>Ga0335073_10005767_pt1 | contig 17397 bp, 11 predicted proteins | sample Lox_Sample_22_FD_207093 | JGI IMG/M metagenome (GOLD analysis project Ga0335073, IMG submission 207093) | Soil microbial communities from Loxahatchee National Wildlife Refuge, Florida, United States - Lox_Sample_2.2 | ecosystem: Environmental > Terrestrial > Soil > Wetlands | place: USA...
AGTCGTTCTCGCCGATCATCATGCGGCCGACCGGCGGGGCGTACTTCGTCGGGGCCCAGCACGCGCGGATCCTCGGCGCGCTGCGGGAGATGGTGGGGCGGTTCGGGCGCGGCGGCAACCTGAACTGTGTGCCGATCGCCGACCAGGACGAGATGCGAGAGATGGTGATCGCCGCGTTCATCGCCCGCGCCGGCACCGAGCTGCAGAAACTCGCCAACGAGATCGCCACGGCACAGCAAGGCGGCGCCACCGCCGCTGTGGCCAAGGCGCTGTGGGAGCGGTTCAGCGAGCTACAGAAGGCCGCCGCCGAGCACGAGGCAGTGCTGTCGGGCGCGGTCGGTGACACCGAGGCAAGCATGCGGATGGTCGAACTGCAGCTGACCGACCTGCTCATGGGTGCAGGGACAGGTGGGGAGGGCCAGTTACGACGACGGTGCAATTCAGGGCGGCAGTCCAGCGGCTACCGGATCGGCTCGCCGAGGTCGCGCTTAACGCGGCGCGGCCATACAGGGATAGCGGTCGCGCCCACCAGCAACTGGCCGATCTGAGCTGCCAGGGCGGCGCGGGCGGCGGCCTCGTCGGCCCAGCCTGTTCTGAAGTCCGCGCGAGAAACGTACAGGTAGTTATCTTGGGCTGTGATCTGCCTGACCAGCTTTATGTACCCGTCCACCGCCTGACCGAAGGCTGCGGCCGCCACGGAGACCTCGCGTGGCCGGAACATGGCCGCCCGGGTTGATGTCTTGTGCAAGTCGATGCGAACCAGATTCCAAAGGGCTAATGATGCCTGCCAGGCCCGGTCGTTCGACTTCTGCTCCTTCGGGCCCATCAGGGGTATGGAGGCCGGGAGAGGTTCGCCGGTGACGATACTCACGGGGTTCTCGACTTCGTGATAGGCGGAGCCGTACTCCTTATCCCAGGTATGCAGCCGGACGGCGCCTTGCCGGTCGCACGCCGCTGCTGCAGCGTCCTCGATCTGAATCGTCAGCAGACCGTCCAGGTCGATCAGGGTGGCTTCCCAGCGTTCGGCCCGGCGCCTGCGAGCCTCAGTGGCCGGCACGAGCCAGAGCTGAACTAGGATCTGGGCTGCCAGCGCGAGACAAGCCCCAATAAGCACGTCGACGGTATCCATGAATAAGCCTCCGGGACAGTGCTGACCGCGGAGTGCAGGCTACCGGAGGATGCGCCGATCCTGCGGTGGTCGGCCGGAGATCCTGGGCGGGGTTGCTGGTCCGACGCCGGTTTGGCGAGCAAGGAGTCAACCGGGATGCTGCCATTGCACCTTGCTCGGTCTGGGATGTCGCACCTAAGCCGTACATTCAGATCAGCACAGTCATAGATCTTTGGCAGAGGCGGCCATGACGAGTCCGACTACGGTACGCCGGGCCAGTGCACCCGACGGCAGCCTGGATGACCTGCATCCGGGCTTGTCCAGCCTGCTTGAGCGCCGTGTGCTCCGCCGTATCGCCCGCGATGGGATTTCTCGCGGCATAGCAAGCGCCGTGCGGTCTTTGCGGGTGCTGCCATCGGGTCTGGACGTCGAGCTCAGCCGGGCCGTCGATGTCGCGGCAGGCAAGCACCGTCCGCTGGTTGCGGTGCTGCCGTTGCTGTTGCCTGCCGCCCCGGTTGCTATGGCAGCCGCCGCCACCATTAGCACGATCGTCGCCGCCAAGCGGGTACGGGCTCGCACTGCCGTGGTCAGTCCCCGGCTGGCAGGTCGGCAGATGTACGACGAATTGCTGGTCGACAGGGAGCGGCTGTCGGATCAGGTCCCGCGAACCACCGCGGGAGATGCCTTCGGGGACAACACGGTCGTGACCGCTCACGATGGCGCGCAGCTTTTGGCGCTCGAGTCGCTGGACACCCTCACCGGCGTGGTGCTGGACCTCACTGCAGTCGATCCTGACGACCTCGCCAAGGTGCTTAGGCACGCGCAACACCGGTCAACACGCCGACCACTGCTGCTACTGGCCATCGCGTCCTCCCCGCTGGATCCGGCCGTCGCGGTGATCCGGCAAGCAGGCGGGCTTGTCTACGCGGTGAACCAGCTTGCCCTGGCCAGCCAGGCGGCCTTCACGCCCGCACCGGGTCCAGGAGACGGTGGATCGCTGGTGTGCGGCGCGCAGGAGCTGACGCGGGCCGGCGCCACATCACTGGAGGTGCTCGATTGTGCCGATGCCGCGCTGGACGCTGCCGTAGCGGCGATGTGGGCAGCTACCGCAGCCCTTGGCAAGGGAGTTTCCGTCACCGGGATTGGGCCACAGGCGGCGACCCTGCGCTGGGCGCTGGCGGTTACGTCCTCATTCTCCCAGCTGGCCACGTCGGCGGCGCGTGCTGACCACAACGCTCAGTGCGGTCCATGGGGCCCGCCCGCATTGGCGGCGGCGCCCCAGCGTGCCCGCGACTTGGCGGTGAGAGAGAACCGGTCGCTGTGGCTGCGCTGGGCCGAGGCTGCGGACGCTGCCGTGACCGCCAGTGACCGAGAGCGCAAGGCAGCGGCCGTGGCGCGGATCGCGGCTGAACGCGCCGACACCCCAGGCCAGCCAGTAGTCGTGCTGACCCGGAACCGGGCTGCCGCCGCGGCTCTGAGGTTCGCGCTGCTGGAGGATCCTCGCGCGCCCACCGATGTGGCGGTAGCGAGCATGCGTGACTTCGCGGCGAGCCGACTGCGCGTCAGCGACAACGCGCTGGTGGTGATACCGGGACCGCTGCCCCGCCGGTACGCCGGCTGGCTGTGTGTCCCGCCGGCCGGCGGCCTGCTGCTGCTCACGGCGGGTCCTTGGCAGACACTCCGCGCGGCCAGGCAGGTGATTGACGCGCGCGCCGCCCTTTCGCAAGCACGCTACACCGCCGGCGTCGACGGGCTCGTCCCCGACCTGACAGAGGAGCCGCTGCGGGCTGGCCGGGTACCAGTTCAGGCCACGGCGGCCGCACCGCTGGCAACAGTGACCGCAGGCGGGGCGCGCATGCCTTTCGAGGCCAGCCATGGGCAGTGGGACGATCATGTCCACCGTCAGCTCGATTCACGCAGTCGGCAGGCCGACCGGGGGGACCCGCCAGGCGGCGGCGATGAGGATGGGCTATGGAACCCGCTCCAGGCCAACGCGCTGGCCGTTCTGGAACGGTGCGCCGGGCGGGCATCCGGGACAGCAGACCAAATGCTCGAAAGTGATGTCGAAGGCGGAGCCGAAACCGCTGGCGGTGCGGCGGTCATGTCGTCCGGCCCGCAGATCGTGGTTCTGCCCATCACGCTCCGGCCGCTCGGCGGTGGAAGCGAGCGCGTTCTGCTGCATCCGCCGGACGAAACGGTGACCCGGCGAGACGGCCTGCAGGTCAAGTCTGTCGCAGCGCGTGCGCTGCGGGCGAACGACTTGGTCGCTCTCGTCGATGGCCAGGCTCGGCAAGACCTCTTTGGGCATCTGGTAGAGACCTTGGAGGAAAGCCCAGAATGGGAACTTTTTGTAGATCTGGCCCGGAAATGGCAACGATGCGTTCGCCGCATCCATGACAGTGAGATGAGTTACGAGGAAATCCGCCAGCGCTCCGGGATCAGCGTGCAGGCGAAGACGATCGGGACCTGGGCACGAGGTCAGGCCGAGTGCCCACTCAATCCTGAGGATGTGCGGCGGCTTGCACAGACGCTGAAGGATGTCGATGTGCTGTCCCGGGCGGATGCGGTCGCGCTCGCGCTACGGGCGCTGTGGCGAATGCACATGGATGTAGGAAAATGGCTGTCAGACAGGCTCGCAGAGGCCAGTCGGGTTGAGCTCGGCGACGACGCCATCCGCGGACGAGTCCAGGACGTAGTCGTCGACTCGAGGCTCGGGCTACGGGCATCCGACTTGCTCCGCAGCGTTCGCCTTTACCAGGTGGTCGCTGTAGGGGAGGTGTGCTCTGCGCCGTCCGGCGCCACGGGCAGCCCGCTTCTGCCAGCCGACGCCCATGCCCTCTGCACACCGTTCCTTGGTGCGGACACAGCGGCGGGTGGGCACGCGACCTGCTCGCAGGATGCAAACGCAGGCCGCCGACAACCGCCAGCGCCCCGAACGGCGTAATGGACGGGCTGACCCGAGCACCGTTCGGGGACGAAAAGACGCTGGCCAGGCTTGGCCTTTCCGAGGCTCATACCGAGGTCGCCGCGCGTGCTGCCCCGGAATTGTCGCCGCGTGGTGCTACTGTGCGATCAATCACAAGAAGCTAGCTCTCCAAGACCACATACATCCTGCGGGCAGGCGAGGCTCTCCGGACCTGCTCACGGCCCCCGGGTCCAGACACCTTCAAGATCGGAGCACTCCTGTGACAATGATGGCTAGACCGCGTCTTGACGACGCCGCAAAGGCCCCCATCCTTGATAGCCTCCTCGGCACTCTTGCTAACCGCATCCTGCGAGAAGCCTCGGGCGAGAACATAGCCCCCGGGATCCACCTCCCAGCTCAGCCTCAGAAAAACCTGTGGCTCGGGATGCTCGCGAGCGAGCACGAAATCGCTAACCTGCCCGCTTTCGTTGGGGAGAAGCGGGTGCCTGCAGCGCACGGCTTTACCTTCCGGGTCGCCGCCCTGCCTGTGCACCTAGACGTCACTGTGGCCGCCGCGCTGTATCTTCCGGTGCTTCCCACCGCCGCGCAACAACTGGAGGCTTCGAGCGATCCTCTCGATCGGCCCGGCACCAGCGGGAACGGCCGCTCGACCACCGGAGCCGGCCAGGCCGGGACAGCGGCGAACATCCCGCTGGCCGAGCGCACGATCAAGGTCTCGGTAGGTCCAGTTACCGCTGGCGTGACGGTGCAAGAGGGTCTGCGCCGGCACGGACAGCCGCAGATCGGGGAGGCACTGCAGCGCGCGGTGCGCCACGCCCACCGGACCGCGTCGCTGGGCCTGTTCCGGCCGCAAAAACGCCGGAACGCGCCCCGTCCGGACACCAGCGACATGGCCAGCGACGGCGCATGGCGGCACTACCTGGATACCAATCTCGTCAGCCGTGCTGATTACGCCCCGCCAGAGTACTCAGCGGCGATCGAGATCGAGGCGCGCCAGCACCCCGGATACGCTGAGGTAACCGTCACCCTAGTCAACACCACCCCGGCCACCTTGCAGCAGCACGCCGACACCGCGCGGACCGTGCAGTGGCCAGGCAACCGCCTAGACACGCACATCTATGAAGCGCAGCTCGCCGCTGAAACCGACGCGTACGTACAGCCGGTCGATCTGGAGCAGGTCCGCGAGTCCTACCGGTACGACCGTGACGTCCCGCTGTTCGGGGAGGCCACTGCTGCCGAGATCGAGCAGCCTGCCTCGCCCGGCGCCCGGACCCGAATGTGGACCTGTTACGGAGCCGACGCGCGGACAAGCCGCGTTTTCCCACGCGCCACATCCCTCACGGGCAATCTGCTGGATACGTCGTTTACCAAGCTCATCAGCGAGCCGCTGCAAGTGCTGACGGACCTGGCGGACGCCGCCCAGGAGTGGGTCGAGGCGAACTGGTCCGCGCGCAATCTCGACCGCCTCGGACGGGAAAGGAACTGGACGGCCAACGCGCGGTCGCAAGCCGACGCCGATGCCGTCGCGGCCTGGCAGGAAGTCGACTGGGTGCGCGCCGGGGTAAACGAGCTCGCGGCCGACGAGGAACTCCTGGAAGCCTTCCGGCAAGCCATACGCACCCTGCAGGTCATCGGTGCCCGGAAGAACTACAGCGCATTGCACTTGTTCCAGGCTGCGTGGATCGTCGGCTGCCTGCCTGCCGTTAAGGACCCGGAGTCCGACCCGCACGTGGACATTCTGTGGTTCACCACTGGTGCCGGCAAGAGCGAGGCCTACCTCGGGCTCATGCTCGTCACGCTGTTCTATGCACGCCGAACAGGGACCACCGCCGGTACTCTCGTGTGGGCGAGGTTCCCGCTCCGGCTGCTATCCCTGCAGCAGACCGAGCGATTCGCGCAGGTGCTAGCCGTGGCCGAGCAGATCCGGCTCGCCGACCCGGTCACTGCGGCCGGGGAGCCGTTCGCCGTCGGATATTTCGTCGGCAGCGGCAACACGCCCAACAAGTTCGCGGGTCCCAACAGTCCCTGGGCGACCGCCGACCCGACCGCGCCGTCGGAGCAGGAACAGTGCCGTGTCCTGGACTATTGCCCGAGCTGCGGCGGCCTGGGGGCGGCAGGAGCCCGGGACCTGCAAATCGGCGTCGGCGCAGCCCGCACCGGGGACCTGGCAACGTTCGACATGCTGCAACATGCCCAGCCCCGGCGGGACGGCATTGCTCGTCAGCAGCTGGTCATGAGCTTTGACGAGCCAAGCTGGACGATGCAGCACGTCTGCACGTCCGAGGGATGCCCGGCGTCCGGGGCTCTTGATGTGTATGTCATCGACGACGACATCTACCGGCACACGCCGAGTGTCCTTGTCGGGACCGTGGACAAGCTCGCCCAGCTCGCGATGCAGAAGCAGTTCGCCACCCTGCTCGGCAGGGCCGCCTCCCGGTGCCCGCGGCACGGCTTCACCGCCGACACCCAGTGGTGCGCCGTATTCGGCTGCCAGACCCGGCCCGCGGACCGCCTCCCGGCCAAGGCCGGCCTGGGCGGGCTGCGGCTGGAGATCGCCGACGAGATGCACCTGCTGGATGAGGAGCTCGGCGCGCTCGACGGCCTGTACGAGACACTCCTCGGCGCCATCAACGACGCGATGAAGAACCCGCCGCTGCGCATCGTTGGCGCGACCGCGACCCTGGAGGGCTACCGCGAACAGGCGCAGCACCTGTACCAGCGGCCGGGCCGCCGGTTTCCGGTCAACGGGCCGACCGTCGGGGAGAACTTCTGGGCTTACACCGACCCGGCGCGGCCGTTGCGGCGCTACCTCGGCCTGCGGCCCCGCCGGATCGCCTACACGACCGCTACCATCGAGACCGCCCTCACCCACCACAGATGGCTCGAGGACTTGGCCGAGCGTCCTCAGCTGTTGCTGGCCGAGGCGGGGCTTGCTGCCGACGACACTCACCTGGCCGTTGCCCGGGAGGCAGCCGAGGACCTGTACGAGGTATTCCTCGCCTACGCGCTCCGCAACGATGATCTCGGCCAGTTCATCCGCGAGGAGCGGCTGCGTGACTTCCACGCACTGGGGAACATGGCCCAGGTCAACGGTGACATGGACCCGGCCAGAATGCGAGCCGACAGCAGGCGTCTGGTCGACCCGGGCAGTTACCCGCCCGATCAGCAGATCAAGACGATCGTCGCGACCAAGGCGATCGGGCATGGCTTCGACGTGCCTCGCCTCGGCGTGATCGTCATGATGGGCACCCCGACCCAGGCCAGCGAGGTGATCCAGGCCTCCGCCCGCATTGGCCGCCAGCACCCCGGCCTGGTGGTCAACATCGCTAACCCGACACGCGATCGGGACGTCTCGACCCACCGGTACTACAAATACTGGATCGCTTACCTCGACCGGCTCATCCACAAGGTCCCGATCAACCGCGAATCGCTGCCGGCCCTGCGGAGGGTCCTTTCCGGCGGGCTGATGGCGTGGCTCCTGCAGTTCTATGACCGCAGCTGGGTGACCGGCGGCGCCAGGCGGCGCAGTCTGGCCGACAGCGACATGCTCCGCGACGCGCTCAACGGCGGGTACATGACCCCCTTGGCGCTGACCGAAGCACTGCAGACTGGATTCGGTCTAGACCCCAGCAGCGTCTATCACGAGCTGCACCGGCAGGCGGTGCGGCAGTGGGTCGACGAGACAACGCGCCTGGTGGCCGCCCAGGGCAGCAGCAAGCGCAAGACCGCCGACATGCTCGACCCGCGCGTCCCGCGGTCACTGCGCGACGTCGAGGAACCCATCGCCATCTACTACGAGTCCTGAGCGCGACGGGCAATCAAGGAGGACGACATGACCACCGACCGGCTCCAGCGCTCCCCGAACCAGGCACTATTCCGCCACATGCCGGAGCAGCCGTATTCGTGGGCCACTTCCCGCTACCGCGGCGGCGTGATGGGCGTTAACCCGAACGCCACCACCGGCCTCGACGTCGCCGAGGAATGGCTCAAGCCAGCCTTGTCACGGCTCGTCGAGCCGTTCGCAGCTAACGGCCTGCCAACCTCGGCGGCCATCCGGGACCTGATCGACAAGGAGCAGTACCGGCTCGTCACCCCGCTGGATCTGAGGGCCGCCCGCTTCCCGAACACCTTCCACTGCAGCAGATGTGACTACTTCCGGCGCGTCGACGCCAGCCAAGCACCCGGGTTGTGCCCGAAATGCAAGATCGGGCTCGAGCAGTTCAACTGGGTATACGCCCACTACTGCGGGGAGATCGCCGAGATCACCGCGCCGGTGAACCCGTGTCCGAGGGGACACCGAGGCGGGTGGAGGCTGACAGACTGGCAGCAACGCGGGTCACGATGGGTCTGGCGCTGTATGTGTGGTCTGGCCGACCCGCGCAGCGTCGCGACCATGTGGTGCCGGTCATGCAGTGGCGGGCAGATGACCCTGCGGAGATCCAACTCCCAGGACCTTCACTACGCCCAGCAGATCACCGTGCTGAACCCGCCGACCCGGGCCGAGCACGCCAGCCTGGCGTCCGAGCATCTCCCCAAGGCCGCAGTCGCCCAGGTCCTGGGCCTTCTCGACCCCGGCAAGGACGGCCTGCGCAAGGCAGGCATCATCGCCGACAGCGACAGCGAGGACTTGATCCAGCAGCTCGCCGCCCGGCTAGGGCTGCCACCTGACGATCCCATGCTGGTGCCGCTGGTCGCCAAAGCACAGGGCGCAAAAGACACATCGGCCCCATGGCTCGCCCAGGTGGACGCCCTCGGACTGCAAGGCGATCGGCTGGAGCACGTCGGCGAGGAATGCCTCCAGCTCGCGCTCGCCCTCGACGCCGACCCTCTCGACCTGACCGGACTGAAAGACACCGAGCCAGTCGACCGGCATCCCGACATCGACCGCGTTGCCGCGCGGCTGTCCCAGCAGTTCGGGATCGCGGAAGTAACCTTGCTGCGCAAGCTCCCGGTCGCGTCGGTCGCTGCCGGCTACACGCGGATGGGTGCGCGCGCGATCGTAGACACCAGGCGCGGACCGCAGCCGGTCGGCTTCCGGTTCTTCCCCACCCTGAAGGAAACCCGCATCCCCATGTACGGGATCCGGACGGAGACTGAGGGCCTGCTGTTCCAGCTCGATCCGCTCCTCGTTGCCGGCTGGCTCGCCCGCAACGGCCTCATCGCAGATCCTGGCCTGGCGACGGTGCGCGATGCGCAGGAGTGGCTGCTCCAGACCCTCGACCCGGTCACGGACATCTTCGAGCCACCGGCCGACCAGGTCACCCGAGCGGCCTTGACCCTGGTCCACTCTGCCTCTCACCGCATGATGAAATCGCTGTCGGCACGGTGCGGGCTGAATATCGACAGCCTCGCCGAGCACCTGTTCCCGCAGACCGGATCGTTCCTCGTTTACGCGAACAAGCGGAGCCAGTTCACCCTAGGCGGGCTGGAATACGTCTTCCGGCGCGATCTGGCCGACGCGCTCACCGAACTCACCGCTGAAACACGCTGCCTGTTTGACCCGGTCTGCCGCGACCGGGAGACGGCATGCACCGCCTGCCTATTCGTATCGGAGATCAGCTGTGCCCGCTTCAACAGCGCGTTGTCCCGCAAGGCGCTATTCGGCGGGCCGGCCAGCCTGGTGCCCGCAGTAGCCGGGACGTTCGGAGGCAGAGCGTGGACAGGCTTCTGGACGCCCTGACCCCGCTCGCGTCCCTCCTAGCACGAAACCGCGACCCGTCCACGGTGTCCGCCAGCGTGGCCTGCGCGCTCAGCTCAGGCAACCCCGGCCAGGTAGATGAGACTCTTCGGCGGTATTTCGGGGCTGACGCGCCGTGCGCCACGGCGGCGCTCGCCACGGCCGGGATAACTGAGGCGAACGACATAGACCGGCGGATCAGATTGGCCCAGGCCGAAGTGCTCGCGCTGGAGATTCAGCAAACCCGGCGGCTGGCTCCGTGCCTAGTCATGACCGTGCCAGATTTCCTGCGCCAGGCATGGACCGAGCACCTGCGGGAACTCCCAGCCGCTGACTGGCCGAGGGAAACATTGCCGGCGATGCTCGACATCGCCGCCCAAGCCGAGAAGGAGTTGCTGCTCGCCGCGCCATTCTTCGACGTCGAGCACGCTCGGGCGCTCGCCTCCCGCGTCGCCCGGCTGACCGCCGCCGGGGGTCAGGTCCTAGTGGTCACGCAGGGCACCAGCATGCAGCCGAACGCGGCATCGCTGCGGCTGCTACGAGACGGGGCGCGCGACCCAGTGCGGGTCCAGGTATGGTCATGGCCCGGTCCCACTCTCGGGGTCCATTTCAAGGCCGTCGTGGCGGACCGACAGTACGGGTACCTGGGAAGCGCCAACCTCACCTCACATGGTGCCCTGCACCATGCTGAGGCCGGCGTGATCGTGCACGGATCGCTAGCTCTCCAACTAGACCGCTGGATCCGGAAGGTCGCGGCACAACCCATCGACCATCAAACCCTGGCGTGAACAGGCTGTGCAGATCTGAACGAGCCAGACCAGACACTCGGCGCCACACGCTGACAGCTATGCCGGGATGCGCAGTCCCTCCGCAGCCCCCCACTTGGTCACCTGCCTGACGAACCGCAAGGTAAGCCGCAGCCAAACGGCCGACACCGGCCGAATGTGATCTACTAGCCACCCCTGATCCGGAAAGATGATCCCGTGACACTGCCCCTTTCCACCCTGGACGCGTATGCCGGGGCAGGCGGCCTATCCCTGGGTCTGCAGGCGGTCGGCCTGCCCGTGATCGTCGCGGCTGACAGCAACCCAGACGCACTCCAGACGTACCGCCGTCATCATGGCACCACCGAACTACTCGACGGCGACATCGCCGAGCACATCGCCAGGCACCGGTTCACGCAGTACAAGGGGCACGTGGCCATCGTCGCCGGCGGCCCTCCCTGCCAGCCGTGGTCCTCTGGCGGGAAGCGACTCGGCCAGGCAGACGGCCGAGACGGGCTCGGGCACTTCGTGCAGATCGTCGATCAGGTACGCCCCCTAGCTTTCCTGATGGAAAATGTGCCTGGGCTGGCTGCGCCGGGGAATCTGGAATACCTGCGCGCGCTTATCGACGATCTAGAAGCACTCGGGTACAAGACTGACTACCGAATCCTGGACGCAACTGCGTACGGCGTACCGCAACGACGACGTCGGCTGTTTGTCGTCGGGATCTCAGGCGACCGAGAGTTCATCTGGCCAGCCGCGACTCATGGGCTGGGCACCTCACGCCCCGTTCGTGTCGCAGGCGACGTGGTATTGCGCGAGGTCGCGGTCGGGGAAATGAACCCGTCGAAGGTTACGTACGCCAAGAACCCAGTAATCCGACCCTGCCCTTTCGCGGGGCTGCTGTTCAACGGCGGAGGTCGCCCGCTGAATCTGGCCGCACCCGCTCCGACGGTACTGGCATCAGCGGGATGGAACCGAACTCCGTGGATCGACACCGCAGATGTGCTGCCCGAGTACCACGCTCACCTGCGCGCAGGTGGCGTGCCTCGGTCGGGCGTGGTGCCGGGGGCCCGGCGGCTGACGGTAGCCGAGGCGGCGCTATTGCAGACTTTCCCCCGATCCCTGAACTTTGCAGGATCCCGTAGCTCACAGTATGTGCAGGTAGGAAATGCGATACCGCCCGATCTGGCTGCCGCGGTCGCCCGGGCGCTGGTGCAGGCGCTTGGGACCGAGCCGGTCCTCTCCGCTGCTTAGCTGTGAACTGAGCGCGATCTGGCCTCTGTCCGCGAGTGTGGCGGCGTTCTTGACAGTCGGCGGCCTGACTACGGTTGCTCTGTATTTGGTGAGGTCCACGCGTCGGGAACTGTCGTTCCAGCCTCCTGAAACCGCAAATATACTTCCTCACCTAGCTCGGTTGGTGAGCAGACAGGCACACTCGGTCTCCATTGCAAATTAGCTGGCGATCTCTGGCCCCTTGACTGACCTGCTATTCGCTGCTGAGTGTCAGAACGCAATGCCCTTGCTAGGGTGTCCAAGGTCTCGTTGATATTTGAGTCCCATTCAATGAGACCATGCCGTTCTAGAGTTCCGAAAAGGCTTCGCAGGACCGGTGTCAGCCGGGGACGCCACCGACCTATAGCATACTCGGACCATTTCCGTCCTCGCACCTGCCAACTGCCCTGACCGTATGGGCTTTCGTGCGAATAGGTTCGTACGTCTTCAATTATCGTCGGCTCTCTGTCCGCAACGGTTATCGTTGGATCGTAGGCGACCAATAGTTCAAGCAGAGCTAAAGTCGGTTCATCTATATCCGCGATAGCTGCCGAAATCATCCCCGCCATGTCGATAACCGTCTCATCTGATGCAACCAAGCCTTGCACCATCGCGCGCCCGAGTGTTCTAACCTTGTGATCCCATGCCGTGTTAGTAGCAGCGTCCAGCGCTTTCATGAAGAGTATTCGAGTCTTAGGCGACTCGGACGCGAGCGTAAACACCTCTTCTGCCGTTCTATTAGCCGCTTCTGCTGCCGCGTCTATGAACGCACGCCCGTTACGCTGCCGGTCCCTTGACCACTCTTGGCGTATCCTGGAAACTGCTGGTGTGACCATAACAGTCGCAAGGCCTGCGAATACTTCACGGAGTTCGCCGGTCGGCACAATCAGCGAGAAGTAATCACCTAAGCCAACAGCTACCATCTGCTCATACAGAGCGGTTATCTTGATGCGCTTCTCAAGTCCGCTGCCAGTGGCGCTCGGCTCCGGCTCCGCTTCGGCCTGCTCGGTCTCGTCACTCATCAGCGCCCCTCACGACTGCATCATCTCATAAGCGACTGTAATATCCCGTATCCCAGTTTTCCGGACTTCTTCTGGCTGACGTTCGGTCTCCCGCGTCATAACTTGTTAGCAAGTAATTCGCGCGAGTTCTCCGGCTTGATCGAGATCTCGTGTCGCCATCGCTAGGGCAATGAACCTTGCCGCGGTCTTTGCTAGGCGCGATCCCCTATGCAGGCTGGCTTCTGCTTTAAGCGCCGGAATCTCCGGCGATTTGGCCCAGGTCCGCTAGAGCAGGCCTTTCAGCGAAGATGCTAACTGGTATTCGCCGTCTCGTCCTCACGCTTACCACAACAGCAAATGTTATCAGTACAACGAAAGCCAGAGCCAAGAACGCAAATCCCAAGAACTGAAACTCGCTATGTACGTAGTAGGGTGTTCTGCCAACGCTAGTAGCAAATGCGACCTGGCCGTTGATGGTATTTAGATTGTACTGCTTGGTGTCAATCAGTATTCCTCGCGGATTCGAAGAGCCCAGGAATGCGCCGAATAGGGCCAAGGGTATGATGGCCAGGAGTAGCAGGGAAAAATTGCGCAGTCCAATAGCCGCAAGGAATTGACGACGCTTACTGGAACGTGATATTTCCGTCAACCTAGATATTGAATCGGGCCCAAGATTGGCACTGCCTTTCGAACTGCTTTTAGCTCCGCGAATTGTGCCAACTAGTACCGGCTTCTCGGTGCCTTGATGGATTACTTCTACAACACCGCCGTCACCAGCATCCAGGAAGTCAAAATTTATAAGAGCGCAGGATTCAAATTCTGAATCGAGTGTAGTTTCCAAGCTGATTTGTGTACGGCTCATGGTTATAACGCGCGCTTGCAGTGGCTGGTCTTTGCTTGAGAACTGAAGCCTTAAAGGGTCAGATTCCAGGACGTCGGCACTTCGTACGGTGTCACCACGCTGATTCCAAAATGCAAGCCGAGTCCTGCTGAGGCTATCGATCTTCTGCGGGCCGAGTGTCATATAGAGACCTTCATCGAAAAGCTGGTCTGTGGGTCGCAAAAGCACGTCGAAATCGACAAGATATCTCAGATCGGGCCGTTGACGAGATCTTCTTGCTACAATAAAAGTAACCGGAATGCCTATAATGGTTAGCAAGATCCCGATTATGCCAATTAGGGCGCCTGAGTCCATTTGATTTAGTCCGTTTGTGTTAAATCCTCATGTGCCAGAGGCAGCATCATAGCTTGAGACAACCGGTGTGGCAGGCAAATGGACCGGGGCGCGGCTTGAGACCCTATTAGCCCGGCGTCGAGAGAATCGGTACTTGTGTTGTTGCCCCCCGGTCCGGCGAGAGAGAAGAAACTGACCATCTGCAGCCGCACGACCGAGGATGATCGCAGGCCGGTGCACGGCAGTCTGAGGACTGGGTCCGCGGACTAGCGCGAGGCGTGGGCGCCAAGGCGGGCATCACCAAGCGGGTGCACCTGCACAGCTGGCAGCAGGCGTTCGCGGTCGAGCTCGAGGCACCGGGCACGCCCGTGACCACGATCTCCAAGCTTCTCGAGCACTCCAGCGTGGCCGTCACCGCCCAGTACCTCACTCATCGCATCCTCGGGCAGGCGGTGGCTACGGGCCAGAACGTCTGCAAACACCGGTCAATAACCAAGGCCGCGGCTGCGAGCAGCTGGGCGGTGGTGCGATGCTTCCCTCGCGGAATGCTGACACGATGTCTTTATGCGCTTGCTAGTCGTAGCGAGTGACCTCATACCGCCAAGGCTCGCGGCTTCGCCGCGATTTGGGTGATCGATAGCTGAGCTGGCAGCGAGGAGGTTCCCGCGTTCACGGGTGGCCTCCTCGCTGTGCCGGTTCTAGCCTCCGGGTTGATGAGACCTTGGAGGCTGGCGTGGCCGACTATGCGACTTTACTGCGGAATCACGTGACGCTCACGTGCCGTTCGGTGGACCGGATCTTCTTGCAGGCCTACGTGCCCAGGCTGCAGAGCACGGGCATGGTGTGCCAGTTCCTGCGCTGGCAGCGCGGGTATCCGATCCCGTCGTCGGCGGCGTTCGGGAAGATCGGCGATGCCTACGTGGCCGAGGTGGACAAGTTCGCCCGGGCCAACGCGATCCCGGTGCGGCGGTTCGCCAAGGGCGAGAAGAAGGAGGAGATCGCCCGGCCCTACATCGAGGCGGCCGCCGCAGCGGGCAAGAGCGCGGTGGTCCTGATCGGCATCGCGCAGGAGAAGACGTCGGTCTGGCGGTCCTGGCCGGCCAGGGGCCAGGCCGGCAATGCGCATCCCCACATGGAGTGGGGCCGGCAGATGGCGTTCGTGAACCACTTCTACTTCTATGTGTGGGACGCCGAGTGGGGACCCGCGTTCTGGAAGACCAACGCCTACGCGCCCTGGCCGGTCTGGCTGTGGCTCAACGGCCACGAATGGGCCAAGCGGCAGCTCGCCAAGGCCGGAGTCGCCTTCACCGCACTGGATAACGGGTTCGCGTCCTGCGCCGAGCCCGCTCTGCTGCAGCGGATCTGCGACCGGCTGGGCCCGGGCGCCGTCACGGCGTTCTTCTGGCGCTGGCAGGCCCGGCTGCCCTCGCCGCTGACCCGCGAGGACCTGCGCGCCGGGTACGTCTACGACCTGGCGTTCCGCCAGTTCGAGGTCTCCGACACCCGGGTGTTCGACCGGCCCGCAGCCGGGCGGGCGTTCTTCGAGGGGCTGATCCGCGACCACCTGGACCTGGGCCGCCCCGACCAGGTATCGCTGGTCTTCGGCCGCGCGGTGAGGCTGGCCGGACCCCGCCCGACACCGGGAACCTTCCGCACCAAGGTGATCACCCGCGGCGTCGACCCCGAGATCATCTGCTACTACCGCTCCAGCCGCCTGAAACAGTACTTCAAGGAGCACCGGGCCCTGCGGACCGAGCTGGTGGTCTGCGACTCCCGCGACTTCGGCGCCGGCCGCCGTGTGACGTATGAGAACTGGAACGCCCTGCGCCTTGCTGGCGAGCACGCCAGCCAGCGTCTGTGCGACGCTGAGGCCGCCAGCGCCCAGCCTGCCCCCGACGTGGCCACCCTCGCTGCGGTGACCCTGCCGTCTGACACCAATGACGGCCAGCATGCCCCGGCCCTGCGGTTCGGGGATGCCCGGGTGATGGCGCTGATGGCCGCCATCGCCGGCTTCACCTGCGTGATCGCCGGCTTTGACAACCACGGGCTCACCGCCCGCATGCGCGCGCTGCTCGATGCCGGCTACTCCAGCCGGCACGCCACTTACGACCTGAGGCGCCTGCGACGCAAACAGCTCATCACCCGTATCCCCGGCACGCACCGCTACCAGCTCACTCCGTCCGGCCGCGCCGTCGCTGTGCTGTTCACCAAGGCCTACGGCCGGATCCTCGGCCCAGGCCTGGCCGTCCTGGACCCGCACCTGCCCGCCGGCCTGGCTAGACGCTCCCCACTCGCCCTCGCCTGGACCGACCTGACACGCGAACTCGACCGATTCATCGATCACGGGCTGGCCCCGGCCTGAACACTGAAAACTTGATCTGACCGGGAACTTCATCCTCGGCAAGCGGGGCTAGTGCGGGGGGTGCGGCCTAGTAGTAGCCGGTGGTGCCGTCGACGGCTTCCCGCAGCAGGTCGGCGTGGCCGTTGTGCCGGGCGTACTCCTCGATCATGTGCGAGAGGATCCAGCGCAGCGAGAACTGCTCACCGGTTCGCTCGGTCCGGTACTCGCTGAGCGCATCGAGGTCCGCCGCCGCGGCCGCCCGCCGAGACGCCTCGCACTCGGCCTCGAACGCGCCGAACGCCGCCGCGACGTCCGCGTCGTCGACGCCGTTGAAATCGCCGTCGCGGTCGTCGGGTGTCTCGTAGAGCGGAGGCACGTCCTCCCCGAGGAACACCTCCTGGAACCAGCCGCGCTCGACGTCGGTCATGTGCCGGATCAGCCCGAGCAGGGACATGGTAGATGGGGGAACCGAGCGCTGCCTGAGCTGATCGTCGGTGAGGCCCTCGCACTTCCAGAGCAGGATCGCGCGGTGATGCTCCAGCCAGCCGTTCAGCATGTCGCGCTCGTTTACCTGCAGGCCAGGGCGGCTACGGTCATTCGCCATGCGGTGACCCTTTCACGCCGCCAGTGCCGCAAGCCACATGTTTTGGGGGAAGCGGGAACGTGGCTAGAGACGCTCGACGACGTAGTCGATGCAGGCGGTGAGCGCCAGGACGTCGGCCGGGTCAACGGCCGGGAACATGCCGATCCGGAGCTGGTTGCGCCCCAGCTTTCGGTAGGAGTCGGTGTCCACGATCCCGTTGGCGCGCAGCGCCGCAGACAGCGCCTTCGCGTCGATGGCGTCGTCGAAGTCGATCGTGCCCACCACCTGGGAGCGCTGCAGCGGGTCGGCCACGTACGGCGTGGTGTAAGCCGTCCGCTCGGCCCACTCATAGAGCGTGGCGGACGACTGCGCGGTCCTGGCCGTCGCCCAGGTGAGCCCGCCCTGGCCCAGCAGCCATTCCACCTGGTCGGCCAGCAGGAAGAGCGTGGCCACCGCCGGGGTGTTGTACGTCTGCTGCAGCCGGGAGTTGTCGATCGCGGTCTGCAGCGAGAAGAACTCGGGGATGTAGCGGCCGCTGGCCGCGACCT
>Ga0335073_10005768_pt1 | contig 17396 bp, 15 predicted proteins | sample Lox_Sample_22_FD_207093 | JGI IMG/M metagenome (GOLD analysis project Ga0335073, IMG submission 207093) | Soil microbial communities from Loxahatchee National Wildlife Refuge, Florida, United States - Lox_Sample_2.2 | ecosystem: Environmental > Terrestrial > Soil > Wetlands | place: USA...
ATGAGCCGGCCGCCGCCGGGCTGGCGAAGCTGATATAAAAGGCGCGAGGGTTGGCGTAACAATGCTTCGATGGCAGCTATCGCGTGAGGGATTGGCACGCGCTCAGCCATGTCTTCGCCGGGAATCGGCACGGTTGGTGTAACAGGATTTTGTTCGTTCATAAGTGGATGGGATTTCAGTTTTAGCCAATTAAAATGTGATGAATTGCGCGAAAAACGGCTTCATAAAAATTTCCATGGAACGCGTCGGCCCTGAGGAACTGGACCGGCAATCCCGGGGACCCGATAAATGGCCGCAAAATCCATGTCAATTGACTCCCTAGAAAAAGGTTTCCAGTCAACCAGGCGCCCAATACGCGCAGGGCAGCCGCCCGTTGCGCGCTTAGGCTCAGGAGCAATTGAAATAGACGAAGATTGCCCGTCGTGCCGGCCAGCGCGATTGCCAATACGTGAGCCAGCAGAATAACGCTATAAGTGGACCCGGACATCTTTGAGGCCATCCCCGGAGCATTCCAAACCAGAAAGGCTATGACCGGACTGAATGCGCCCAGAATGGCCGCGGTTACGGCAAAGCTCATGACGATCGATGAGAAAGACTGGTAAAAGCGAATGTTCAGACCCAGCAAGGGAGCAAGCAATCCATTCAATAAAGCGTTGCCTCCAGTAACAAAAAGGATAATCAATGGAAACTTGATCGCGACAAACAGCGCCTGTTGCGGTCCGCGCCACCACCCCATCGTTGCCCCGTACAAACCCGCGCCCAAAACAATCACCGCAATTTGTAGAATGAACCGCCGGGTAACCCATTGGCGGCTGCATGTCGCAATGAATTCGGTTTCGCCACGCAACAGACGGCTAATTTCGAACGGTCCGGAAATTTCAAATTCGGAAGTCATGGTATCGGGTACTTTCACTGTGACTTGTTAGTTTGACTCATCGTCTGGAGAAACCGCTCAATCTTAACTATTTTCGACTCCCTAAATTCTGACGGTGTCAGCAAGCGTTGCGGGCATTTATCGCAACGGCTCAGTATCGCATTTACGATTTTTGCAATGAGCTCAAATGGCTTGATCGCCAGATAGGTTAAATCCGCCAGCCAGGGAGATTTGATCCGGGCGGCGATGAGCGGGCCGACCCGGTTATAGACACAGCGGACGATACGATGGCTGCACGGCGCGAAGTTTCGCCACAGGTTTTCGAATTGCCAGAATGTGATGAGCTGTTGATTGACCAGCCGACTGCGACCGTTGCGCTCAATCCTGATGTGCCTGCCGACGAATCCGGGATGGCCGTGCCCTGCTGCCGTGACAATGAAACAACCCGGCGGTTCCTGGTCCGGCAACGACGCATACAGGCTGCGTGACCAGAGCCAGCTCGCGAGCCAAAAAGGCAGTGACAACGCCAACGAAATCAAGGGTACCCGAAAATCGAAGCCCAACGCCCTGATCAATTCCACCGAGCGAACGGAATACCAGACCGCAACATAGAACGGCACCAGCAGCCACCATTTTAAAGGGTCTCCTTCAAATCCAATGCATACCATGCCAAACACGAAGCAAATTGATGAAACGATCGCTCCAAGAAAAATTCCACCGATAATCCATCGCGCGGTGCGATTTTCGATGCGAAAGATATCCACCGCATACAAAGCTGCCGTCGCCAGCAGCACGGGCGGCGTGAGCGCCAGCTTGCCCGTGATAAAGCAGTCCAGCCAGCCGTGAATGCAACCACCCTTCCATTCCGGCTCCATCATCGAGCTGAACCCAAAAATGAATAACGGCAGCACGACCCCAAAAAATGAGAAGGGCAGTGCGACGAAAAATTGCCACCAGGATTTCGCCTTCAAGGCAGGCGGCAAAGCCAGTACGGAGGCTATTGCAAACAGAATTCCGATTAAGGTAATCAAATCAATCATACAACGATTTGTTCGGGCTGCGTCGAAACCGCCGTTTGGCGGGTCTTTAACCAGTCTTCAACTTTTTCAATTTGCCCGTCCGGCGTCGAGGTCCCCGCCGTAATGCCAACCGTGTCCGTTCCGCAAAACCATTCCTTACGCAAATCTTCAACCCCTTGAACGCGGTGAACCCTCCGGCAAAAACGTGAGCACGTATTGGCAAGTTCATGTGTGTTGTTACTGTGCGCCCCGCCGATAACCACGACGACGTCGCAATTGCGTGCCAAGTCGATCGCCGCATTCTGCCGCTGTTTGGTCGGCTGGCAGACGGTATCTATGAAGCGAACCTCGGAATCCGGAAAACGCTCACGAATGAGTTGAATCAACTTCTGGACGCGTTCGATGGGTTGCGTCGTTTGGGAAATCACGCCAAATCGCAGGCGCGGCCGCAGAGCCGCGACGTCTTCTTCCGAAAGAACTATGTCGAAATCTTCTAAATCCTCGGTGAGACCCAGCACCTCGACGTGGCCGCGTTTGCCGATAACAATTGGATGAAACCCCTCCTGAACCAATTTCGCCAGGCTCCGGTGCGCAACCTGAACCAATGGGCACGTGGCTTCCAGAACATTCAGGCCGCGCGCCCGAGTTTCGCTCAATTTGCGCTCAGACGCCCCATGCGCCGTGACCATGACAGTTTGCGTGCCGATGGTCTCGACGTCCTGTTCGATGCGAACCCCCGGGTGCGCAATTCGGCGAGGACGGCTTCGTTGTGGACCAAATCGCCTAAGATGCTCAAAGGGCCGCGTTCGGCCATTTCGTTCGCCAACGCAATGGCATCCCTGACACCGAAGCACATTCCCAGATGTTCCGCGCGAATGATTTTCATATTCAACCTGCCAATCTACTTTGTATCACAAAGCTAATGACCACGACCGTGTCTGTTTGTTCAAAATCATTCGGATTTATTTTGCCGTACGATTTTTTCCAGCAGATCGATGTATTCCGCAAACGCCTTGCGTCCGGCAGCGGTCAATGCGCAGGTCGTCAATGGCCGGCGGTTTTGATATGATTTGGCCACCGAAACATATCCCTCCTGCTGCAGCGCGCGGATATGTGTCGTCAGATTGCCATCCGTCATGCCCAGGGCGTCCCGCATTTCGGTGAACGACAGCTCCGCCGAAGCGGCGAGCATGGACATGATGGCCAGCCGCCCTTTCTCGTGGATCACACGGTCGAGCTTTAAAAAGGGTTCCGGATTCACGCCACATCATTGGTTTTCTCGGTAAAAGATAGATACGCGCCGTACAGCAAATGCAGTACGCCAAAGAAAAAGCCCATCACCCAGTGCGGATTGATATAAATTGGCCGAATTGCCAAAAGTGCCATAAGCACACAAGGTACCAGGAGAATGTAAATCCAGCCAAACCATCTCACACCGCGAGACATGAAGAAACCCGCGGAATTTAACGCGCAGCCATAGAACAGCGCCCAGTTCAGTGGCGAGAGCTCGCTAAAGGCATTCCAATCCGTGCTCAGCCAAAAAAGAATCACGCCTACGATAAACCCGGCCGTGAGCGGTGGCGCCAGTGCCTGCGCCACTCGACGGGTTGGCGGCGACCATAACGCTTCCCCGTCCTTAAGCGCCTGTTTACGCGCGATGAGGAATGCCCTGATCACGACCACCATTGCCGTCCCCAGCCAAAGCCCATGAAAAGCGCGCGACGAGTTCAGATGAAAAAACAGTCCAGCCGCCGCCGCCAACATCCCTGCGACGCCCGCAAACAACATAATGGGGGCGAGCGCCCGGCGATACACCGCCGACCGTTCCATCAGGGTTCGTATCGTTTGCAAATTTTCCTGAGCCCAATTTGGATTCATGAGAGTACTTTGCATCACAAAGCATAAACTCGCAAGCGCAAAAACATAGTAGGAAAAACCCGATCTGAAAAGCGAGTCCCGTGGAGCAGTCAGGCTATTTCGACTGCTTGAGTCTAATCGAGATATAACCGTTCATGTAATTACTACCTTGAAAATAGTCGTCCCAACTCTGGCCGTAAGAGATACCGTGGGGCTCAGAACGCGCCAGCCAGTTGCTTTCAATTTCCGCCCCCGTGAGGAGGCTGTCACGCTCCCAACCCTTGCCTGCGCTGTCCCATGTATCGGTTGTATCCGCATGCCAATAATAAAGATCCAGGCAGCACTTTCCTTTTAATGGATAAGATGTGCTCAAGCTCATGTAACCATTCGTCATTTCTTGACAATAAATATCAAACGTTCTGCTGGTGTCACAGGTGATGCCATGGTTTTTTAGATATTCATCCGCATCGCTTTCTTTCATGCCGTACTGCAAGCCAGACGTAATCTTTATCCCCTCGGCAACGGTTGCCAGGTTGGTCGCATTGACGGACGTTTGCGCTTGTGCTCTTGCTGACAGCAAACACGAAATCATTAACAATATCGTCGTTCTCATAAATAAATGCTTCCAAGTGACTATTTGACCCCAAATTTGAATATTGATTCAAACTTTGGCGATAACAATAACGGCATTCCGGATATTCTTCCTTGACACCGGCGGCCTAGTGTATTAATAGAGTAATACACATGCAAATTCATATAACCTCCAGCGATGGCGTCCCAATCTATATTCAAATCGTCAACCAGGTGAAGCATCTTGTGGCATCGGGCCGGCTCGCGCCCGGCGAGGAAATTCCCCCGATTCGCACACTCGCGGAGATGCTCGTCGTCAATCCAAACACCGTTGCGCGCGCCTATCTCGAATTGGAACGGGCCGGCATCGTCACCAAGCGCCATGGCACCGGAACCTACGTGGCGGAAACAAAGCCGACGCTTTCTCGACGGGAAAAGTTGAAAGCTTTGACGCCCCGCGTCGATGCCTTGCTCGTCGAGGCCGGACAACTGGACCTCGCGCTGGACGAGGTAATGGCCTTGTTGCAGGAGCGGAATGAAATCATTTACAAGGAGGCCACGAAATGAAATTCCCCTCACCCTCTTCGATAGATTCAGTCGTCGCAATTACCGGCCTCTCGCGTCGATTCGGGGCAAAAATCGCGCTGGATGATGTATCGTTGTACGTTCCAAAGGGCGGTGTATTTGGGTTGGTCGGAGAAAACGGCGCCGGCAAAACGACTCTCATCAAGCACATTCTTGGTCTCCTGCGCGCAGAGACCGGCACGGTCCAGGTGTTCGGACATAACCCGGTGGCGAGCCCGGTGGAAGTGCTGGGCCGGATTGGTTATCTGTCCGAATTGCCGGATTTGCCGGGCTGGATGCGCGTGGCCGAATTGCTGCGTTATATGAAGGCGTTTTATCCCAAATGGGATACGGCATATGCGGCGCAGATGCTCGATCAATTCGGCCTAAATCCGGCGCAACGCCTTGGCACACTTTCCAAGGGCCAGACGGCCAAAGCCGGTTTGCTCGTTGCTCAGGCGCATCGGCCCGACCTGTTGCTGCTCGATGAACCCAGCTCAGGGCTCGATCCGCTCGTGCGGCGCGACATTTTGGAAGCGGTAATCCGGACAGTCGCCGACGAAGGCCGCACGGTATTCTTTTCGTCGCATTTGCTGGAAGAAATTGAACGGGTATCCGACCACGTTGCCATGGTGCATCACGGAAAAATTGTCTTCTGCGGACCCCTGGATGAAATCAAGGCGCAGCATCGGCGTTTGGTCCTCAGTTTTGAAAATACTCAGGCAAAACCGCCCGTTATCACTGGCGCCCTGAACGTGAGCGGCCTGGGTAAGGAATGGACCGTCATTTGCAAAAACACTCAAAATGGCTTCGCCGCCGCAGCCACCCAATTGGGCGCGCGAGTCGTGGGCGAAAGCGCGCCGTCTTTCAATGAAATTTTCGTAGCCCACGCGGCCTCTTCAGCGGCATGATATGAATTCACCCATCACAGCTCTGGCTTGCGAAATCTGGTGGCGCGGAAAACGCTCCGCATGGCTGGCGCTGGGTTGCGTGGCGATCGGCGCGTTCATCAATCTGCTCGTGGCCCGGCTTCATGTCTCCGACGAATCACAAAAGATCTTTTCCACGTTATATGGGGTGGTGATGACCCTGTCCTTTTTCCTGTTAATGGGCATTTTCAATTACACCGAATACAATTCCACAAAGGAATGGAACGGATTCCCCTATCGACTCTTTACGCTTCCTGTGCCTACCTGGCAATTGGTTACGGTGCCAATGTTTCTGTGTGTCGTCTTTGCCGAACTGATCTTTTTTGCCTGGATAATCCTGGTTTGGCCCCGCGGGGCGGTTCCTATGACGGGATGGTTTGCCGTAGTGCTGGGCGCATATGTCGTCTTTTACCAGACTGCCCTTTGGTGCCTGGCCGGGTTCCGAATTCTTAGGATTGTGGCTCTCGGTATCGGCGGTGTGAGCTGGATCATCATTGCCAGTGCGCCATTTTTTGCGACGCTCATTGATTTGCCCTGGCTGACGGAATGGTGGTTAATCCCTGCGATGATTCTGTTGGCAATGGTTTCATATGTAACCGCTTTAGCCACTGTCGGGCACCAACGATATGGCGGCGGACGGCGATGGAGTTGGACGTCGGCGCTGGGAAATTGGCTTGTCGATACCATGCCGGCACACACCCGTGACTTTGCCTCACCGGCGGCGGCTCAATTCTGGTTCGAATGGCGGCGCACGGGCTGGCTGCTGCCGGGCTGTGTGGCATTGGTGATTCTCATCATGTTGCCATTTTCGTGGTTCAAGCGGCATGATACAGATTTTACATACTTCGTATTGGTCCGAATGTTGATTGTGCCGTTGGTCCTCTCCTTTGTGATCGGCAAAGGCTTTGCGAAATGCGAGTTCTGGTCCGCGAGTTTCAGACTGCCAAATTTTTTGGCCGTGCGGCCGATCTCTGCCCTTGAATACGTTAAAGCAAAGATGAAGGTCGCAGCGGTGAGCGTCGCCATCGCCTGGCTGCTGGTCTTCGCGTTTCTCCTGGCCTGGCTTTCGTTCTGGGCCAATGTGACCGATTTGAGGGAGGACTTTTTCTTTTACCGACTGCGAAATTTGGAGTCCTGGCTGCTCACAGGTGTGTTGTCGGGTCTGGGCCTGATGCTGGTTTCGTGGCGCCTGATGGCGGGCGGTTTATGGGTGGGATTGTCCGGCAACCGCTCTTATTATATCGCCTGGTCGACCCTGCAAATATTGGGGCCTGTGCTCGTCATCCTTGCGCTCGGGTTCTTTTCGGACACCATCGACAGCGAGTGCAAGACCAATCCAGTAATGATGACTTCCCTGGAAATCAATAGCCTGGGCTGGTTTCTGGCCATGCTGATCATCACAAAGTTTTGGCTCGCGGCGTTCATCTGGGACAATGCAGATCCCGGCTTCAGGCGCCGATATTTCCTGATCTGGGCCGGTGCGTCGGCTTTACTCCTCACGCTAGCCGTGTCTGCAAGCCCACCCAACGATACTTTTCGCCAAACCCACCTCTATCTGCTGGCTGCGTTGCTGGGCCTGCCGCTGGCGCGTATCGGCATGGCGCCATTATCATTTGCAAACAACCGGCATCAACAAAATCCACTGAAATTCACATCCCAACTGCATCTCAACAAACCATTCGCGATACTGGCCACGCTCGCCAGCGGCGCAGCAATTGTGCTGGCAATAGATCCGGGCCGATTTGCTTTCAGGAATGTAGATGCGGGCGGACATCCCCTGCGGATGCTCATCTCCGGCCAGGGAAGCCCGGCAGTCGTGTTTGAGACAGGCGGCAGCCCGGCATCCGGCGGCCCGCTGGAAGCATGGAATCGGATACAACCAGCCGTAAGCCGATACACGACCACGGTATCCTATGACCGCGCGGGAATCGGCTGGTCGCCGGCCGGCCCCGGCTTTCGGGATGCCCGCCGCGTGGCCATCGAACTTCACACGGCGCTCCGCAACGCGGGCATTGGGCCGCCTTATCTTCTGGTCGGGCATTCTCTTGGCGGGCCGTTCAACCGCGTTTTTGCAGGCATGTATCCCAAGGAAGTCTGCGGAATGGTTTTAGTGGACCCCACGCAAGAGGAAATGATTGAATGGAACCGGGAGCACAATACGAACGACATGGACTTCAGACGGCAGGACGAGGAATGGAAAGAAATCATGGCCTCCATGGATGAGGCGCACGCGAGTCGTGTGCCGCCAGGAATCCCGGTCGTGCTTATCACCGGAATGGGGCCGAAATCATTTCCGGGTTTCGTCAGCGAAGAAAAGATCCGGGAGTACAGGGATTCTCATAAGCGCTGGCTGAAGTTTCATCAGGAGTGGGTAGATAAAATTCCTGGCGCGAAGCATATCATCGACGAAAACACCGGGCACGACATCCCATTTATGGAACCGGATATCGTCATCAACGCCATCGGCAACATGATCACGCAACTGAAAAGCCCCGCCGATGCCCGAAGCAGCCAATCCCAATAAAAATGAATCTCAACATGAGGCAGTCGCCGCCAGCAACCACGAATTTGGTGTCCACGCTTTAGCGTGTCCCTTCCGATTCGCCAATCACCGGTTGGGCGTCCACGCCTTAGCGTGCTCAGCTTGAACTCTCATTCAAATGTCACTAAAATCACAGGGTTCGATGCCAGCACCGAAAAAACTTTCCGCGCGCCGACAGGTTCTCGCCCAATGGCGCGGCGTGGACCTTGAGCCTATTGAAAAGGCCAGGGCAGTCCGCGCCCGAGCGGCGGACCTGGTCGTTTCCAAAGTATTGGGCGACCTGAAAATGGATTCGCGCCGCGCGGAAATCGAGATTGTCAAAGTCTGGAATTCCCTGCTCGACCCAAACATCGCCGCGCACGCCCAACCGGCCAACTTGCACAAGGGAACGCTTTTTGTAAACGTGGACAGCAGCGCCTGGCTTTCAGAGATTGTGCGCTATCGACGAAAGGAAATTTTGGACCGCCTTCAACACAGCTTCGGAAAAAGCTACATCCAAAAAATCTCGTTCCGCATCGGGTAGTTTCCATGCGGTCAGGTTACTTAGGACACGCGGAAACGCGTGTTAACGCTTAAACCATTTACATTCAAACAGTTGCGTGTCTTTGTTAACCCCCTGTTAACGATCTGTTAACCCTTAGGTCACTGATTTTCAACGATGTAACCGATGTTAACCCTTTTCAGACCTCATACCAACATCATGCCATCTCTCTCATCAATTTCGGCGTGAGCAGCCAGGCGAGTTGCGCGCGTGCCGCGCCGCCTGATTTTTCCAATTCCAGTTTGCAAAGCCCGCCCTTTTTGAAGTCGATGGCCAGGGCTCCATTGCCGGAAACCAACCCTGAAATTAAATGACTCAAATACGGTTCATGGCCCACCAACAAAAGGTTTTTCGGCATTGGCTTGAGCAGTGAAATTTCGCCGATCATCGTTTGGGGATCGCTTTCAGACTTTAATGTGTCGGAAAATTTCAGGCGTTTTTTTAATTTTAATTCTTCCGCCACAATTTCGGCCGTTTGCCTGGCACGTTCGTATGGGCTGGACAAAATCATGTCAAACCGCAACTTCATCCTTTTCATCGCCGCGGCCGATTTGCGCAATTGGCGCTTGCCCTTGGCGGTGAGCGGGCGCTCCGAATCCTTCTCAAATCCCTCCGTCCCCCGTTCTACCGCGATTCCGTGCCGCAAGATGAAGATGTTCATGGTTCAACAACCTACGCCGTCGTTTGGGGCGCAGCAAGCAGAAGCAGCGCGAACCCGTTTTCGGTGCTTTGATTAACACCGTGGCTTCAGCCCCGCGTGCCGCGATTATCCAACATAAGAACCGTTTTAACGGTTTGGTCTGGAAGCCGTTGGAACGGCTAAATTGAGCGACCATCCTGATCACCGGGCTGAAGCCATGGTGTTATGGGAATTGAGATAAATTCCGAAAGCTGATTGTGGCAGCCCACTCAACAACTTAAAACTTCTTCAAAAATCCCGGGATATTTCCTATTCTTTACCATCGAAATGAAATCTGCGCGGCGCGCCGTTATAGACGTTGGTACCAATTCGGTAAAATTGCTCATGGCTGACGTGGACGGCCATGACGTTCAGCCTATTCTTGAGGAAAGCCGCCAAACACGCCTCGGAAAGAACTTCTATGAGACGCATCGTTTGCAACCGGATGCCATCGCTCAAACGGCCAAAGCCGTTGCCGAATTTGCGGACCTGGCCCGGCGCGAAAAAGCTGCCTCGATTCGTGTGTTCGCCACCAGCGCAGCGCGCGACGCGGTAAATCCGAACGACCTGGTTTCCGCAATTGCGGAGGCGTGTGGCCTGAAATTGGAAATTATCTCCGGCGAGCAGGAGGCCGAATGGGCATTTCAAGGGGCGACGAGCGGAACGGACCTGGCAAAGACGCCGCTGCTGTTGCTGGACGTTGGCGGCGGCAGCTCGGAATTCATCCTCGGTCACGGCGGCCACAAGAGTTTTGCCCGCAGTTTCCCGTTAGGCACCGTCCGGCTGATGGAAAAATATCCACATAACGATCCGCCGACGCCTGAGGAATATTTCGCGTGCCGTGATTGGGTACAAACATTTTTAGAGCAGCAAGTGCGCCCGGAACTGGAGCAGTCTTTGCGGCTTGAGATGCAATCCGGCGGCATTCGACTGGCAGGAACCGGCGGCACGGCGACAATTCTCGCGCGTATGGACCTAAAGTCCGACGAATTTGACCGGGAACAAATTGAAGGAGCGCATTTGACCCTGTCGAAAATCAAGGCCTGCCTGGAAAATCTATGGAGCCTGCCACTGGCGAAGCGAAGGGACATACCCGGCCTTCCAAAATCAAGAGCGGACGTGATTCTGCCGGGCGTGCTGATTTATGCCTCGGTCATGGAGACATTCGGCTTTAACGAACTGCGCGTGAGCACGCGGGGACTGAGATTTGCGGCGGTGGCGTGCGACGTCCGAGGGTGAAAGGTTGAAGATTCTAAAACATCCAAATTCCAAGCACCAACACCCAGAGAAATTCCAGTGTTCAACGTCCAAATTGACAGTTTGGAAGTTGGTCCTTGAACATTCTCTGGAGCTTGGTCCCTGGTCCTTGGAGCTTTTCCACGGCGATTTCCCGCGAAAACTTTCATTTCGACCTTGCTGAGATTTCTTCCTAAATTTTTCCCATGGCCGACGCCGAATCCCAACTGACGCCCATGATGGCTCAGTACCGCCGTATCAAGGGTGAATTGCCCAAAGACGCGCTTCTGCTCTTTCGCCTGGGGGACTTCTACGAAATGTTTTTTGAAGATGCCCAGGCCGGCGCGCAAATTCTAAACCTCGCGCTCACGGCACGCAACGGCATTCCGATGTGCGGCCTGCCGTTTCACGCGGCGAACGGTTACATCGGCAAAATTCTTCGCGCCGGCCGCAAAGTCGCCATTTGCGAACAACTCGAAGACGCACGGCCCGGCAAACTGGTCAAGCGCGAGGTCACCCAAATTCTTTCCCCGGGCACGCATTTCGACGAACGAATGCTGGCCGCGGAAAAAAACAATTTCCTGGCGGCCATCTCTCCCAATGGGAAACTGTTCGGGCTTGCCCTCGTGGATTTGACGACCGGCGAATTTTTGACCACGGAACTGGACACCGAGGCCGCGCTTCTCGCCGAATTGGAGCGCCTGCGCCCGGCCGAAATTATTTTTCCGGCGGAAAAAACATTCGTCCGGGACACTCTGCGCGACTCGTTTAAAATCCTGAACGGTTACGACGACTGGACTTTTGCCCCTGAGACCGCCGTTTTTACCGTGCGCGACCATCTCAAAGTGGCCTCGCTGGACGGGTTTGGGTTAAAAGACAAGCATGCTGCGACCGGCGCTGCAGGCGGAGCGCTGCATTATTTGACGCAGCACTTGCGGCGGGACGCGAAGAACCTGACCCGCATTTCGTTCTACCAGCGTTCTGATTTTCTCACGTTGGATTACACAACGCTGCGTCATTTGGAAATCCTCGAGCCCTTGCGCCATGACGCACCCCGCAATGCGTCCCTTTACGGGGCATTAAGCCGCACGGTCACGCCCATGGGCGCGCGCCTTTTTCGTAATTGGCTTTCTCAGCCGCTCTCAGCGGTTCAACCCATTCAGCAACGGCAATTGGCCGTCCAAACGTTTATTGAAAATTCTCCCGGGCTTGAAAATTTTCGCGCGCAACTGGCGCGCGTCCGCGACCTGGAACGGACCATTGGCCGTCTCAGTTCGGGCAGCGGCAACGCCCGTGACCTGCTGGCCCTGCGAATCGCCCTCGAACAAATTCCAAGCCTTAAACAAACACTCTCCGGCCTGTCTGCGCCCGGGATGGGCTCGATGTTGATCGAGGAAGATGTTGAAAATCGGCAATCGGCAATCGGCGATCGGCAATTAATTGAATGCCTTAATTCCCAAATTTCAGCGCTCCCGGAACTTGTCGAGGTGTTATCCCGCGCGATCGTTGACGAACCGCCGCTGGCGGTAAAGGAAGGTGGAATGATCCGGGACGGGTTCGATTCCGGCCTCGATGAACTGCGCGAAGCCATGCGGGGCGGCAAGGATTGGATCGCTAAATTGCAGCAGCAGGAAATCGAAAAAACAGGAATTAATTCCCTAAAAGTCCGATTCAATTCAGTGTTCGGCTATTATATTGAGGTTACGAAAGCAAACCTGGATAAAATTCCGCCGCATTATATTCGCAAACAAACTGTGGCCACGGGCGAGCGATTCATCACGCCTGAGCTTAAGGAAATGGAGGGCAAAATTCTTGGCGCGGAAGAACGCGCCTTGAAGCTGGAATACGAACTATTTCAACGTCTCCGGGAAAGCGCCCTCGGGAGTTTGAGAGACATTCAGGAAACCGCGGGCGGCCTGGCACAATTGGACGTCCTGGCGTCATTTGCAGAAACCGCGCGCCTCCACGGCTATTGCCGCCCGCGAATTGCCGACGACGGCATTTTGCAAATCCGGGATGGACGGCACCCGGTTTTGGAAGCAAACCTCTGCGAGGAACGGTTCGTGCCAAATGATACCACTCTCAGCTCCGGCAAAGGCGCCGGGCCGGAGGAGTTTCCGCAGATTGCGCTCATTACAGGCCCGAACATGGCCGGCAAATCGACCTACATCCGCCAGGTCGCCCTCATCACCTTGCTGGCGCACACAGGCAGTTTTGTGCCCGCGGCGGAAGCAAGGATTGATTTAGCCGACCGTATTTTTACCCGCATCGGCGCCAGCGATGACCTGGGGCGGGGCCAAAGCACGTTCATGGTCGAAATGACTGAGACGGCCAACATTCTGAACAACGCCACGCCGCGCAGCCTGATTATCCTGGATGAAATCGGCCGCGGCACCAGCACCTTTGACGGCCTCTCACTCGCCTGGAGCATCGTCGAACATTTGCACCATCAAGTGGGCGCAAAAACGCTGTTTGCCACTCACTATCACGAATTGACTGAACTGGCGGCGCGTTTGCCACGGCTGAAAAATTTCAATGTGGCCGTTCGCGAATGGCGCGACCAAATCGTTTTTCTTCGCAAAATCGTCGCCGGCGGCACGGACAAAAGTTACGGAATCCAGGTCGCGCGCCTGGCCGGCATTCCAAAACCGGTCCTTGAGCGCGCGAAAGAAATCCTCCACAACCTTGAAGAATCCGAACTCACTCCGGAAGGCAACGTGCGCGCTCGCCGCAATCGCGACCGGGACAAGTTGAAAACGCTCGCCCCTGCGCCCCAATTGGATTTATTCAGTTAATCGTGACGTTTTCGGCCCTGATTCTGTAGGCCCGGTGCCCGCACCGGGCGAGACGGATCGGTGAGCGAAATCGCCGGGTTTGGGAACCCGGCCTAAAGGCGAAGGCGCTCGCGTCTTCTCTAAATTTGACACGTATGCGCTTTTGGGGATGAGGGGGCGGTCTGCTTTTGCCCTCGCATGCGCCTCCCGTTCCGCTGGCTTACGCGCGCGGCTCTGTTGCGGTCAGCACACGGAAACGGTGTGTCCAGGGATCAATACGGCAGGCGGCGGCGTAATCGCAATGGTCACAGGCCGTTTCCTGGCCCTTTCGATACGGATCCAGTTTGGCCACTCCTGCAAAAATTTCATTTCCTATCCGGCGCAATTGAAATTCGACGCGGTCCAGCCACGCCTGAAACTCCTCTTGCGTAAGGGCCTCAACCGCGCGTTTGCGCAAGGTTCCGTCCTGATTTCGACTGTAGTGAAACTGGTCCGCCGCTCCCGCTGAATCCAGCTTATGCAACGTGCCGGCGTCGAATCGTCCCGTATGACGGTACGCTGCGCGCCGCGAATCGTGGCCGCCCAGAACTTCCGCGCGAGTCTTTCCGTTATCAAACTGGCCGCGCAAGTTGACGTAGAAAACGCCGGCGGGAAGGAGTTTTTGCACGCCGAAGACACGGTGAGTATCCGGAAACTGCGCCAGCGCGCTCAAGTAAGCCGGCAACTGCAATTGGATTCCGTGCGCGACCAGGACCGGGTCCAATCTCCTGCGGCTGGACTTATAATCCAACACGACGACCATGCCACTGTGGTGTTGTGAATCGCGGCACACGTCCACCCGGTCAATTCGGCCGCGCAGGGACAATTCGCGCCCGCCGTCGAGCGCTATAGTCCAGGCAGGAAAAGGCGAACCCTCTTCCCCAAAATCCAGTTCCACCGCGGCTGGATCAAATTGGTACTGCTCCCGCATCCACGAAACTATCACCTCAATAAAATTCTGCACTGATTCGGTCATCGCCCGGGCCGCAAATTGGCTTTGGAACGAATCGCGCAACAGGCCGTCACGAAAATCTCCCGCGAGCGCCGCCGCGATTTGACCCACGCGTTCCCGCGCCTCCATTGGCATCAGATCGCGCCAACGTTTGTTCTCGGCGGCAAGCTCCTGATGAAATTGCTTCAAAATCTCATGCTGAAAGGTGCCGCGTTCGCGCGCATCCAGTTCAAATAATTTCCGTTCTCCAGCTTTCAGACCGGAGCGGACAAAAAATTTAAACGGGCATTGCGCGAATTCTTCCAGCCGGCTGACGGAGGTTCGAAATATTGGACCGTATAGTCTTTGGGCCATTGAGGTTGAAAGCTGTTCCGAAGGGTCTGGTTCCCGCAATTCTCCGAGCGATTGAACCAACCCGGAGAGGGTTTCAGATTTCAAAAGATTCCGTTCGCTTTTCGAAATGCACATGAGCCGGGGAACCAATTCGGTGGCGCTTTCCACATTTCTCAACTCAACGCGGTCTTCGAAATCCTCAATCTCAAGTTCCGGAAACAGGTTGCGCAACCGCGCGACAAACGGCGACGGATTTAATGGCGCGCCGGCAGAATCACTCCGGGAAAAACTGACGAGCATCTGTTCACTGGCGCGAGTGAAGGCGATATAGCCGTAATAACGCTCGCGAGCGAGCCGATCCCGTAAGTCCGCGCCTATCGAGGCAATTTGATTCAATTCGTCAAGATCGGCGTCCGTCAAAACCGCTGAAGACCCCGGGGCGGCGGGAAAGACCGTGTCATTCACGCCAAGAACCAGTGAAAATTTCAGGTCCGGATTGCGGGCACGGTCGACCGCCCCAATCAACACTTCGTCCAGCGTCGGAGGAATCACGCCAACCGTCAGGTTTGCCAGCCCGGCTTCGACGACCGGCAGCCACTCGCGCACATGCATCGTCTCGTTCGCAAATGCGAGTTCTATATTGGAGAGCCAGGCGTTCATTTGCTCCCAAACGGTCGTATGGATCGGCGGGCCGATGCCACCGCGCTCTTCCCGGGCACTATTCCAGTCTTCCAGCGTTTCTTCCACGCGGAGGTCCTTCCAAAGTCCGCGCAACAATCCGGCAAGTTTTTTGCCGTCCAGCCGAAAATTCGATGCGGCAAAATCAGCGCTGAATCGCTCAAACGGCGGAAAGATTCGCTGGCGCAGCCGCTCCAACTTTTGCTCCTGCTCGGAACTTTCGGGGATTCGAATCGGTTCCCGCCATTTCTTACCCCGCCACCCGCGTTTGAGGGATTCATTTTCCAGCCGGTCAATCTCTGTTTCCTCCGCGGGAGCGAATCCGGTTTTGAGTGCCGCAAACCAATCCTGGTGCTGCCAATCAAAGGCGACGACGCGCAATGCATTCCGCGTCAGTTCAGCCAATGGGTGATGGGCCACGCGCGCGCGGCGGTCCAGGAAGAATGGAATCCCGTAGCGCCGAAACGTTCGCGCCAGCGTTTTGTAAAAAGGTTCAAGGTCACGAACCAGGATCGCGCAATCGCGATAGCGATTTCCCTTGCGAACAAATTTCAAAATTTCGCGAGCGGCCAGGATGGCCTCCCCCTCGGGGTTTGAAGAGGCAGCCATGCGCAAGGCTGGTTTCTCAAATGCGGCAGGGCCGGCCTGTTGGCCGGCCTGGACGCGCGGCAGCGCGTCCCCGCCTGTTTCATGGTATGTCGTTCCCGTGCCCTCCCAATGCTCTTCCAAATGGCGTAGGGCGTCACTATCGGCGAAACGGCTTTTTGCCAAATCCCGCGGAAGGACTTCGACTTTGACTTCGCATCCCAATCGTTCCACCTGTTGGCGGCACCGTTGGTACGTATTGCCAACGGCGTTCCAAATGGAAAGCCAGGAAATCTCCTTTTCCGTTATTCCCGATTCCGCAACACAGAACGCCAGCGTGGCGCGCCCGCAGCACGGCAGTACGGCGGCAAGCAGGCCAACCTCCTGCGGAGTCATTTCCGCAAATCCATCCAGCCAAAGAGCATCAAAACAAAGGGACTTCCCAGGAACTTTCGCCGCCCGAAGCATTTCCGTGGCGTCATCCAGCAGAGAATTTTCATCGCGCAGTTTGTTCTCCGCCAGCCATGAACTGTAGCGTTCGAACAATAGGGCCAGGTCGCTGAGCTTGTCACGGAGTTCCGGCCGTAAGTTCTGGTTTCCGGCAAAAGCCCGCAGTCGCGGCCCGGACAGTTGATGTCGCTGGAATTCAGCGAACAAACGGCTCACTTCCTGCGCAAAGCCCGATCGCCGCGCGCTCCCTCGAAACAGTTTCAGTTCAGTTTCATGCCGCAGCAGCAACGCCCGCAAAACCATCACACGGCCTTCTTCGTTGAGGAATTCCGGCGGCGCGACATTAAACGCGTCAAAAACAAATCTGGCCAGCCGTTCAAACGACAGGATATTCAGCCGCGTATAGCCGCGAAGCGACTCATCGGTCAGCAACTGTCGTTCAAGTTGAAATGTGGATTGTTTGGGGGCGACGAAAATCAACGGCGGCCCTTCCACTGCGGCCTGAAGCGAAGCGCGAATTTCCGACAGGCAACGGAACGTCTTGCCGGTGCCGGCCGGACCACAAAGGAAACGCACTTGCACAAAGAAGTTTTAACTGAAAGTGGAATTGGAAATCAATGCGGGAACGTTGGAATATCGGTAAACATCCAATTTCCAGGGACCAGGCACCAGAGAATGTTGAAGTACCAGGCCCCAAATTGCAACCCGCAACTCGGACGTTATGCGCCAGCGAAATTGGAGGTTTCCAGTTTTGGAGCTTGGAGCTTGAGTTTT
>Ga0335073_10005769_pt1 | contig 17394 bp, 15 predicted proteins | sample Lox_Sample_22_FD_207093 | JGI IMG/M metagenome (GOLD analysis project Ga0335073, IMG submission 207093) | Soil microbial communities from Loxahatchee National Wildlife Refuge, Florida, United States - Lox_Sample_2.2 | ecosystem: Environmental > Terrestrial > Soil > Wetlands | place: USA...
CTCGACATTGTCGCGGGCGAGCGCGGGCTCGGCCAGCGCGCCCGGCAGCACCTCGCGCGAGTTGGGATTGAGATCGGCCATGATGTCGCCGCCGGCGCCGGGATCGGGGCGAGCGAAGAGGGTGTTGTAGAGCCGCACTTCGACCGGCACGGCGTGGGCTGCCGAGACCCAATGGATCGTGCCCTGCACCTTGCGTCCGTCCGGCGCACTGCCACCGCGCGTCGCGGGATCGTAAGTGCAACGCAGCTCGACCACCTCGCCGGCCGCGTTCTTCACCACGTCGCGGCAGGTGACGAAATAGGCAAAGCGGAGCCTGACCTCGCGCCCCGGCGCGAGGCGGAAGAATTTTTTCGCCGGGACTTCCATGAAGTCGTCGCGCTCGACATAGAGCTCGCGGCTGAACGGCACGAGCCGCGTGCCAGCGGCGGGCGCCTCGGGATTGTTCACCGCCTCCAGCTCCTCGACGCGGCCCTCGGGATAGTTCTCGATCACCAGCTTCAGCGGTCGCAACACCGCGAGGCGGCGCGGCGCCGAGCGGTTCAAATGCTCGCGGATGGTGCTTTCGAGAAGCGCAAGGTCGACGACGCTGTTGGCGCGCGCAACCCCGACGCGACGCACGAATTCGCGCAAGGCCGCCGCCGGCACCCCGCGGCGGCGCATCCCGGCCAAGGTCGGCATGCGCGGATCGTCCCAGCCATCGACATGGCCCTGCTGAACGAGCTGGGTCAGCACGCGCTTCGAGAGCACGGTGTAGGTGATGTTGAGCCGCGCGAACTCGTATTGCCGCGGCCGCGACGGCACCGGCAGATGCCCGAGGAACCAGTCATAGAGCGGCCGGTGATCCTCGAATTCGAGCGTGCACAGCGAGTGGGTGACGCTCTCGATCGCATCCGACTGGCCATGCGCGAAATCATAGGTCGGATAGATGCGCCACTGCGTCCCGGTGCGGGGATGCTCGGCATGGAGAATGCGATAGAGCGTCGGGTCGCGCAGATTGATGTTGCCGGCGGCCATGTCGATCTTGGCGCGCAAGACCCGCGCGCCGTTGGGGAACTCGCCGGCGCGCATGCGGCGGAAGAGATCCAGATTCTCCTCGACGCTGCGGTCGCGGAACGGACTCTCTTGCCCGGGCTCGGTCAAGGTGCCGCGCATGCGCCGCATCTCCTCGGGCGAGAGATCGTCGACATAGGCCTTGCCGGCGCGGATCAGATGCTCCGCCCACCCGTAAAGCTGCTCGAAATAGTCGGAGGCGTGATAGAGATGCCGGCCCCAATCGAAGCCGAGCCAACGCACATCGCGCTCGATCGCGTCGATATATTCCTGCTCCTCCTTGGTCGGATTGGTGTCGTCGAAGCGCAGATGGCAGCGCCCGCCGAATTCTTCGGCGATGCCGAAATTGAGGCAGATCGATTTGGCGTGGCCGATATGGAGATAGCCGTTGGGCTCGGGCGGAAAGCGGGTGACCACGCCGGCGATGCGCTTGGCGGCGAGGTCGGCCTCGACGATGTCGCGGACGAAATCGCGTCCCGCCTCCGCCGCCGTTTCAGTCACTGCCATGTCCACCTGCTCCAACGCTCATCTGCATCCGTCCGCACTCTGCGGCGCTCGCGGTCGCGGCGCAACCGCCGACGCCGCGCCCCGGAGCGCCGCCATCACCCCTCGCCGCGCCAATCGTCGCGCAGCAGGCCGAAGAGCACGTGGTCCTGCCAGCGGCCGTCGATGCAGAGATATTCGCGGGCATAGCCTTCCTCGCGAAAGCCGGTCTTGAGCAACAGGCCACGGCTCGGCGCGTTGTGCGGCAGGCAGGCCGCCTCGACCCGGTGCAGCTTCAAGCGCTGGAAGGAGAAAGCGAGGGTGAGCTGCAGCCCCTGCGTCATGTAGCCGCGGCGGGCGAAGCGCTCGCCCACCCAATAGCCGAGGCTGCCGGTCTCGGCGACGCCGCGCCGCACATTGCTGAGGCCGATGCCGCCGACCAGCGCGCCATCCTCGACGCGACAGAGAAAGAAGCTGTAGCCCTGATCGGTGCGCCAATCGGCAGCGTAGCGCTGCAGCCGGCGGCGATAGGCGGAGCGCGTCAGCGCGTCGGCCGACCAGCTCGGCTCCCAGGGCGCGAGAAAGCGGCGGGATTCGCCGCGCAACGCCGACCATTCCTCCCAATCGCCGCGCTCCGGCGGCCGCAGCAGAACGCGGTCGCCGACCATGCGGAGGCTGGGCGGCGCGGCACCGAAGAACCGCGGCAGGCGGAGCATATCCGATGACACGCGAGCCGCCGCCGCTCAGGCGCCGAGCCGCTCGCGCAGCCGCGCAAAGGGCTCGACGCGGCCGATCGGACCAAGCGCTGCCAAGGTCGGCTGCGCCGTCCGCAGCCGGCGCGCAACGCGCTCGACGGCACCGCCATCCACCGCATCGATGCGGCTCACCATCTCCGCCATATCGAGCGGCCGGCCGAACACCAGCATATGCGCCGCCTGCTGTTCGCAGCGCGCCGTGGTGCTTTCGAGCGACATGAGCAGCCCGGCCTTGAGCTGGGCGCGGGCGCGCTCCAGCTCGGCCGGCGCCAGGCCTTGGGCGAGGTTGCGGATCTCGTCGCACAGCACCGGCATCAGCTCCTCCACCTCGTCTTCGCCCGTGCCGGCATAGACGCCGAAGAGACCGCTGTCGCAATAGGCATGGGTGAAGGAATAGATGGCGTAAACCAGGCCACGTTTTTCGCGGATCTCCTGGAAGAGGCGCGAGGACATGCCGCCGCCGAGCGCGGAGGAGACGACCGACGCGCTGTAGTAGTCGGGGTCGCTGAAGGGAAAACCGGGAAAGCCCAGCACCACATGCACCTGCTCCAGATCGCGCGGCTCGCGCAGCTCGCCGCCGACATAGCGCGCCGCCTCGCTGCGTGCGGAGCGGTCGAGCGGCAGCTCGGCAAAGGCCGGCTCCGCCAATCGCACCAGCGCGTCGTGGTCGACATTGCCGGCGGCGACCAGCAGCATGCCGCTGGCCGCGTAATGACGGCGCATATAAGTGGCCACGGTGTCGCGGTCGATGCGACGGATGATCTCGACGCGGCCGAGCACCGGACGGCCCATTGCCTGATCGGGGAAGGCGCGCTCCTGGAACAAATCGAAGATGATATCGTCGGGCGTATCGTTGGCCTGGCCGATTTCCTGCAGGATGACCGCGCGCTCGCGCTCCAGCTCCTTGGGATCGAAGATCGAGCGCTGCAGAATGTCGGCGAGGATGTCGACAGCGAGCCCCAGATCCTGCCTGAGCACCTTGGCGTAATAGGCGGTGTGCTCGCGCGAGGTGTAGGCGTTGAGATGACCGCCGACCGCCTCGATCTCGGCGGCGATGTCGAGTGCCGAGCGCCGCTCGGTGCCCTTGAACGCCATATGCTCGAGCAGATGCGCGACGCCGTTGATCTGCGACGGCTCGTGGCGCGTGCCGATATCGACCCAAACGCCGATCGACACCGTCTCGACGCTGTCCATGCGGTCGGTCAGGACGCGCATGCCGTTCTTAAGCACCGTCACGCGCACGGTCATGCCGCTCCTCCTTCACCGATCGGCCGCGCCTTTGCGCGCACATAATCCTCGACGGCCGCGAGATCGTTGGGCAGACGCGGCCGCCGCTCCGGCCGCCGCATCAGCTCGGCGAGTCGCGCCGGCAGCGCCGGGCGGACGCCCGTCGCCTCGGCCACCGCCTCGGGAAATTTCGCCGGATGGGCAGTGGCAAGCGCCACCATCGGCACGCCCCTATCGCGCCGCGCCGCCGTCGCCGCGGCGACGGCGATGGCGCTGTGCGGGTCGAGCAGCTCGCCCGTATCGCGCCAGGTCTCGGCAATCGAGCGGCGGGTCCCCTCGTCATCGACGCGGCAGGCCGAGAAGAGCGCGCGCGTCGCGCGCCAAGCCTGCTCGTCGGCAGGCAAGGTGCCGGTCTTGCGGAATTCGCCCATCGCCGCAGCCACCGCCGCGCCGCTGCGGCCTTTCAGCTCGAAGAGGAGCCGCTCAAAATTGCTCGACACCTGGATATCCATGCTCGGCGACAGGCTCGGCACCACCGGCTCGAGGGTCATCGCGCCCTGATTGATGAAACGCGCCAGGATATCGTTCCGGTTGGTGCCGATGACCAGCTCCGCGATCGGCAGCCCGATGCGGCGCGCGACATGCGCGGCATAGACATTGCCGAAGTTCCCGGTCGGCACGGCAAAGGACACCGGGCGCTCCGGCGCCCCCAGCGCCACCGCGGCAGCAACGTAGTAGACGAGTTGCGCCATGATGCGCGCCCAGTTGATCGAGTTGACGGCCGACAGGTTCAACGCCTGCCGGAAGGGCGCATCCGCGAACATCGCCTTCACCAGGTCCTGGCAGTCGTCGAAGCTGCCCGCGATGGCGATGGCATGGACATTGGCGGAAGCGACCGTGGTCATCTGCCGGCGCTGCACCTCGGAAATCCGCCCCTCGGGATAGAGAATGAAGAGGTCGATCGCGGCGCGGTCGCGGCACGCCTCGATCGCCGCCGAGCCGGTATCGCCGGAAGTGGCGCCGATGATGGTGACGCGCCGCCGCCGTTGCGCCAGGACATGGTCGAAAAGCGGCCCCACCAGCTGCAGGGCATAGTCCTTGAACGCCAAGGTCGGGCCGTGGAAGAGCTCCATCAGCCAGAGGTCGGGGCCGAGCTGCTTCAGGGGAGCCACGGCCGCATGGCTGAAGCCGGCATAGGCGCCGGCGATCAGCGCGCCGAGCGCCTTGGCCTCGATCTCGGGCCCGATGAACGGCGCCACCACCTTTTCGGCGATCTCGGCGTATGAATACCCGCGCATGTTGCGAATTTGGTCGGCCTGAAGGCGCGGCCAATCCTCCGGGACGTAAAGCCCGCCATCGGGCGCGAGCCCGGCGAGCAGCACGCCCTCGAAGGAAAGGCGCTCCGGCGGAGTCCGGGCGTCGCGGGTACTGACGTAGCGCACAAATATACCAAGGGGCTTATGCCGAGAGGGGGTGCAGCCTATCGTCCCGACGGCCCAGCCGCAACTCCGCCCCCCGCTACTTCTCGGCGGCCTTGGGAGGCGGCACATCGGCCCCTTTGGCGGGGTCGTAAGTGCAGCTGACCTGGCCGTAGCCCTCATTCTGGAGGATGTCGAGAACGACGGTGTAGCGCCCGTTGCTCTCCGGCACCGATTGGCGCTCGCCGACGCCGTCATAGCCCAGCGACTCGGCTTTGTCCTCGCACGCCGCGACAGCGGCATTGGTGAGATGCGGCGCGCTGTCGCCGAGAAACGGGATCCACGAGCAACCGCCGAGGAGCAGCACGAGGCCCGATGCAATAACCGCGCGGCCGCGCTCAGTCGGCGACATACCGCGCCTCGAGATGCCGCTCATAGGTCTTGGCGTCGAGCGGGCGCCCGGTCGCTTGCGTTACGATCTCTGCCGTCGAGTAGCGCGAGCCTTTCTGATGCACATGCTCGCGCAGCCAGGCGAGGAGCGGCGCGAAATTGCCATGGGCGATGCCGGGGAGAAGGCGCGGCTCGGCGCGCTTGGCGGCATCGAAGAGCTGCGCCGCGGTCATCGCGCCCAAGGTGTAGGTCGGGAAATACCCCCAGGCGCCGTCATACCAGTGGATATCCTGCAAGCAGCCGTCGCGGTCGCTGTCGGGGACGATGCCGATGAGGCTGCGCATGGCCTCGTTCCAGGCAGCCGGCAGATCCGCGGGCGCGAGCTCGCCGGCGATCATCGCGCGCTCCAACCGGTAACGCAGGATGACATGCGCGGGATAGGTCACTTCGTCGGCATCGACGCGGATCAGGCTGCGCGCCACCCGGGTATTGAGCCGGTAGAGATTTTCCGCCTCCCAGGCCGGGCCGACACCGTGGAACGCCTTGCGCAGCAGGGGCGCTGCGAACTCCATGAATTCGCGCGAGCGGCAGGCTTGCATCTCGACCAGCAAGGATTGGCTCTCATGGATGCTCATGCCGCGGGCATTGCCGACCGGCTGACGGCGCCAGGCCTCGGGCAAGCCGCGCTCGTAGAGCGCATGGCCGGTCTCGTGCAGCACGCCCATCAGCGCGCGGCCGAAATCCGCTTCGTCATAGCGCGTCGTCAGCCGCACATCGTCCGGCGTGCCGCCGCAGAAGGGATGAAGGCTGACATCGAGCCGCCCGTGTTTGAAATCGAAGCCGAGGCGCTCCATGAGCTGCATCCCGACCCGGCGCTGCGCCTCGACGGAAAACGGCCCGGGCAAGGGCAGCGGCGCGGGCCGGCGCGCCTGGCGTTCGAGCCCGCGGTCGATCAGACCGGGCAGCATGGCGGCGAGATTGTCGAACAGGCGGTCGATCGCCGCAGTGCTGCCGCCGGGCTCGTATTCGTCGAGTAGCGCTTCGTAAGGGCTCCTGCCGAGCCGCGTCGCTTTGGCCGCGGCCACTTCGCGCACCAGCTCGAGCACGTGCCGCAGCTCGGGCAGGACCGCCGCGAAATCGCCGGCGGGCCGCGCTTCGCGCCAGCGCATCTCGCAGGCGGAACAGGCTTTCGACAGCGCCGCGACAAGATCGGCGGGCACCGCCGTCGCATGCAGGCGCAATCGCTCCATTTCGGCGAGATTGGCGCGCTGCCATTGGTCGAGGTCGTTCTGGGCCTCGGCACCGGCGATGAGATCGGCCATCGCCGGATCGGTGAGAATCTCGTGGCACACGACTTTGAGCGTGGCGAGCTGCTCGGCCCGCGAAGCGGCGCCGCCGGCCGGCATCAGGGTGGCGCTGTCCCATTGCAGCATCGCCGTCGCGTCCTGCACGGCGCCAAGCCGCGCGAAGCGGGTCTCGAGGGTCTTATAGGGCGTGACGCTCACGGATTTCTCCTTCGGCGCGGCGGCGGCGAACGAAGAGGATGTAAATGACGACGAGCGCCACCGCCAGCGCGTACCAGGTAATGGCGTATTGAAGGTGGTTGTTGGGCAGTTCGAGCCGCGTCTGGCCGCCGATGGGAAGACCGCCGGGATTGGGGGTCGCGTCCGCATCCATGTAGACGGGTAACACGCGGTCGAGATGCCCGGCCTCGGCCATGGCGGCGATGTCGACCCAGATCCAGTAGTTCCGCGCGACGCTGTTGTCGGGGAGGAACCAATGCGGCTTCACTGCCGGCGCGAGGCGCAAGAGCCCGGTAACCGTCACCTCGCCCGTGAGCTCGCCCGCGGCGCGGCTTGCCGGGGATTTGCGGTCCTCGGGGATGAAGCCGCGATCGACCAGCACCACTGCGCCATCGTCGAGGCGGAGCGGCGTGATCACGTGATAGCCGGGATGACCGATATCGTCGGTGGCGCCGAGGAAGAATTCCGTGTTGTTGAGAAACCTGCCGGTGGCCGCGACATGGCGATATTCGAGCCCCTCGGCTTCGGCAAGCGAGCGCGGCAGGGCGATCGGCGGCGCCGTCACCGCCGCGTGACGCTCGGCGATGAGGCGCTCTTTCCAGAACAGCCGCTGAACCTGCCAGGTGCCGAGCCCGAGCAGCAGGATGAAGCCCAGCAGGGCGAAGACGCTCGGCCAGAGCAAAGATCGCTTGTGAGGCATGTAACCGCTGCGACACCCGTATACCGCATCCGTAGCGGCGCCGGCCCTTGCGCTTGCCGGGCAGAAGCTGCGGACGACGCCAAGCTACGTGTTTTGCCGTGAAAGGCAAGGCGCCGCGCCCGCGCCGGCGCGTGCACAAGGCATCGCGCGCCGCTATAGTCCGGCGGCAAAAGGGGAGAGGTCGATGACGCGTGCCGCCGGCCTGGTGCTGCTTCTGACTCTGGCGATGACGATGTGTTCGCCGCAGCCCATGACCTTTTACAATCCCAACAATGGCGCCACTGAGGTCTGCAGCGCCACCGATATCGATCCGCTCGGCGATCAATGCGTCGCAACCCTGAAGAGCGCCGGCTGGACGCAAGAGAACGGCCCCGTGATCGTCCGCGACAAACCACCCCGACCTGCCCCCGATCTCTGAGCTTCAATCGGCTGACGGCCCGCCGAGCTGACGGTGGCGGTATTGCAACGCGATGAGCCCGGCCTTTAACGGCCGCAAGAGCAGGATCGCGCCGCCGATCACCAGCGGCGTCCACAGCACGGCATGAACCCAAAACGGCGGCGAGAACAGGATCTCGACGATGATGGCGAGGCCGACCGTGACCGCGCCGATGATCAGGACAACGAAAACCGCGGGCCCGTCGCCGGCATCCTGCGCGCGCAGGTCGAGGCCGCAGCGCGTACAGGATGACGCTACCGTCAGCACGCCATCATAAAGCTTGCCTTCGCCGCAGCGCGGACAGCGGCAGAACAGCGCCGCAACCAGCGGCGAGACCGGCGGGTAGAAAGGCTCGCTCACCCGGCGCCGGCGGCGCCGCCACTGCCCCACCAATAGATGCAGATGAAGAGGAACAGCCAGACGACGTCGACGAAGTGCCAGTACCAGGCCGCCGCCTCGAAGCCGAAGTGATGATCGGGCTTGAACTGGCCGGCGCGCGCGCGGAAGAAGTTCACGAGCAGAAAGGTGGTGCCGATGATGACATGGGCGCCGTGGAAGCCGGTCGCCATGAAGAAGGTCGAAGGATAGATCCCGCCTTTGAAGCCGAACGCCGCGTGACTGTACTCGTAGGCTTGGAGACAGGTGAAGCTGATGCCGAGAAGAACGGTGAGGCCGAGTCCCTGGATCAGCCCCTTGCGGTCATTCTCGAGCAGCGCGTGATGCGCCCAGGTCACGGTCGTGCCCGAGGTCAGCAGGATGAGCGTGTTGAGGAAGGGGATATCCCAGGGATCGAACGGATGAATGCCCTTGGGCGGCCAGACCCCGCCGACGGGGAACAGGCTCGAGGTGAAGAAGGCCCAGAAGAAGGCGGCGAAGAACATCACCTCGGAGGCGATGAAGAGCGCCATGCCGTAGCGCAGGCCGATCTGCACCACCGGCGTATGGTGACCCTGGACTTCGGCCTCGCGAATGACGTCGCGCCACCACACAAACATGATGGCCAGGACGCCGATGAGGCCGGGTGCAACCAGCCAGAGCGGACCGCCATGCATGTAGAGGACGCCGCCGCCGAACATCAGCCCGGCGCAGATCGCGCCGATCAGCGGCCAGGGGCTGGGATCGACGAGATGGTAAGGGTGCTTGGGCTCGCTGTGGGTGCTGCTCATGGCTTGCCTCTGGCGCAGGTTCGTTGACGCGTCAATCGACGAAAGCCGCCCGAGGCGCTTCGTCCTTGGCGCGGAACATGGTGTAGCTCAGCGTGATGGTGTCGCCGCCGGGCCGCATCAGAACGCCCCCAGCTTGACCAGCGTCAGCACGAAGAACAAGGCGACGAGCCCGAGCAGAACGACGAGCAGCGCCAGATTCCTCGCGCGCTGTTGCTTCTGCCGTTCATCAGCCATCGTCAACATCGCTCTAACCCAGGGAAGCGCTGAAAGTGCCGGCCAGACCCGGCGCCCGATCGATCACCAGAAGCGCGAACAGCAGGAAGAGATAGAGGATCGAGAAAGCGAACATCTGACGGGCGCTGCGCTCGCCCTCATCGCGCCAGACGCGGATCGCCAAGAAGGTGAAGAGCGCGGAGAGCACCAGCGCGGCAGCACCGTAGAGCGCGCCGGCGACGCCGATGAGGGCCGGCGCCAAGGTCAGCGGCCAGAGCAGGATGGTATAGGCGAGCATCTGTTTCTTGGTCTCGCGCGCACCCGCGACCACCGGCAGCATCGGCACGCCGGCCCGCGCATAATCGCCCGACCGATAGAGCGCCAGCGCCCAGAAATGCGGCGGCGTCCAGAAGAAGATGATGGCGAAGAGCAGCAGCGCCGGAAGCCCGACATCGCCGGTGACGGCGGCCCAGCCGACGATCGGCGGAAAAGCGCCCGCGGCGCCGCCGATGACGATGTTCTGCGGCGTGCGGCGCTTCAGCCAAACGGTGTAGACGAAAACGTAAAAGGCGATGGTCAGCGCCAGCAGCGCCGCCGCCGGCCAGTTGACGGCCAAGCCCATGATCAGCACCGAAGCGCCGGCCAGCACGCAGCCAAAGCCCAGCGCTTCGCCGGGCGCCATACGCCCGGCCGGCAGCGGCCTGCCCTGGGTCCGCCGCATCACCGCATCGATGTCGCGGTCATACCACATGTTGATGGCCCCGGCCGCGCCGGCGCCCACGGCGATGCACAGCACGGCGATCGCCGCCAGCACGGGGTGGATGTGGCCGGGCGCGAGATAGAGGCCGACGAAGCCGGTGAAGACGACGAGCGACATGACCCGCGGCTTCAGCAATGCCACGTAGTCGCCGACCGCCGGACCGGCGAGAGCGCGCGCCGTCGCGGGCGATGTCGAAACGTCAGTCATCGGCCGATCCCGTCGGCAGAGCCGCAACGGCACGGCGCAGGCCTGGGCGCGCGGATGCTGGCGCCGCGCCCCTCGCTGCCATGGTTTCCTGCCGCGCGCACCATCGTCATCCTCTCAGAGGCTCAATGGCCGCCGCTCGGCGCGATATGCGGCAGTTCCTCGTAGGTATGGAAGGGCGGCGGCGAGGGCAGCGTCCATTCGAGCGTCGTCGCGCCTTTGCCCCAAGGATTGGCCGCCGCCTTCTTGCCCGCCAGCAGCGTGTGGAAGACGACGAAGATGAACCACAGGGTCGAGGCGTAGGAGATATAGGCACCGATCGATGCCACCATGTTCCAGCCGGCAAAGGCATCGGGATAATCGCTGATGCGCCGCGGCATGCCGGCCAGCCCGAGGAAATGCATCGGGAAGAAGGTCAGGTTGACGCCGATGAAGGTGGTCCAGAAATGGATCTTGCCGAAGGTCTCGTTGTACTGCCGGCCGCTCATCTTGCCGATCCAGTAGTAGAAGCCGGCAAAGAGCGAGAACACCGCGCCGAGCGACAGCACGTAGTGGAAATGCGCGACGACGTAATAGGTGTTGTGCAGCGCGACGTCGACGCCGGCATTGGCCAGCACCACGCCGGTGACGCCGCCGACGGTGAAGAGGAAGATGAAGCCGACGGCGAACAGCATCGGCGTCTTGAACTCGATCGAGCCATCCCACATCGTCGCGATCCAGGAGAAGATCTTGATCCCGGTCGGCACGGCGATGACCATCGTCGCCGCGGTGAAATAGGCGCGCGTATCGACGCTGATGCCGGTCGTGAACATGTGGTGCGCCCAGACAACGAAGCCGATGACGCCGATCGCCACCATGGCATAGGCCATGCCGAGATAGCCGAAGACGGGCTTCTTCGAGAAGGTCGAGACGATCTGGCTGATCATGCCGAAGCCCGGCAGGATCATGATGTACACCTCGGGATGGCCGAAGAACCAGAAGAGGTGGAGGAACAGCAGCGGGTCGCCGCCGCCGGCGGGATCGAAGAAGGTGGTACCGAAATTGCGGTCGGTGAGCAGCATGGTGATGGCGCCGCCCAGCACCGGCAGGGACAGCAGCAGCAGGAACGCCGTCACCAGGATCGACCAGACGAAGAGCGGCATCTTGTGCAAGGTCATGCCCGGCGCGCGCATGTTGAAGATGGTGGTGATGAAGTTGATGGCGCCGAGGATCGAGGACGCGCCCGCCAGATGCAGCGAGAAAATCACCATGTCGACGGCGGGGCCGGGATGGCCCAGCGGACCGGACAGCGGCACGTAGAGTGTCCAGCCGACGCCGGCGCCATAGCCGCCGGGCGGTCCCGGGACGAGAGTCGAGCCGAGCAGCAGGCAGAAGGACGGCACCAGCAACCAGAAGCTGATGTTGTTGAGCCGCGGAAAGGCCATGTCGGGCGCGCCGATCATGATCGGCACGAACCAGTTGCCGAAGCCGCCGATCATCGCCGGCATCACCATGAAGAACACCATGATGAGGCCGTGCGCGGTGATGATGACGTTGTAGAGCTGATGGTTGCCTTGCATCAGGTGATCGCCCGGCGTCATCAGCTCGATGCGCATCAGCACCGAGAACAGGCCGCCGATCAGCCCCGCCGATATGGCGAAGATGAGATAGAGCGTGCCGATATCCTTGTGGTTGGTCGAGAACAGCCAGCGCGTAAAGAAGCCCGGCCGATGATCGTCGTGCGCGTGCTCGTGCCCGTGAGCGGTTTCATACGCCATGAGTCTATCCTCGTCCGATGCCTATTGCGCCTGCCGCCCGGAGGCGGCGGCGACTTGAACCGGGAGCGGATCGCCGTTCGCGGCGAATTTCATCTTGGGATTGGCCACCCACTTGTCGAAATTCTCCTTCGACACGGCCTTGATCTCGATCGGCATGAAGGGATGGTCGAGACCGCAAATCTGGTTGCATTGGCCATAGTAGGTACCGGGTCGCAGCGCCTCCATCCAGGATTCATTGATGCGGCCGACGACCGCATATTCCTGCACGCCCATCGACGGCACGAACCAGCTGTGGATCACGTCGGTGCCGGTCACCAGGATGCGGATCTTGGCGCCCACCGGCACGACCACGGGATTGTCCACCGTGAGGAGGCGCGGCTCGCCCGGCTTCAGATCCTTCGTCTCGACGAAGGTGCTGTCGAAAGAGACGTCCTTGTTGTCGGGATACTCGTAGCTCCAATACCACTGATGCCCCGTCACCTTCAGCGTCATATCGGCGTGCTGCGTGCGGTCGACATAAAAGAGCAGCTTGAAGGACGGGATAGCGATGACCAGCAGGATGAGGATCGGCACCGTCGTCCACAGCAGCTCGAGCACCGTGTTGTGCGTCGTCTGCGACGGCACCGGATGGACCGAGGCGCGGAAGCGCACGATGACATAGAGCAGCAGCCCCAGGACGAAGAGGGTGATGAGGGTGATGATGACGAGCAGCTCGCTGTGCAGCGAATCGATCGCCTCGCGCACCGGCGATGCCGCCGGCTGCATGCCGAGCTGCCAATCGACCGCCTGTTCCGCCAGCGCCGCCGGCGCGAGCGCCGCGGCGACCGCGAGCACCGCCGAGGCGAGGCCGAGCCGGGGAGCGCGGCGCAGCATCGTCGCCCAGCCCTTCGATGCGACCGTCCGAACCAATCCCATGCCTTGAGAGCCCCCGTCTCGGATGTGGCGGAAGGCGGCAGGCTGAACCGCCGCCGCCGCGATGCGCCGGCGGGCACCGCCGAACGCCCTGGTAATAGCGCCGGGGCCGGCGCGACGCCAACCGCAACATTGCGACTTTATGCCGCATAATCCGCATACTAGGCTCACCATGGGCTCGAACAACCGCGAGCGGACTTCCCCGCGGCCGCTTCCTGCCCATATGGCAGTCAAGGCCACGTTTCCCTGGCACGAGGCGCGCGGCTCTGGCAATAAGCAGCAGGCGCAAGGAGTACCCGATGAGCGATCTCGCCCGCACCGACGAGCTGTTCTTCACCGCTACCGGCATGGACCGCAGCCGCGTCGAGGCGATCGTCGCCGAGGCCCTGCACGGCATGGATGACGGGGAGCTCTTCCTCGAATACAGCCAGTCCGAAAGCCTCGCCTTCGACGATGGCCGCATCAAGAGCGCCGCCTTCGACACCGCCCAAGGCTTCGGCCTGCGCGCGCTGTCGGGCGAGGCGGCGGGCTATGCCCATGCGTCCGAGCTGTCCGAAGCGGCGATCCGCCGCGCCGCCACCACCGTGCGGGCGGTGCAGCAGGGCCAAAGCGCGCACTTCGCGCTGCCGCCCCAGGGCACCAATCAAAGCCTGTACACCGACGCCAACCCGCTGTCGCAGATCGACTTCGCCGAAAAGGCGAAGCTTCTCGCCGAGATCGACGCCTACGCGCGCAGCAAGGATCCGCGCGTCCGTCAGGTGACGGCATCGCTCGCCGGGTCGTGGCAGGCCGTGCAGATCATCCGCCCCGATGGCGTCCGCGTCGGCGACATCCGACCGCTGGTCCGGCTCAATGTCAGCATCGTCGTCGGCGATGGCGACCGGATGGAGACGGGCTCGTCCGGCGCCGGCGGGCGCCTCGAATATCAGCGCTATTTCGATCCGCGGCAGTGGCGGTCCCAGGTCGACGAGGCGCTGCGCCAGGCGCTGGTCAATCTCGGCTCGGTGCCGGCGCCGGCCGGTGAGATGGCCGTGGTCCTGGGGCCAGGCTGGCCGGGGGTCATGCTGCACGAGGCCGTTGGCCACGGGCTCGAAGGCGATTTCAACCGCAAGAAGACCTCGGCCTTCGCCGGCCTCATCGGCGAGCGCGTCGCCGCCAAGGGCGTCACGGTCGTCGATGACGGCACGATGCGGGACCGGCGCGGCTCGCTGACGGTGGACGATGAAGGCACGCCCTCCTCGCGCACCGTGCTGATCGAGGACGGCATCCTCAAGGGCTATATGCAAGACCGGCTCAATGCGCACCTCATGGGCATGCGCCCCACCGGCAATGGCCGCCGCCAGAGCTATGCCCATGCGCCGATGCCGCGCATGACCAACACCTATATGCTGGCCGGCGACAAGGATCCGCAGGAGATCATCGCCTCGGTGAAGCGCGGTCTCTACGCCGTCAATTTCGGCGGCGGCCAGGTCGACATCACCTCGGGCAAGTTCGTCTTCTCGGCGTCGGAGGCCTATCTCATCGAAGACGGCAAGGTCGGCCGCGCCGTCAAGGGCGCGACGCTGATCGGCAACGGCCCGGACGCGCTCACCCGCATCAGCATGATCGGCAACGACCTGAAGCTCGATGACGGCATCGGCACCTGCGGCAAGGACGGCCAAGGCGTGCCGGTGGGGGTTGGCCAGCCGACCCTGCGCATGGACGGGCTTACCGTCGGCGGCACGGCGAAGTGACGGCCGAGCGTAGCGAAGCACCTTTCTGCGCGGCAGCTTTCACTGTTGCTTCGTAGAACTTTGACCTCCCCACCTCACCCCAACCCTCTCCGCCCCTTAGGGGCGGAGAGGGAGGGACCCGCATAGCGGGAGGGTGAGGTGGAGCGTCGACGATCTCGCGTGGTGCTATTTGCGGCGCTCGCCGCGCTTTTGCATTTGGGCATCGCCTCCCCCGCCCGCGCCTGCGATCTCGGCGACGCGCCGACGACGCGCTGGACGGTGGAACGGGACGGGCGCGGCGATGCGTGGCTCAGGACGCCCTGCGGCGAGCGCTTCTTCTCGACGGGCGTCAATGTCGTCGATGGCGGCGCTTCGGGCGCCGGCCTGGACCGGCCGCACTACACTTGGCAGCAAGCTGCGCCGAGCCTCGACGCTTGGGCCGAAGCGACGCATGCGCGGCTGCTCGGCTGGGGCTTCAACAGCGCCGGCGCCTGGTCGCTCGCACCGCAGCAGCTGCGCCTGCCGACCGTGATCAATCTCGAACTGGGGCGGCTCAGCAAATTCCACTGGTTCGATCCCTTCGACCCCGCCATGCCGGAGCGCATGACGGCGGAGGCGCGGCGCCTCACCGCCCCTTATCGGGCGACGCCCGATCGCATCGGCTATTTCTCCGACAACGAGGTCGGCTGGTGGAGCGGCGCACTCTTCGTCTTCTACTCGGCGAAGCCGGCGACGAATTACACGAAGCAGCGCTGGGTGGCCGAGCTGCGCCGGCACTACCACGATGATTGGCAGCGCTTCACCGCCGATTTCGTGCCGCCGCCCGGCGTCGACAGCTGGCAGAAGCTGCTGCAGGCCCAAGCCGTCACCCGGCTGCGACCGGGCGGGACGGGCAGCGCCGCGGTGCGCGAATGGACCCGCGTGATAGCGGAGCGCTATTACGCGTTGAGCGCGGCGGCGCTGCATGCGGCCGATCCCGACGCGCTGTTCCTCGGCGACCGCTTGCCGATCTATTACGATCCGATGGCGGTCGAGGCAGAGGCGCGACATGTCGACGTCATCGCCACCAACTACAATGTCGACAGCCCCGAAGGCTGGGTCGCGCCCTATTACTTCGACGGGCTCGCGCGCTTGGGGCAGGGCAAGCCCGTGCTGGTCTCCGAGTGGTTCTATGCCGCGCGCGAGAACCGCACCGGCAATCGCAACAACGGCCATCTCATGACTGTCGACACGCAGGCCGAGCGCGCCCTTGGCGCGGCGGCGGCGGCGCGCCGTTTTGCACAGTTCCCCGATATTCTCGGGCTCCACTGGTTCCAGTATTACGATGATCCCGAAGGCGGCCGCGCCGATCGCGAGGATTACGATTTCGGGCTGGTCGATATCCGCGACCGGCCCTATCGCCGGCTGGTCGAGGCGCTGACCGCCGCCAACCGCGCCCTGCCCGAGCTTCACGCGGCAGCGCATCCCATGCCGCGCCAGGCGCTTCAGGATTTCACCGTGCCGCGGGCGCGGATCGATGCCGAGCATGACTCGCTCGTCGATTGGCCAAAGCCGCAATCCCTGTTGCCGCCGCTGCAGCCGGAGCCCGGCGAAGTGGCGTTCGGCGAAGCCTATCTCGCCTGGAGCGAGGCAGGCCTCGCGCTCGCCACCATCGGGCAGGATTATTACGATCTCGATCTCCTCGCCTATGATGGCGACTTCCCGCTCAGCGAAGCCTATCGCGTCGAGCTCGACGTCGATGCCGGTGCCGGGCCGCGGCGCTTCACCCTCTATTTCATTCCGCCGCGCAGCGGCGAGATCGGGGAGAAGGACCGGGACCACCCGATGATGACGCCGCGGCTTTGCGCCGGAGCCACCGTCACGCCGGGACAGAACCGGTGCGCCAAGGTGCCGGGAGCTCGCGTCCTTTATTTCGGCGCCGACCAGCCGCGCATCGTCGGCGAGGCGCTCATTCCCTGGCACGCCATCGGGCTGCAGGGGCCGCCGGCGAGCCGCCGCATCCGGGTCGAGGTCTCGTCCTCGGCCTGGTTCCGCTCGCGCTGGATGTCGCTCTCGGGCTTGTCGCCCGAGGCGGGCTCGGCCGCTCCGGACCGCTGGTCCGTCCTGCGCCTCGCGCAAAAGTGAAGGCGCTCCGCGGCGAGAACCGAACATTCCAGAGGGCCAACGAGGTCGAACGAGTCGATCGCACGCTGCACGAATTGAACGACTGCACGATAGCAGAGCACGATCGACGAGCGGGTGAGCGTCGTTGTGACTCTGACCTACTATTTGGAGCGCTGATCAAAAGCGAGTGATCGGAGCCGCCCCGCCGGGGGTAGCCGGGCTCGTCCAGCACAGCGCAAAAAGGATGCGCCCCGCAGCGTGGGGGGACAGGCCGCGGGGCGCTGGAGACAAGTCACGCAGCCGCTTTAAGGCTGCACTTTGAGAACGCCCCGGCTGCGTCGAGGTTCCGCAGAAAAACCCCGGAGCGCGCGGCCCGGAGCAGCGGCGCCGCTCGGCTCAATAGGCCTCTTGCGCGAAGATCGGATCGATGCGGCCACCCCAGCGCGTCGCGAAATCATCGAGGAGCCGGTCGGCGGCGGTGCGGCCGGAATCGGCGATCTCGGCGAGTGGCTCGAGGAAGTGACTTTCGTCCTGGCCGGTACTGTCGAGCCGCCGGCGCCGTCCGAGGCCAGCGCGGGCGAGAGC
>Ga0335073_10005770_pt1 | contig 17392 bp, 15 predicted proteins | sample Lox_Sample_22_FD_207093 | JGI IMG/M metagenome (GOLD analysis project Ga0335073, IMG submission 207093) | Soil microbial communities from Loxahatchee National Wildlife Refuge, Florida, United States - Lox_Sample_2.2 | ecosystem: Environmental > Terrestrial > Soil > Wetlands | place: USA...
TTTTAAATTACAAACCTGAAGCGCTTGTCATCCCCATTGTCACTGTCAACTGCGAATATCTGGTTCCGATCAACCTTTCCATATTTTCGATCTCGACGCATATTCTCGAGATGGAGTGCGATACATTGGAGAGTTGCGCACACGAACACGAGCAAACAGGCTCCACAGGAGATCCACATGCCTTTTCGATAGTATGGTGCTTCATTCGACGGAAAGATGGATGTTCTAGTAACCTGTCAGCCATATTCTTACTTCATCCCATTTTAACTTCAGACAGAAAGAAATATGTCTCACCCTAACACTGGACCACATTGGCCCATTGTCGCGAGAATCCCAAGTCCGGCTGCTCTTCGAGAATCAGTGGCGTGATTATTGCCAACCCACATTAGCAGATGTGCAACGGAAACGAAAATGAGCACCGAGAGAAAGAGAGCAAAGTACCTGGGCGCCACGCCTGATGTCGTTCCCAGAATGATGTAGCCGATTGCGCCGATGAGTCCGAAAAGTGCGACAATAGGGCCGCGGATTCCGATGCGATCTGATATCCATGCCACACCACAGATAACCATCCAACAAAGCAGGAAAGGAGGAGCGCTGAGACCATTTGATTGAATGGTTGTGAAAGCTCCCATCTGTGAGATGATTGTGGGCACGAAAAGTGGCAAAGGTGCAAAGCATACGTTGCAACCAAAGTAACAGAGACCGGGTAAGTAGCCTGCAGCAGAATTGATCAACTGCTAGAACTAATAGAAGAATATGGCTAATTCTTGACGTACATAGCGGGTCTTTCAGAGCCGACCAGAGGTGTTTGGTGTTTAAGCCTTTCGATTCTCTGTCCCCAGGTTGGCGAAGAGAAATATCAACAGCCTTGATAAGTCAGCACATGTTTGAAAACGCCGCGATTTCTGGACGGCTCACAATTTCTTTCTGACGCTCTGTGAGAAACCATGCCGTGGATGGACCGTCTGGGAACCAGAAGAAAGCAAGAATAGCCAGGAAACAAGTTGGCACGCCTTCAACAATGAACAAGATCTTCCATGGAGCAACAGAGCTCATCTCCTGTGATATACCGTAGGCAAGTGCACCACCATAGGCGTTAGCCAACGCCGAACCACTCAAGAAGATACCGGTCCTGAAGCCGAGCTTTTCTCTTGGGTAGAAATACGAAAGATACAGCGGCACTCCAGGCCCATAGCAAGCTTCCACAATGCCCAAGAACACTCTACACGCCATCAAGTCACCCCAGCTGAAGACAGTGGCTTGTAAAGTTGACACCAGACCCCAGAGGAACACAACGGTAGCAATCCAACAGTGCGGCTTGAACGCCTTCCATCCAATTGTCGCCCATTGACTCAGAATATAGGCGATGTAGAATACCGTCGCCAGCCAATCGTACTGACCACCGGTCAGATGGATATCCTTGGCTAATCCTGCGATTCGAGCGTTACCAAGATTGCTGCGGTCGAGGACAGACAGCGAGTATAGAATGAAGATCAAAGGCATCAGGTACCAGTCCAGTTTCCGGATTACGACAGCTTCTTCTTCAGGACTGAACCGCGGTTGGTGGTGAGGTAGACGACCTCCGGCGCCTTTGGTATCCTCGACCTGGAATGCCTCCTGTTTGGCGTCCGTCTTGCCATTACCTTCATCGAGGTTGGAGGACACTTGATCTTGCTTCTCGGGATCCATAGAAAAGGCTTGAGGTTTAGGAGAGATTCACAGGCTGAATTTAGATGGGAGTGAAAACGAAAACAAAAGAAGAGGTTCAGCGGATCCTTAATCCTTAGCTCCAGCGAACGGGGAGAATTTACGTTCCTCAATGGCTATACAAAGGCGATGTGCCATTAGACTCCATGTCCGCATCCCGCGCGAGTCGAAAGAGACTCTACTGCTTATTCGGATGATTATCCTTGCAATATTCACTCTGCAATACGCAATTGACGGCTGCATCGTCCCGCTGGTTAATGAGTGTGGTTTAACACTCACAGTGATAGACTGCTGAAGCTTCTTGGCTTTGAGAATGATCGGCAGATGAGAATGGCGGACAAATGCCCGCTGGCGGCTGTATGCAGCCGCGTAAGCGAACGGCTGGCGTGTCTTATTACTATCGGACAAACCTTCTAATGGAGATGTTAGCATGCGGAAACAAGGTGTTACTGCAAGTGCATTGGTCTTGGACGGCACTGAATCCGAAAAGAAACGGTATGAAGGATCTCGAGTACCAGGATGGGGCAGTTCAGTACGATAATGTACTCCGTAATCCAACATGTAAGACTAAGGGTACATTTGAAAGCTTGAATCAATGAGTTGAAATAAAATCAGAACTGAGATCTAAAGAAATAGACTGCATGGTGGTATATCTTCGAAGCCAATAATCAATGTCCACCATTATCACCATTGCCATTGAACAATAAATCCTGAGTTGTACCCGGACCAGCGTTCTTTACAACACCCGTTATGCTCAGATATGTCAGCAACTCTGTTAAAGCTGCAGGATTTTTGGCACCATCCTTTGCGAACAAGTACACGGCCATACCAGCGACGTGCGGTGTCGCCATGCTAGTACCAGATTGTACGGCGACACAAGTGTTGCAATTGTTCCAAGCGCTGAGAATGCCAACACCAGGAGCGAAAATCGTGATTGTGGAACCATAGTTGGACCAGCTCGCGCGAGTGTCACTACTGTCTGTGGCACCGACTGTGATTGCGTACTGAGCACTGGAAGGAGAGTAGGAGCCCGCATCTGCTCCGTTGTTGCCAGCAGCAACAATGACGGACAATCCAACGAGGTACGCTGCATCCACAGCAGCATTGAGAGCAGCGGAATATCCTCCAGAGAGTGACATGCTGATGACAGAGTTTTGAATCATTCCGTTGGTACTAGCGTCATTGATGACCCATTCGAGGCCAGAGATGACACTAGAATATGATCCTGAACCAGTCGAGTCGAGCACTTTGACTGCGATCAAAGTTGTGTTTTTGGCAACTCCATAAGTCTTACCTCCTAAACTGCCAGCGCAGTGGGTACCATGTCCGTTATCATCTGTATCTGGTGCGCCTGGAATGAAGTTTGCTCCCCACATGGCCCTGCCTTGGAACTCTGAGTGGTCGAGAAGAATACCAGTGTCAAGAACGTATGCTTGACTACCGCTTGCTGCAGTGTTGTCATAGGTGTAGGATGTGTTTGAGTTGGGGTATCTATGGGAGATACGCGTCAAATCCCAGTCGGCGTTAGGCTGATTAATGTAGTATGAGATGTTGACGACACCGTCTTGCTCGATGCTGGAGATGAGAGGAGACTGTGCGATTTCCTTCAATGTATCCAGATCGGTTTGTACGGAATAGGCTTTGAAGCTGTTGAGGTCGAAGCTTGCGGTTATTCCCTTCATGGAAGAATTTCTTGCCTTGGTTATCGCGTGAATAGCATTTTGATGTTGATTGATTTGTGGAATGCTGACGCTTGGTCGGTAAGAAATAATGTAGGAATCGGAGATCGCTTTGGTATTGGTAACGTTGCTCACCGTTATGTCTTGAGTGGCAATGCTCACGGAGACAATGGCCGCAAGAGCAATAGTTATCGCTGAATGCAACATTATGACCAGGCGAACACGTAAACCGTATCAGTTGATTAGCAATAGACGCGCTGTTAGTAGATTCAAGAGAGAGGACACGGCAGAAGATGGACTACATTTTAATATTCGGGATAGGAATGGAGTTTCATAGACCGCCCTTTTGAAGCGGTGGCCGCATGTTGTACATGGAACAATGGAAGTTGTCAGGTCCGCAACTCCAGCTTAACATCGGCTTGGAAGAAGAGAGGGTAAAGCCAAACTCGCGAAAGGTGCTTGTCGCTTGTCAAGGCCCAATTCCGGCGGCGAGATAGATTAGTTTTTCGTATTGGAGAACTCTAGGCCTCGTCCATACGGTCTATGTGTTCACCGGATATGGTCTAAGAAGATGGATCAATTGATTTCGAATGGAACGTGGCCTTTGAGGATGATTATCAGGCCGAAATGACCGTTAGCTGTTTCCGGCATTGCATAGTTGATCGGAACGAACAGTGACATAAAGGAACAAAGACAGTCACCACTTCCTACATGACATCAACAAAGCCGCAGCTTTGATGAAGTGCACGCGTAAAATCGCAACCTACATTACCGAGACAGCTGTTAAACTAAAAGTGTAGCTGAGTCGGAATAGCAGAGTAGGAGGTTCAACTATGCGGTCTGGCAAATGCTTGACGTCGACATGCTGACGACGAAAAACATCAAAATTTGGAGATTCGCGCGAAATACACTTTCAAAGAGCATCGGAAAACCAAGATTGGTGAAAAATACATGATGAATCTGGCTGGATCTGTGGTAGAATATGTATTTCTTTGGCTTGACTGCTTTGGATGCGGGATTGACGAGAAGGGAAGTTGGAGATCGCGAAATGTAGATTTAGCTGATAACGAATGTATTTTGGAGTAGAGCCTAGTCCAGGTACTCTATCAGAGATTAGCAATGACAGTTCCGAACCAGACTACAAAGGTTGAATGAGAGACATTCAGTTACGTTATCTGGTGTTGTCGGCAAGCCAGCCTCGGAGCGCTTGACGCTTTTGTAAAAGGTATTAGGCTGACGGGACTACAAGGTAGATCTGGTCGTCAATAAATAGGGCTGTCATATCGTCATGCGATAGGACGTGGTCAGGCGATAGCACACGCGATGATGAGGATGAGGCGTTCTTTTGGCGGCTAGGACGTTGCTGTAGATCTATGCACGACGAGGACACGGGTTTGGCGCGTGTTCCGCAGAATATTCAATCAGGACATCCGTATTTAAGTAGGTAGCTGTTCCTTTTCTTTTGGTTTCGTATCAGTGCCGGCTTTTGCGATATGGATTCAAGTCGAGAGCAGGCGCAGAGCAGACCATGGTGGCGTTTTCGGGTGATAATCACTTACTCCCGACTCGAAAGAGAAGCCGCGGCAAAAGAGCAAAAATGGCCGACCGGCTGATTTAATCGACGTTCGCTGTTGTCCACAAACTGCGCCGCGTGTGATTCCCACCGGGTTGTCGTTTCGAGGCTTTGGTTGCTTTTTACGGTGGGCTGCATTGCCTTGGTGTATGACATTTCATCACGCATCCAATTAAACCCCAATCGCAAAGCCCAGAATGGACCAGTTCCATCATTCCTTCAATCAGGCCCAGAATCAGCAGTTCTCTCAGCTGCAGCAACAGCAGCTTCAGCAGCAAGAACAACTGTTTCTCGCTCACAACAGCAATGTCCTGCTTAACGGCCAGCAGTCCTACCAACCCACCACCAATCCATCCGATTTCGCCGCTTACTCGGGCATTCAGCCTCAATTGATGCTCCAACAGCAGCAGCAGAGACTCACAGGTTAGTTGATTCGGTGATGCCTCCATTTTAATGCGAATCCACTCTGTCAATTGACCCGGCTTACCGTCTACAGGTCAGCCTCAACAACAACAACAACAGCAGCAGCAATTTTTCCCTCCTGCCTCATCCTCATCCGCTCCCGTGCAAGCCTCCACGACATCAACACCAATCCAGTTCGCTCCTTCGCCGAGTGACGCCAGACAACTCTCACAATACCGCGCTACAACACAAAGTCAACAACCTACAACCTTGATTCCTCCAAGACCACAAATGGCCTCTCCAGCGACTTCACAGCCGCAGCAGCGGATGCAGCCAGTCTCTGCAGGAGGTCCTGGATCTCCGTTACCTCGGGAACTGATCAAGCAGGAGCAGGAGCGGGTTACACTACTACTCGAAATTAATCAAGTTATCCTTCAAGAGTTGATCAACTTGCAAAAGCAGGGAAAAGGAGGTAACGTGCAAGCGCCCAGGAATACCGATGGAACAAGTAAAGATGGATCAAAGATTGCCTCCACTGAATATGTAGAGTACGTCGTTCTGTCGTTATGACGTGGTCCTACATGTGGACACACTACCAAACGTTTACATACGATATCCGAAGTCTAACGGAGAAAAAAAGGTATATGCGATGCATGCAAGCGAACCTAGCCTATTTGGCAGCCGATGCCGATCGCCATCACAAACAACCAAAGATATTGCCGGGACCTGGAGTCATGTCACCTCCAACTTCCGAACATGCGGAACTCGTAGCACTATACGCGAAGCTCCAACAGTTGTTCCCAGGTTGGAAAGGAACTCCTCCTAAAACGAATCCAAGTTCGAGCCAGAGTCCAGTCGCGACATCGTCCGCAAATCCCAACAGTCAAGGTGGAGACGCTGACAAGACCACGACCGACCAGACAAATGCCGACACTTGAAGTTAGTGGCCTAGCATGCATGATCTTGTGGTGTATGGGCGTTTTCGAAGATTAGTTCATTTGGACACTTACACTGTGGCGTGGTACGAACTTGCATGATACCAATGACAAAACCGAGCAGAAAGGTGAAAATGGAGGATTTTGGTGCGTTAAGAAAAGGCATTATGCCTCTGTGTATATTACATTAAATATAAATGTAAGAAATGAAACTGTGATGGAAAGACGAATCGAGCCTGTGATTAGAGGTAGTTTTGAAGTTGTAAAAAACCCTGCGTATGGTTTCCTCACCCTAGCTTCTTGTGGTTGTAGACAAAGTTTTACTCCGCATTGCAAATACCTTATATGCCGCTTCGACCAGGTATTGATACGATCAATGAGCGGCTTTAGAAGCCTTGTAGCCGTACATCCGCAGTGTCTTCACCTGCGGGTTGCTGGAGGTGGCACACAGCTGCAAGCGAAAATGTCGGCGACATAGGTCCCTCAAATGCCGGAATCAACACTCCTAGCGGCGGCGAACTGCATAGATTTCTCTTAGTACCGCGGTAATTTCCCCTGAGTTCGATGGCCACTTCGCGTTTGAATAGATATTAAGTGGAGTTGAAGTGCTTGAGGGTTGAAGAGCTGGATGTGCTGTGAAAGCTAGATATTGATTGACGTTTTGCTTCTGGACATTGCTGCCGAGGGAAAAATGGTATACAAGGATCTTCAAGTTGTAGTGGTTTGTCACCATTTCATCCTCACCTGTTCTGTTATACTCGAAATATCCAATGCTGATATAGTATAGGTTGGAGGCTCTTTGAGCGGAATGTTCGCTGCAGTAATGCTGCATGACCTTGGCTATTCCGTCACAGTGCTAGAGAGGTACGAGAAAGGCAAGTTGTTGGATCAAGGTGCAGGATTAAGACTTGGTGATGACGTTGCGAAATTCTTGGATGCTCATAATCTCATTGCTTATGGTATTCCTGCTTCCAGAGTTATCGTTTTTGACATGGACGGAAGCATTGCTCAAGAGGGACCACTATCGGGAAGTCTGACGAATTGGAGCACCATACACGGAGTCTTGAAAAGATACTTCGAGCAATCAAACGCAAACGGTAGTAAGGCAGTCTTCAGATACGGTTGCTATGTTACAAGAGTCGAAGAAGCTGGAGATCTTGTCAAGGTCATCTTCGAAACTCAAGGACAACAGCAGTCACTGGAAGCGGATTTGGTCATCGGAGCTGATGGAGCAGGCTCTAAAGTACGGTCAAGTTTCTTTCCAGATTTGAAACGAAAATATGTCGACTATATCATCTACCGAGGACTTGCCAGACCTGAAGATACTTCGGAAGCGACACGAAAGCTGCTGCTAGACAGCGCTACATGGCATTTTGGCCTAGACAATATGTGCATAACGTACACAGTTCCAGGAAGTGATGACATTGAGGATGATAGACCGAAGGGAGAACGCAAATTCTTCAATTTCGCATACTATTCCTTTGTCACCGATGAAGTCTTGAACGAGTTACTAACGGACATTGATGGGAAGAGACATATATTTTCAATACCGATGGGTAAACTTCGTCCGGTCATGGTTGACCTTATCAAAGCGACGGCACGAAAACAATTGCCACCTCAGCTCGCTGAAGTCGTGGAAAAGACGGAAAAGCCATTCGTACAGGTTCCTACAGATGTGATTGCGCCGGAGACCTGCTTTCTGAATGGGAAAGTTTTTCTTATTGGTGATGCAGCCGCTGGTGTACGGTATGAAGCCGCTTTTTCCACTTCTTGGGTGTATTGAACTGATAAATTACAGACCACATGCCGCCGCAGCCACTAGCCAGGCCATATTCCATGTAACTAAGTTGCGTGAGATGCTTGAAGGGAAGATGAGTGTAACCGCTTGGAGTGAGATCTCGCGCAAGTACTCGCTGATCATCTACAATTCAGCCATCGAGATGGGAAATATTCTCATGCATCAACCTATATCACTCGAAGGAAAAATCAATACCTTCATGCCAAAGTTCCGCAACACCCATGTTGAGCTTGACAAGCTATACAACGAGTTGGCATAATGTGACACGCTTTTGGAATTGTGGGACTGATATTCTCCGGATTCACAATTGTCGAGAATAGAGCATTCAATCAACTCCTAGCTACGACAGGCTACGTACTCGATGTGACTTGCATTTGTCATTTTAGAGAAGGTATAGATAGAATTACTGGAGGTAGTCCAGCAGTGATACTTATTAGTCACGTGCCGACGAATAATGTAGAATAGTTCGGCACAAGATTTGCGACCCTTTCCAAGTACCTAGTTTAACTACCATTTTAGGATAATTTTGCTGGTCTCGCCAGTTTAGGATACGCCTACTCTATTGCTCCGAATAGTAAAAGCTTAGCAATCAGCATTGGAGAGCTCTCGTCAGCGTTTACACCACCAAGGAGAAGAGCAAGTGCGCTCACCGCTGATTACAGGCTTAAAGTCAATGGCATTAGCGTGACACGCTTCGTGTTTGGCGTTCCGATCCGCTCTTTTCCCCTGGAAATAGAGGGGGATCGCCATGGCCCCTGTGGATTAGCTTTGGAGAAGAGGTGTCGTGGTGTCGAAAGCAATCACTCTTTCTCTTCACGTAGTTAGCACTTCTAATTATGTCGTAAACTTGCCATTGAGCTCTGCATGTCCCTCACTTAGTCTTATTTTCTAGCTCGGCCTCTTCTAGCAAGAGCGCTGAGGACTCCTCAAATGACGCCATGAGTGGCATGAACTCACGACAAGCATTCACACTATTCTTCTGTTACTTTTTGTCGGCATGGAATGCTCGATGCTATGAATTTGTTGCTGTAAAATACTCTTCACTGTTATTATTCTCTTCTAATTAATATTTCCACAGGCTCTATTCGCACATGCGGCCTATCCTGGTGGCCTGCGAGCTGCTTCCTTCGTGTACGCATCAACTGTCCATTAACCACGAACTCGGCTAATCTGACCTCTTAAACAGTGGAATAAGCACCAGCTTAGCTGTTGTTCTCTTTGGATCCTCCATTGGCCGTTGGATTGATAATGCTCCTTCACGTTTACGCGCTCTCCTCACCACCATTGCTATCAACCGGACGGTAGTCGTTTTCGCCAGCCTTCTCTGGTTTACAATTGTAGAAGAGTCGGACTCAAAGGATAGTAGCAAGAATGGCCATGGTAAAAAGCTCATAGGCCTCCTACACAACTCTATCGATACTAAAGACCCGTCGTTTCTGCATGGACACATGAAGGCTGTAGTATTTACGCTTGTGCTTGCTCTCGGCGTCCTAGAAACCCTATCACGAAGAGCGAACGTAATCAGTATACAGCGAGATTGGGTCCCGGTTTTGGCACCTCCGACAGTAGAGAAGTCAGCCAAAAATGAATGGACTTTAGTGAAAGTCGACGCGACCATGACCGGCATCAACATGGTGTGTGAGCTTCTAGCACCATTCGTTGTTTCTGGATTTCTGGCGTTCGTCGGCTCCATGAGAGTTGCTGTCATAGCTGTTGGGTTTGTAAGTGGATTCAGCGTCTGGTTCGAAATTGCAATAGCGAAGTGGATCGCAAGTCAGTTTCCACAGCTCAAATATGCGAAACAATCTTCTAGCCGGACAGACCAACAATACCAGGACTCAATCGTATCCTCAGAGATTCAGCCACGAATTGCTTGGTATGCCAGGCCAATCTTACCGTTTGTATCTTTGGTTCGAGGTACAATTACAAGCTGCAAGATCTGGTTATCTCTCGATGTTTGTTTGGCGTCGCTTGCGATGTGCATTCTGCATGCAAATCTTCTTTCTATCAGTTCGACAACAGTTGTGTTTCTGCTTAATTCAGGCTACTCACTCCGACTTGTTACTGCAGCCGAAGCCGTGAGCGCAGCGTTTGAATTCACCAGCACCATCCTTACGCCACTTTCAGCTTCCTGGCTCTCAAAAGCTCAGGTGACTGAATGGAAACGAATTACACAAGAGATTGGAGCACATGAAGGCGACGAAGAAGATTTTAAAGCTGATGTATTCCCACATCGTAATGCAACATGGGCAATTAGTCGCATTGGACTTTTCGGAATCAGCCAGATGTGCTTGACTTTGGTATTGTTGCAATGAACATGCTAAAGAACGCTTTCTCTAACAAGTTCCAGGCTCCTACAATTCCGCTTTTCATCATTCTGACGACGACTTTGCATTATCCTATCTCTCGCAATGATGGGGCAAAGGATGTGACCTTTCACTCTCATCCACTCATCACTGTTTGCCTTCTCTCGTGTCTGGCAGCATCTCGACTCGGTCGTGGAACTTTCGGCCTCGTTACAACACAACTGGCGCAAGCGAAAGTTCCTGACAACGTACGAGCGTCATTTGCTGGGGTTGAGTTAAGTCTAGGACAGCTCTTCGGTCTACTGCACAATCTGGGAACGGCAATTTATAGCCAACCAAAGGACTATGGTTGGATCTCGTGCGCGAGTTTCATTGCGGTTGCAACGAGTACCGGAATATACTCCAAATGGTTTCTTCGCGAGAGAGATGAAGAGCGGAACCGCAGACATGTTCTTCCGCAGGAACCTGAAGATAGTGTGAGGGTTTACGGAACTTTTGAAGACGATTAGAGGATCTTTAGCTTGTACTGCACGAGTTCTGCAGTTTTCGGTCTTTGCATTTCCATTTTACACGTACGGTACCATACCGGCGCAGGAAACCATGACTAGAGATATTGAAAGCTCAAGAAGACCACGCTTTTACGATGTTTATGCGCCGCAATCCCATTGACGCTTTTCATGATCGGTCTCCGTTCTACTTTGGAGGCTCGAACCGCGCACAAACAACACCCACAATTTCCACGCCTTCCACACACCCCACGCTAAGCCGTAGCTTGAGCTAACGAGTTATGCGGAAAGGAAGGAAGTCGATTGCCCCTCGCAGACGAGGGGCAATCAACACCGAGGATCAATTCGAGATATATACCGAAAAACACCGAGAGTGCCCAATATCCAAGTAGATAGGAAGTACACAGCTTTTCTTAGCTTCCTCTGATATTACTTCGCTCATCGTATACTCCGTCAATCGAATAATTGCTTAATCACTCGAACTGAATCCAGGAGCTGCCTCCAAACGAGTCTCATAGCTTGTGATGGACCTCCTCAAACCAGACTGGTCCCGCTTTCTCGGCCCAGAATCTCCAGATCCTCACAAATTCAAATATCAACCTCATTCTCGATCTATATTTTCATCTCCATTTGGACCTTTTCCTCCTTCACCACCAGATCTTAACGTCCATGAACTAAACTTTCCTCCACAAAATGCTCTACCACCGGACTACGACTTGTTCATTAATGCCGTCACTGACGAACGCGTCACGCTTCACCAATTCTACCGCCGTGTCTGTGCCCTTGCGCGAATCCTACGCCATGATGGACCGAATCCTCTCAAGCTAGGAAGAAGTCCGGTGAATGACAAAGAGGATGGCGAGATCCTTGGCCTATTCTCACGGAACCACATCCACTATCCCGCGCTTGCACACGCATGCTTTCGATCCGAACTTGTATTTGGAGGGATTAGTCCTGCTAGTACACCGTTCGAGCTCTGGTGGGTGCTGAGGAAAATGCAGATTACTAGCATCGTGTGTCATGAGACGCTGCTGCCTGTTTTGAGAGAAGCATTGAAGCTCGGGTCTGGAGAAGGCGACAGATCCTCCAACCTGCGATTGATCCTTGACACAAAGAAAATCATTATGCTGAGCGATGATCCTAGTCTGGATATCGTTGATGGATATCCGACTGTGGAAAACCTTGTTCGCCTAGGTGAAGAACTACCAGAAGTTCCGAGGAAGTTAGTTGGAGGAGATAAGTTATGTTACCTCTTTCAGTCGTCAGGAACATCGGGACTTCCGAAAGCCATGATGATATCACACAAGAATGCTGTCCACAGCGCCATTCAAACCATGATCACAGCAACACAATCAGCACGTTTCTTCGACATGGAACCACTACAACCAGCCGTAGTACTGGGTGTAGTGCCGGCCTATCATTCATACGGCATGATTCTATGGATCTTGAGAGTTAATTTGCAGAAACTTACTAACGTGATGTTGCCGAAGTGGGATCTTGAACTCGCTCTCAAGACAATTCAGAAGTACAAAGTCACTCTTCTGCCCTTGGTGCCACCAATTGTTCGCCAGATTGCACAAAGTCCACTCACCGAAAAGTACGATCTCAGTTCCGTTGTCAACTGCGCAAGTGGAGCCGCATATCTACCTCCAGACGTAGCATATGAAATGACCAAGAAACTTCCGCAGCTTGGAGGTGCACCAATACCTAGTGGATATGGGTTGAGTGAAGCTGCGAGTATTGCCAGTCCAGCAGCACCAGGAATATTTGGTCTTCAGGAGTCAAAACCTGGAACTATTGGCTATCTATTGCCTGGTATGGATGGAAGAGTTGTGGATCCAGATACGCTGAAGGACGTACCAAAAGGCCAGAAAGGAGAGCTCTGGGCTAGAGGTAATGTCGTCACACCCGGTTACTTCAAGGACGAAAAGGCAACGGCAGAAATCTTCACTGAACCAGGATGGTTGAGGACTGGAGATTTAGTGATGCGTGATGAGCAGGATCGTATACATTACCTTGATCGATTGAAAGAAATGATCAAAGTAAAAGGCTTGCAGGTCGCAGCTACTGAAGTGGAAGACATTCTACTCTCACATCCAGAAGGTTTAGCAAGCGATGCTTGTGTTGCAGGCATCGATAATGGGAGAGGTGATGGTAGTCTCTTTGTTAGAGCGTGGATCGTCTTGTCACCTGAAGGTCGTAAGCAGTCAGAGGATACTGTGGTAAGGAAACTGAATGAATATGTTCAGCAACGTTTGAGTAAACATAAGTGGCTTACTGGAGGAATTGAAATGGTCGACTCGGTATGTAAGAAGTAATCTTTCGAATCTACTTTAGCTAACTTTGAGTAGATACCAAGGACGCCGTCAGGAAAGATGTTGAGAAGAGAGATGAGAGATGGATACTATGCCCGACTTGAGATGCAAGGAAAGAGCAGTAGACTCTAAATGTCACGTATCCATTGTATGGCCATGAACTGAATAGACAGCTTTGCCGAATACAACCACATCCTGTATTTGATCATCGTGAAACAGGTAGTTCTAAAGGATAGTCAGATGCAAGGCTATTGATATTAGAGTAATCTGATTTATCCTTTACTGCTTTGAAAGCGACCAACGCTTGCACATCGTGTGTCAAATCTGATATCAATCTCCGATTGAATTCTCCAATCACTGTCACAGCCTTTGAAGTCACAACACCATATACGGAAGCATTTTGAAGATGAAGATCTCATGCGTTCAGTTTTAACGGCCTTAACGAATAGATCTGCTTAATCCGTACAATTGCTCTTCAAATCGCAATGGCGTCGAATGAAACCTGCCAAGGTTAAACTACTCCGTATGTTCGAATGTCATTTTCCACGTCATCAGCTTACCTCCGCACTGTATAACCTTTGGCGCACCTTGCGGCCGAAAGCGCAAGTAGTAAAACCTTCTGTCTTCTTTAGGTATATACTCCGTACTTTACCATTTGTATGTAATCCTCTAGGAAGACTGATTACAGGTACATTACTCACTCTACCTATCGTATATCTTCAGCACAAATTCGCGAAGGAACTTGCGGCATACTTCGTCTCAGGGACACCATCATGGATACCCTATCTAAGAAGACAATACACACCACACGCGGATTCAAGTACACTTACTACGTTTCTCCAGCATCGTCAGGGAAGCCGACTATTTTGCTTCTTCATGGTTGGCCAGATCATGCAGCACTGTGGGAAGATCTTGTTACTAGGCATCTCGTACCCGCTGGTTTCGGCGTCGTCGTTCCAGACTGTCTAGGTTACGATGGCACGGACAAACCGACAGATCTCGATGCTTACAATCCACGAAGCATTTCCGATGACTTTGGAGAGATCCTAGATGCCGAACACTTACAGAAAGTTGTCAGTTGCGGTCACGATTGGGGCGCAGGCTTGGCTCAACGGTTCTATGTGTTTCACCCGGAACGATGTATTGGACTGATCACGTTCCATGTTGCTATATCACCCAAACCAGAGGGTGTTATCGAGCTAGACAGAGTTGGTCCGATCATGACAAAGTCGATTGGATATTTTCCGCTGGCATACTGGTATCTCTTCACCGATCCAGTAACCGGTCCTGAACTCATGAGCAAGCACACTGACTCGCTGTTCGACGCTCTGCACGCTGAACCAACAGTTTGGATGAACACACTTTGCGCAAGGGATGGTATTAAGAATTGGCTTGAGCAAGACAAGAAAGGCCCTGTACAGCCGTACGCTACCGATGCCATGCGAAATGATTTCATTACTCGAATGAGCCGAGATGGGTTCGCTGCGCCACTGAGTTATTACCGAGCAACGGTCGAAGGTATTTTCTTTGAGGAGGAGAAGCATCTTCCTGCAGACAGATATATTGTCAAAGTACCCTATCTGTTCGTTGCAGGTACGCAGGATGCTGTATGCCTGGCGAAGGCAATTGAGCGATCGAAGCAGGCAGGATTGACTCCTAAATTGACAGTGGAGGAGCTGGATGTTGGTCACTGGAGTATGCTTGCTAAGCCGAAAGAAGTCGGTGAGATTGTCGTGAAATGGTTGGAGAATGATTTATCGAAGACTTAGTTCTGAGACGCATCCAACCATCGGGTAGGAATATGTTGTTTCGATTGAAATGTCAGTTTCTATGAATACTTCCACTCTTTCATGTTTCGACTTGTACTGCCTATGAATTCTTATCTCTCACAGAATTCGATACTTCTTCCAGACTACATCTTCCAGCAAATCAACAATTTCCATCAATTCTCGCCGATAGCTTGACGAAACTTCTCAATCTCTCTTTTGAAGAACTCACCAGGCTCAGTTGGTTCAAAACCAAGTTTTGCCATCAAGCTCCGATCAACTATGGACTCAGTACTATTCGTCTGAAGCTCCGCCACGACAAATGGATTTCCCGAAGCCACCAATTGCTGTACCTCTTCTACGGTATAGTAGTACAGTTTGACCTTTGTATCTCCAAGAGCAGCGTTCATAAGATTGACTATGTCTTGGAATGTCAATTCCGCACTAGAGAGATCCACAGCAATGTTTTTGAACTTTCCACTCTCATTCAGAAATGCCTCCTTTGCAATCCGGCCAATGTCGAAGGGATCGAGCACCCATTGTTTCTTGTTTGGTCTGAGAGCCGTCTTAATTGTCTGCTCTGTAGTAAGAGTAGGGAACATAATCGTCGAAAACGGTGCTACGTATGTGTTGAGTAGGCGTGAATAGTGTAGGATCGTCCAGCTTTCGAAGCCTGCATTCTGAATGGCCTCTTCGACAGCCAGCTTGTTCAGAATGAAACTTCTGATATGGATCATTGACTCATCTTTCTCGACCTTCTCTTTGATGCTTTGCAATCCTCCAACGGCACTTTGTACGACTTTCTTTACTCCTGCTTTTTGGCATGCTTCGATTACATTTCGGATTTGTTTCAATTCGCCCAATGGATCCGTCATGTCAGGAGAAACATTGATGAAAGCTCCAATACATCCTGTTGCAGCAAGTTTCATGGACTCAACATTGCTGAAATCACCTTTGAAAACCTTGACACCGAGGGCTTCTAGATCTCGTGAAGCTTCACCGTCTGGATTTCGAGAGATTACGTGGACTTTCTGACTAGCATCAAGAAGTTGACGAGTAACATATCCTCCCTGTGTACCTGTTGCACCTGTTACGAAGAACGTCTGAGCCATGGTATGTTCCGGTTGTAAGGAAGAGGAATAAGATAGGAAATGCTGCAAATGTTGCAAATGTTGCTGAATGGTCTTCGAACGATAAATTTCTGCGATCTGATCTTTAGAAAATTGAAATTCGCCCGGTTAACTACCTTTGGTTCATTGATAGAGAATTTATGGTGCTGCGCTCACAACCTGCGAAATGGTCTTTGTGTAGTCGGACGAATGAGTTCTCGGAATCGTTTCGTCCGGAAGGTAACGACTCGATATCAATAATACGAGGTTATGCACCTTAACAAGGCAAAGAACTCTGATAGCGGCATACGAGGCTTCGACACCTTCAATCGGAGCTATTTGAGTGAAGACAATAACGAATCATAGTCGCATGCTTCCCAGCAGCGGAGTGACTTCATTACATTTTCGTCGGAGTAATGGGTGCATGATATGTTTACTTTGGTAACGCCGTTTGTAGAGGTACTGCTTTTGAAATGCCATCCTTATATCCGACATATGATAATCTACTTCTCTATGTACCAAGATAGGTCGGCACTTTCGTCGAACTCTTGTGCGGTAAAGCCGTTACCCAAAAACCGGAAAGGATTTGAACTCCGATACTCAATATCAAAGTCTTCGGCTCTAATCTCGCTGATTAGTTGCTTGAAAAGCAAGGCACTTCCGGCAAATAGCGCGGTAACTCTTCCATCTACCTGACCGTTCTTATACCAACTCACGCAGTTGCCTGTCCACACAAGGGTTTTGTGGATCTCATCTCCGTATCTCACAAATGCTTCAACGACACTGCGTTTAGGCACAACGAATTTGATATCCTCTGTCGCTATTTTGGAGATCCATCTACACAAATAGTCTCCTGTCCAGTTAAGAGCTTCCATTAGTGAACCGTGTCCGATGACAGCGTTTGGACCCATCATGATGAAATAGTTTGGCATGTCAGATGTTGCAACGGACATGTATGACTCGGGTTCATCTTTCCATTTCTCGGCGAGACTGATGTTATCGAGACCAATAATCGGGAATCTGGGGCAATGTGATACATCAAAACCAGTAGCACATACAACTTTAAGGTGTTAGAAGCGGAATACGAATGAATTGAGCGCGGTGAGACATACCAACATCAACTTCATATATCTTCCCATCTTCAGTATGTACGGCGTTGTCTGTGATTTGTGTAATCAGGCTGTTCGTCAGATGGCAGTTTGGTTTCGTGAATGCTTCCAAATAACCAGGACCAGGAGTAATGCGTCGACATCCTACCTCCCAATTGGGGATCAACTTCTCGCATAGCTCTGGATC
>Ga0335073_10005771_pt1 | contig 17391 bp, 17 predicted proteins | sample Lox_Sample_22_FD_207093 | JGI IMG/M metagenome (GOLD analysis project Ga0335073, IMG submission 207093) | Soil microbial communities from Loxahatchee National Wildlife Refuge, Florida, United States - Lox_Sample_2.2 | ecosystem: Environmental > Terrestrial > Soil > Wetlands | place: USA...
GTCGTGAACTTCCAATTGCCGACGCCCTGCGGCGAGGTCGCGAGCACCAGGTTCGCATCGTCCATCTCGAGAAGCGGGACCTGCGTCGGTCCAAAGAGGAGGCTCGAAGGATAGAACTCGACCGCGAGGCGCTTGGCGCGGAACATCGTGGGTGTCTTCGCCCAGGGCGCATTCGCCACGGACACGCTGTTGGCGACGATGCGAATCGGCGAGCCCCAGTCGATGGTGAGCGGCCCCGCGACCCGGACCTGCCTTCCCATATAGCTGCTGACCGGATGGTTGATTGCCCAGGCGATGATCGGCCCGCCGTCGAGCCAAAGTCCTGCCCCCGTGGCCGCGATCAGAACCATGACCGCAAGACCTACCCGGCCAACGATCCGCAGCGCCCGCATGCTTGGTCAACACACTTCAATCTTCATCGTCGTCAACCGTCCCGCAGCCGCTCGGCCAGCGCCCGGGAACGGCTGCTCGCCGGCCGCGGCCGAGTCCTATTGCACCGCGACGTCGGGTTTCAGGGCATCGCGGCGAGCCTGCAGATGGTCGCCGATGCTGACATCCTCGAGGGCACCGTCCTCCGCTTTGCGAAGTTGTCGCATCCATCGCCGCAGAATGACGACACCGACCCAAAGCGGCAGGATGGAACCGCCGAACCAGAGAATGAATCCGCCCAGCATCTCGTCCGTCGCGGCCGGGAGCGTGGAGCCAAGCCGATCATAAACCGTGTAGAGCTGTTGCTGTTTCAAGGCGAGATAGCCACCGAGCAGCACACCCGCCTTCATCGCGACCTGGAGCATGATGAGCCGAAGAATGTAGGGAGTACCCGCCGGCGGAGCTCGATGGTCGAGCACGCGCCACCAGAAGATAAGGCCGGCGGCTAGCATGGTTACGTGCATCAGGTCATGGAGCGCTCCATCGCTTACGGCTGCGTCGTGGATGGTTGGGACATTCCAGACGAGAAGTATCAAACTGAAGAGAAACGTCGCCACGGCCGGATGGGTCAGCAGCTTGAACGTCGCCTGGACGCCGCGATTGGCGAGCACAGCTCCGACCACCGGGCGCACGGGCCGGGGCAGCCCGGCGATCAGTCGCGCCTGCGGTGCTGGAAGCAGGAGAAGCACGGGCGCGAGCTGAATAAGCACGACGTGTTGGATCTGGTGAAGCCAAAAGAAATGAGTCGAGAGATCGTCGAGGGGCGACTGCAGCGCAAGATAGATCGTGCCGAGGCCCGAGTAGAAGCAGAGCGGGCGCCATGCACCCCGTTGCGCCTCGCGCCTGGACCGACGCCGAATCCCCGCGCCGAACATAATCCCAAACAGCAGCAGGCCGCAGACAATAATCGGTTCAAGCTGCCAGCGTTCAAGCATATCGGCGGTTTCCGCTCAGCGCGCCATAGGGTCAAATGGTCAAACGTTTGCGGTGCGGATCGAGCGGCGTCTGTCGAATTTGTAACCTAAGCAAAATGTCATGCGCTCCGGTCATCCGCCGCATCGGCTCCCAGACGGAGCCCGCCGGATTGATTGACGCTATTCGCGCACCCACAACGGTTGGCGGTGCCGCTGAAGCCGCCCCGCCACCGTCCTCCTCGCAACCGCCAAGCAAAGCCGACGGCCCGTTCGGCCGCTGCACGCTGCGATGGGCCACGGAGGCCGGCACTTGGCCCAGTTTGGCGGCGTTATCTCATTGGCGGGCCCCGCGAGGCAAAGGATGAATGCATCGGCCATTTTGAGTCCACTTGCGGCGTCACTCGCTTGCGCTGGTGTCCTGGCGTCGATCGGGGCTGCCGGAGTGTTGGCGGGCGAGCCGTGGCTGATCGCGAGCTTGGGCGCCTCGGCGCTTCTGCAGCTGCTCGCGCCGCGACTGCCGGCGGCTCGCGCCTGGAATACCGCGGCAGGCCAGCTCGTCGGGTTCGCCGCCGGCTTCGCCGCGGTCTATGCCTTGGGAGCGACAGCTGCCCCGCATGTCGCGACCACCGAGCCCATGACCTGGATCCGCGTCGCGGCGGCCGCGCTCGCCATCGCGATCACGGCATTGGGCCAGCGCCTGATCAAGGCGACGAATCCAGCAGGCGGTTCTACCGCCCTTCTCATCGCGCTCGGCAAGATCCGGCCCACGGCGCATGGCGCATGGCTCGTCGTCGTCGGTATTCTGTTGGTGACGCTGATCGGCGAAGCGGCCCGGTTCGCGCTGTTGTGGGTCGAAAGCGAGTAACGCGGCGTTTCCGGAGCCGCATGATGGCATTCTCGCGCGGATGGGCTGGCGCATCGTCCTTGCAGTCAGCCGAAGGGTGTAGTCCGGCCGGTTCGTAGATCAGTGCGCGGGAAAGCCGGAGCGCGTCGCGTAGTCTATGATGCTGAGTCCGAAGAGAAAGCTCAGCCAGAAGAAGCCGCCGGCGGCGAACACCCATTTAAGCGAAGGCCGGCCGCGCAGCCGCATGAAAACGAGAAAGATGATCGCCGCTTGCGTTGCGGCAATGCCGAAGGTGACCATCGGATGGAAGATGCCGATGTCGAGATACGCGCTGAGGATGCTCATGCCGAGCAGGAGCATCAGCACCAACCACGCGACAATATAAGGAACCAGGGACTCGCGTTTGGCGCTCATGTGACCGCCCGTCCCAACGGATAAATCGCGGCGAAGAGGAAGAGCCAGACGGTGTCCACGAAGCTCCAGTAAAGCCCGAGCACTTCGAGCGGCGTATAGTAATTGGGCGAAAACCGGCCGCGCCAGGCGAGCCGGGTCATCGCCAGGATGGCGCCGACACCGATCGTCACATGGAGCGCGTGAAAGCCGGTGGCAACGAAATACCAGACCCAATAAAGCTCGCTCGGCGCGTGGTAGCCGGACTTGAACGCGAAGTTCAGGCTGGGGACGGCGTTCGATTCATAGTCGAGTACATACTCGTAGCCCTTGACGCAGAGGAACAGGACGCCGAGAGAGGCGGTTACGAGAAGAAAAGCGATGACGCGTTGCTGTCGACCTTCCTTAGCGAAGTTGATCGCCATCACCATCGTGAGGCTGCTGGTGAGCAGGATCGCCGCATTGATGCTGCCGAGCAGGATCCTGCTGTCGGCGCCCGCGAGGCGAAATTGCTCCCAATAGGTAAGCCGATAGATGAAATAGGTGAAGATCAGCGCGCCGAAGAACATGACCTCGGTCGCAATGAAGACCCACATGCCGAGCTGCGCGGTCTCGGTCTGCTGCTCCAGCGTGGCGAATTGAGGCTCGGGGACGATCTCACGCATGCGCCACGCCGTCCTGGCTGATAAAGCTGTCGTCCTCGGGGTCGTAGCGATAGGGCGGCACCTTGACGGTGGGCGTCCGCGCGAAATTCTCCTTGGGCGGCGGCGATGAGGTCAGCCATTCGAGGCCGGTGGCGCGCCAGGGGTTGGCAGATGCCCGCTGGCCCCACAGGAGCGACCAGCCGAGATAGAAAAGGGGCAAGGCGTAGGCGATAGCGAGGATCGAAGCTCCCGCGGAAGACAGCACGTTCCAGTCTTGGAACTTGGCCGGATAAGCGTAGTAGCGCCGCATCATGCCGAGATAGCCGAGGATGAACTGGGGAAAGAAGGTCAAGTTGAAGCCGAGGAAGGTAAGGACGGCGGTCACGCGCGCCCACATCTCGGGATAAAGTCGGCCGGTGATCTTCGGCCACCAGTAATGCAGGCCGCCGAAGAAGGCGCTCACCGTGCCGCCCACCATGATGTAGTGGAAATGCGCGATGACGAAATAGGTATCGTGCACATGCACGTCGATCGGAAGTGTCGCCAGCATGAGACCGGTCAACCCGCCGACCGTGAACAGCCCGACGAAGCCCAGCGCATAGAGCATTGGTGCATCGAAGCTGATGCGGCCCTTGTGCAATGTGGCCGTCCAGTTGAACACCTTGATCGCCGAGGGCACCGCGACGAAGAATGTCATGAGCGAGAAGACGATGGCGGAAAACACCGAGATCCCGGCGACGAACATGTGATGCGCCCAGACGAAGAAGCTGATGACAGCGATGCCGATGATGGCAAAAGTCATGCCCGTGTAGCCGAACACCGGCCGGCGCGAGAAACAGGGGATCAGCTCGCTGGCTACTCCCATCGCCGGCAGGATCATGATGTAGACCGCCGGATGCGAGTAAAACCAGAACATGTGCTGATAGAGCAGCGGATCGCCGCCGAGTGACGGGTCGAAAATACCGACGCCCATGAAGCGCTCGAGGCCGACAAGCGCGAGCGTCATCGCCAGCACCGGTGTCGCCAGCAGCATGACCAGGCTCACCGCGTATATCGCCCAGACGAAAAGCGGCAGCCGCATCCAGGTCATACCCGGTGCGCGCATGCGGTGAATGGTGACGACGAAATTGAGCGCTGTCATGATCGTCGAAAAGCCGTTTATGAATACCGCGACGGCGGCGCCGATCACGTGACCGTTCGCATAAAGCGTCGAATAAGGGGCATAGAAGGTCCAGCCGGTATCGACCCCGCCGGCAAAATAGGTATAGAGCAGAAAGAGGCCCGAGAGATTGAAAACATACCAGCTCGCGAGATTGAGGCGCGGAAAGGCCAGATCGTGCGCACCGATCATTAACGGGATGAAGAAATTGCCGAAAGTCGCCGGGATCGACGGGATGAGGAAGAACCACACCATCGTGACGCCGTGCATGGTGAACATGCGGTTGTACATGTCGGGCTGCAGCAGCACGCCGGCGGGATTGAGGAGATGGAGCCGGACAAAGGTCGCGGCAATTCCGCCAATGAAGAAAAAGAAGGTCACCGAGGCGAAGAACAGCAGCGCGATGCGCTTGTGATCCCGAGTAAGGAGCCATGAAGCGATCGTGTTTTCTTCGGTCAGATAGCTGGTCGGCAGGTCGGCGGCGAGCGCGCTCATGGCGAGCCTCCCGGCTGGCTGGAAAGCGATTGTATGTAGGAGATGAGCTCCAGGATATCGCCTTCGCTGATCTTGCCTGCGAAGGACGGCATGACCGGCGGATATCCCGCGACGTCGATGTGAGCGCCGCCTAGAAGAATGCAGTCGCGCAGATAGGTTTCATCGACGATGCGTGCCTCGCCGCTCTGCAGATGGACGACGCGGCCGTAGATTCCGGCGAGCGAGGGCGCGTGCACGGTGCTGTTGGCGCTGTGACACCCGCTGCAGCCATCGGCGCGGAAAAGCGCTTCGCCCTGCTGGGCCAGCGATGCGTGGACGCCCTGGGTGGTAAGCCACTGCGCGTATTCCGCCTCGCTCTCGACGACGACGTCGCCGATCATGTGGGCGTGCTGCGTACCGCAGAATTGCGCGCATTGTATGCGGAAGCGGCCGGTCTCGGTCGGCTTGAACCACATCGTCTCGTACTGGCCGGGCAGCACATCGTGCTTGACGCGGAATGCGGGCACGAAGAAGCTGTGAATGACGTCCTCGGACGTCATGAGCAACCGCACCGTCTTGTCGACCGGCAAATGCAGCTCGTCGATCTCGCGTTGTCCGCCTGGATGCTCCATTTTCCACATCCATTGCTTGCCGATGACGTAAATCTCGAGATCGGGATGGCGCGGCGGCTCAAAGAGCCATACATAGGCGTTGGCGCCCCAGACGAAGAGACACAGAAAAACCGCGAGACTGCCGACCGTCCAGCCGATCTCCCAATGCCAGGTCTTCTTCACCCGATTCCCGCGATCGGCGGCGCTGCCGCGCCGATAGCGGATGGAAAAGGCGATGATCATGCCGAAGACGAGTCCCAGAATGACGATCGAGAGCGCGAACTCGCCGATGAAGAGCCGGTCGACACTCACCGCCGTATTCGAAGCGACCGGCGGCCAGAAAGGCAGCCATTGTTCCTCGCTCATCGCGAGCCCCCGGGGAAGCCCGGAATGCCCTTGGCGGCGGCTTCTTCCATCGCCTCGCGGATCGGGATGTGGACAATGCCCTTGTCGCGATCGATCCAGCCATAACTGTTGAGCCGAGCCTGCTCTTCGGCGTTGAAGGCGCGAAGATCTGCGGCGGGATCGGTCTGCAGCATCGGCCCGGGCGGCAGCACCGTCATCTTCCGGTTGGCGTCGCCAAGCGCATCCGAAAAAGCGCCACCCAGGATAAACGGCATCGCCACAAGCACGGCGAGAATGACGAGCGCCAGCGACGCGATCAGGACAAGGCTGAGATCTTCGCTCTCATAGTCGGTGTTGGGATTATCGACGACGCGTTCTTCGGAATCAGCCATGCTGCGCTTCCTTGCGGGTCGCCGGCGCGGCGCGCCGCAGAAGCGGTCGCGGAGAGCTCAGGCAGAACAGGAAGAGCAGCATCCAGAGCCCGCCGAGCGCGAAAAACGCCGCCACGTCGATCCAGCCGAAATGCGTCGCGCGCATGTCCGGCAGGACTTGCCACCAGCCGTAGACGAGATGAGCAATGAGCATAAGCGCACAGATCGCGGCCACGATCGCGCGGTTGCGTTTGCTCGGCGTCCACAGCAGCACGAAAAAAGGAATGAAGAAGCCGGAACCGGCGATCGCGTATATCACGCCTTGCCAGGCCCCTGCCATGCGGTGGAGATACCAGGGAATCTCGCTGTGCAGATCCTCCTCCCAAATGATGAGGAACTGCAGGAATTCGGTATAGGCCCAGAAGATCGTGGTAGCGAGCAGTATGGCGGCGAGATCGGCCATGTCGTCGCGATAAGCGTCGCGCGCCGCCGGCGCGGCTCGCGGGCTCAGCGCCAGCACGAGAAGCAGCAGGGCGAGTCCCGTGACGAACGCGTTCGAACCCCAGAGCATGCCGAAGATCGAGGACCAGAAATGGGGCTCGATCGACATCACCCAATCGAAGGCGGCGAAGGTGACGGAAAATGCCAGCAGCAGCAGGCCCACGGCGCTGATCCAGGACAGCGCCGGCGCAACACCGACGGCACCGTCGCGTGGCGCCGCAAGCGCCCAGAACGCCGCAGCGTTCCAGATGACGAAGTACACGGCGTAGCGGGCGATGAAGAAGGTGTCATTGAGGTAGAAAGCGTTGCCGAGGCCCGGCTTGCCCGGCTCGGACCAGACGTAGAGATGGCCGAGCCCGGCCAGGATCGGCAAAAAGGCGATGGCGCTGACGGGCATCGTTGCCGCTGCCGCGCTGAGCACCGGCCGTGCGGTCCTCATCCAGCGCCCGCCCGTGAGGTCGTGCACCAGCACGAGCGTGACGGCGGCGAGTGGCACGCTGACCCAGAACAGGAAGCTCGCGAGCCACGCCGGAAAGAACGCGCGTTCGTCAGCGATCGCGGCGAAAATGCAGCCGGCGCCGCCGAGCAGCATGGCGGCGAGCGCGAGGACGGAGGGTGCTCGCGGCGCGGCGCTCATGGGAGAGCCGCCCGTTGGAGCGCGGCACGCTGGTCGGGCGGCAGGTCCGCAAGCCGCGCATTCTGACTCGCCTGCAGCGCACGGATATAGGCGACGATCGCCCAACGGTCGGTTGGCGCGACGCGGCTAGCGTAGGAGTACATGGCGCCGTAGCCGTGGGTGATCACGTCGTAGAAATGCTGATTCGGCGCATTGCGCAGGCGGTCTGTGTGATAGGAGGGTGGATGCGGAAAGCCGCGTTGCACGATGATGCCATCGCCATCGCCGAGCGGGTCGTGGCAGGGCTCGCAATAGATGTCGTAACGCTGTCTTCCGCGCGCCAGCAGCGCCGGGGTCACGGGCGGCGGCTTCGGCGGCGGCTGCCAATCGCGGGCGACGATATGCGCCGGCGGCTGGCCCTCGGCGATACTCGGCTTTTGGCCGGAATAGGTCTCGTAAGGCAGTCGCTTCGGCTGATTTGCCATCTTGTCACAGCCGGCGAATGCGAAGGCCGCCGTCGCGAAGAGAAGAACGGCGCGCCTCATGTCGGCACCAACGAGATGCGAACCGGCTTGTACCCGGCGAAAATGTCACGGAGCCGTTCGGCGTCGAAGCGCGGATCGCACGCTTCGACGCAGAGAAAGAAGTGGTCCTGAGAAGCGCGATCGAAGTCCGGTGTGTTGAACACCGGATGATAAAGCAAGGGCAGGCGGCAAAACAGCATGAATGCGGCGAACGCCGCCGCGACCGCGAACAGCACCGTGATCTCGAAAGAGGAGACGGTGAAGGCGGGCCAGCTGTTGTAGGGGCGGCCGCCGACATTGATGGGAAAGCTGATGACGGCGGCCCAATACTGCAGGAAGTAGCTGTAGCAAGCGCCGACGAGCGCACCGACAAAAATGAGAATCGGAATCCAAGGGCGTTGTGGCGGATGCAGTTCGCGGTCGAGCTCTTCGAGAGGAAAGGGAACGTAAGCCTCGACCCGCCTGAACCCGTTCAGACGCAGCCGCCGGGCCGCCGCGATGATCGCCTCGGACTTGGCAAATTCGGCAACGATGCCATATACGGGCGGCTCGCTCATCCGCCCTTCGTCTTGTAGACGATCTCGCGCATCTCGGCGAGCGAGACGATGGGCATGATGCGCAGGAAGAGGAAGAAGAGAGTGAGAAAGAGGCCGATCGATCCGGCAAGTGTCGCCCAATCCCAGAAGGTCGGGAAATAGCTCCCCCAATAAGAGGGCATGTAGTTGCGATGCAGGGAGGTGATCACGATCACGAAGCGCTCGAGCCACATGCCGACGATAATGCCGGCGGAGATCAGGAAGAGCGGCACCGGGCTGCGCCGCACCCCGGGAATCCACAACAGCTGCGGGATGACGGCGTTCAGGATGGTCTTGCTCCAGAAGACGCCGGCATAGAGGCCAAAGACGCGTTCCAGGAACATCGTACGCTCGGCGACGTCGCTCCCGTAGAACGGCCCCCAGGCCTCCCAGACGTAGGAATAGGTCAGCATCAGGCTGCCCGTGAGCATGACCTTGCCGAGGATGTTGAGATGCCGCTCGGTAATGATGTCGTAAAGTCCGTAGCCCCAGCGGACCATGAGTGTCAGCATGATCACCAAGGCAAGGCCGGAAATCACCGCGCCAAAGAAGAAATAGGGCGGGAACTGCGTCGAATGCCAACCGGGCGTGAGTCCGGCAGCGAAGTCGAGGCCGACTACGCTGTGCACTGATATCACCATCGGCGCCATGATCGCCGCTACGATCGAATAGGCTGTCTTGTAGTTCGACCAGTGACGCGCGGAGCCGCGCCAGCCCAGCGCCAATACGCCGTAGAAGATCTGCTTCGCGCGCGTCCGGGCGCGGTCCCGTACGGTCGCGAGATCAGGTATTGCACCGAGGAAATAGAAGAAGACCGACATGATAATGTAGCAGATGACGCAGACGAAATCCCACAGCAGCGGGCTGCGAAATTGCGGCCACATGCCCATCACGTTGGGATAGGCGAAGATCCAGTAGAAGAGCCCCTGCCGGCCGAGATGGAAGATCGGCATGATGCCGGCGGAAGCGGCGGCGCAAAGCATCATTGTCTCGGCGATGCGGTTGGTCGCCGAACGCCATTCGGACCGGGTGATATAGAACAGGGCGGAGACGATCGTGCCGCCGCTGGCGAGCGCGATCCACCAGACATATTCCGCGATCGCCAAGCCCCAGGCAACGGGAATGTCGACGCCCCAGATCCCGATGCCGTTGATGAACAGCCAGCACGCGGCAATGATCAGCAGCAGGAAAAGCGCAAAGGAGAAGCTGAATCCCACCCACCACCAGCGCGGCGCTCCGGACTTCAATACGACGTCGCTGACGCGTTCGTTGAGCTTCGCGATTGTGAGCCCCGGCGGAACAAGCGGGGCGTAGCCCTGCTCCTGCTCCGCGTCGCTCATGCGCTCTCCTTGCCAAAGGCGGGATTGGTATTGCGGATCTCGGCCGTGTAGCTGGTGCGCGGCCGCGTATTGAGGTCCTCCAGCAGCACGTAATCGAGCGGGCTTGCCTTGCGTTTGGCGACGGCACTGTTCTTGTCGTTGCGGTCACCGAAGACGATCGCCTGCGTCGGGCAGACCTGCTGGCAGGCGGTGACCACTTCCCCGTCCTCGATCGGGCGATTGTCGCGGTCGGCGTCGATGAGCGCCGCGCGGCAGCGCTGGATGCAGTAGGTGCACTTCTCCATGACGCCGCGGCCGCGTACGGTCACTTCCGGATTCCACGAGGCTGGTGGGCGAGGATTTTGGCTGGCATAGGCGAAGAAATTGAAGCGCCGGACTTTGTAAGGGCAGTTATTCGAGCAAAATCGCGTGCCGACGCAGCGATTGTAGATCATCACGTTCAGGCCTTCGGAATCGTGCACCGTCGCCTGGACGGGACAGACGACCTCGCAAGGGGCATCCTCGCAGTGCATGCAGGGCACCGGCTCGAACGCGGTCTTAGGCTCGTCGATGCCGCCCGAGTAGTAGCGATCGATGCGCAGCCAGTGCATGACCCGGCCTTCGTGAACCTGGTCTTTGCCGACGACCGGAATATTGTTCTCGGCCTGACAGGCGATGACGCAGGCTTGGCATCCGATGCAGGAATTGAGGTTGATGCTCATCGCCCAGGCGACGCCGACATAGTGATATTCGGGATAGAGGGTTTCGTCCGCTTCCTTGTGCTGCAGGAAATCCGGGTCGGCGAGAAAGCTCGCAAGGTCGCCTTCGCGGATGAGATCGCGGCCGGCGGAACGCGCGTAGAGTTGCTCCGGCGCGAACACATGCTGCCTGTCGGTCTGCTTGATCGTCGCGCCCGTCGCCTGCCACGGCGCATCGCGGCTGCGCAGCAGATACGCGTTGAAGCCTACCTCATTGCCGACGGGACCGGCGCGGCTTCTGCCGTAGCCGAGGGGAAGCGTGATGCAATCGGGCGCCTGCCCCGGCAGAATCCAGATCGGGGCATGGACCGTTCGCCCGCCAACGCTCAACTCGATGACGCGCGCCTGCTGCAGGCCGAGTCGCTCTGCGGTACTGGGGGCCACCATCGCCGCATTGTCCCAGGTGAGCCGGCTGAACGGGCGCGGCATCTCTTGAAGCCAGCCATTATCGGCAAACCGTCCATCCCAGAGCCCGATATCAGGGCGAAAAAGCAGCGTCGACGTTCCGGGCTGCGGCGTCTGCGCCGGTGGCACCGCCGAAAGGAAATGTGCTCCAGGCGACGCCTGAACTTCCGCGGCGGCGCTGTCGGGCACGACGCCGCGCCGCAGCGCTTCATGCCAGAACCTATCGAAATCGGCGACATCGCGGCGCGCATTCTGCCACTGTTGGCGCACGATCGCGTAGCCGTCCGGAGCGGGATCGCCCAAGAGTACCGCAATGATCTCGTGTGACGAGCGTCCCTGATAGAGGGGCCGCACCTGCGGCTGCAGAATCGTCGCCGTACCGTCGAAGGCGCGAGCGTCGCTCCAGGCTTCGTATTCGTGCGCCTGCGGTACGTGCCAATCGCATTTCTCCGCCGTCTCATCGCTGTATTCGCCGAGATAGACGCTGAGCCGGGCCTTGCCGAGCGCAGCTGCGAAATCGCCGTCGGCGGGCGCGGTATAGACGGCGTTGGTGCCGAGAATGAGCAGCGTGTCGACCTTGCCGGCGTGCATGTCCTCGATCAGTGCCGCGAGCGAGGGCGCATGCTCGTCCGCCTGCGCCTCGATCGGCTCCCGCGCATGCAGGGTGGCGCCGAAGGCGCCGGTCGCGTCGTTGATCGCGAGAGCAAGCGCGTGCACTTCGGCTGGCTGCTCGCGCCCGGCGTGGACGAGAGCGCGCCCGCGATGCTGCTTGAGATCGTCGGCGATCGCCTTCAGCTGGTCGGCATGTGGGACCGTGCGCTGTGACCATTCCTGCGGCCCCGCACCGAGGCTGGCGGCAATGAAGCGCATCCCCGCGACAATCTCGTCGGGCGACAGCACCAGCCGGTGATCGGCCTTCGCGCCGGCAAGTGTCGGCGTACTCTCGATGGCGTAGAGTCGGCTCATCTGCGCACCGACCTCGTCGGCACGGCGCCGCGCCGCGAAATCGCGCGCATAGCGCAGATGGCCGGGCGCGAAGATAAGGAAATCGCTCTCGACGGCAAGAATCACGTCGGCCTTGGCGAGATCGAGCACCACGTCCAGGGGTCGACCGAACGCGGCGCGTGCGGCAATGCGCTCATTGTCGCGATGAAGCGCTTCCCAGCGATGCCACCGCAGGCCGGGAAAGGCCTGCGACAACGCGCGAAGCTGCGCCACCAAAGTGGGCGAGGTGACCGTTCCCGTAAGCAGATAGAGGCCTTCGCCTTTGCTCTCGGACCACAGGCGGCGCCGTTCGATCATGGCGGTCACGAACCCCTCCCAACTTTGGAGCTCGCGTCGGTGCGTCACCGCCTGCGCCCGGAAGGGGTCGTAGAGACTGAGGATCGAGGCTTGGCCGATGGCGCTTGTCGCGCCGAGGCTCGCGGGATGATCGGGGTTGCCCTCGACTTTTATCGGGCGCGACATCTGATGCTCAATGGTGACGCCGTAAGCGTAGCCGCCGAGCTGGGTTGCCGTGGCGTAGTAGCGCGCCCGTCCGGGCACGACGCCGGAGGGTTGCTCGACATAGGGCAGGAGGCGCCGCTGCTCGGGCTCGGGGCCGCAGGCGGCAAGACCGCTCAGCGCCAGCGACGCCGCCATCAATTGCAGGAAGCGGCGCCGGTCCGGCGCTCCGGCAGCGGCGGCGGCAAAGCGCGGAAATTCCTCTTCGATCGCCGCCAGAAATTCCGGCGTCTCCGCCAGCTCCTCGAAGCTTTGCCAGTAGTCGCGTCCGCCTTTTTCCGCGAGCCGGCGACGAACCTCGGCAAGGTCGAAAGGGCGTCCCGTCATCGGTGGCACACCGAGCAATCGGTGAGCGTGCTCGGATGGATATGGTACTGCTTCATGAGCTCAACGCCCGACGGCGTGTCGGCCGTCCGGTGCCAATGCGGATCGAACACATCGTTAATTGGCCGTAGATTTGGCGCCGGATCGCGGTGGCAGGCGAGGCACCAGCTCATATATAGGCTGGTCGCCTTCCAAGTCATCGGCATGTCGCCGATCGGACCGTGACACTCGGTACAGCCGACGCCTTTGGCGATATGGATGCTGTGATCGAAATAGACGTAGTCGGGGAGCGTATAGACGCGCCGCCAACGAATCGGGATTCCCTCGGCAAGGCTTTCGCGGTCGGGCGCGAGCATGGCGGCGTTGGTCCATATTTTCGAATGGCAGGTCATGCAGATAGCGGTCGTCGGCATGCCGGCACTCTGGGCGAATTCGACGGTGGTATGGCAGTAGCGACAATCGATGCCGAGCCCGCTTACGTGATGCTTGTGACTGAACGGGATTGGCTGGGGGGGAATAAATCCTACCTGGGTGTTGTAGTTCATCCGCGGAACCCCCCAGATCAGCAGCGCAGCAAACACCCCGAGCGCAGCGCCAGCGGCGAGGGCGCTGCTCATGAACAGATTGGCCCTCGGCCCGAAGATTGCGGCCATCGCCGGTTCCGCCGCTGGATGACGTTGCTTCAACACGGCGGCAGGTTGTTCGTTCCTGCCGTTCGCCGTGGGGCGCCGCAGGCACGATGCGTTTTCAGCCCGGCATCGGCAAAGGCGATGGCTGGTGCGTCGCAACCGTGCCCGAAGGCGACATCAGCGGGGCGGTGCCGGCAAGCTGCAGCTCGGCTCTATATGCTGCTTCGTGAATTTTTTGTAATTCTGGCAGCGCGCTTGCGACGAAGCCTTCGATCGCGGCGTCTTTGCCCGATGCAGCTTCGTCTTCGTAAAGGTTGATCGCCTTGCCCGCCTTGGCAATGGCATCGCGGATGAACGCGCGATCGAAGGCGCTGCCGTGCACCGCCGCCATATCGTCACGCAGGCTGCGGTGCTCCTTGTCCGGCTTCTGCGGCAGCGAAACGCGGCGCGTCTGAGCCAGCGCCGCGAGCGCCGCGAGGCGCCGTCTGTCTGCGGCCAAAGCGCGCCGGCCGAAAGCGAGGATGTCGCTTTCCCGCGCTTGCCGCAGCGCGAGACGGTTCATCGCCGCATCGGCCTTCGTGCTTTCGTCTGCCCAATAGAGAAAGTGCCGATCCTGCTCGACGAGCGCCGACCTGTCGCCCGAAGCGGCCTCAACCGGCGACAGGAGGGCGCACAACACCGACAGCGCCGCGGCAGCGGCGAGCAAGCGGCAAGCCGTCAGGGGCGTCATCGCGCGGATGCGGCCGGAACCGCCAGTCCCGTTCCATTGCTCGTGCCGCTCGAAGGCGGGGTGATGATCGCACCCGCGAGCGCGTGCGGCGTGTGCGCGAGGCTTTCATCGGGAACGCCGCGGGTGTAGCTCGATGGCGACTTGCCACAGGCTGCGAGCGACAAGCTGAGAAGGAGGGAGAATATGAAGCGCTGGGGCCGCATGTTTTGTCGTCAGGCGAACAATTTTGCCCACGCGGAATTCCGTCGCCCTCGGCGCACCATTCGCCGCGTCGCGTGGTACGGGTCAGAACACGGCGCGCATACGCCCCGGCGTATTGCGAAACCAAGACGCGAGCGCGGCCGCGACGTCCGCCACCACACGCCCCCTTCTCCCAGCTAGCGCATCGCGAACCCGGCGCTCGAGTCGCTGCAGACCCGGGCGTCGTCCCGCAACGCCGAATAGCGGATGCTGTGCGGCGTCTTATCTACATCCACTGTCCAGCAAAGGTGCTGAAAGGAAGGTGGTCGATGCCGCGCACGATATGGATACGGGTTGGATGATGGCGAAATCGGCGGAATGCGGAGAGCAGCTCGAGGCCGCACGGGAGCGGTAGCGGTCGTTGAAGCGGCTCAGCTAGGCAGGTCAAGAATCCAGGTCGAGCATGGCGGTCGCGAGCTCCATGAGGTCGTCGTCGACGGCTACAACAGCGAACTGCGCGATGGCGAAAGGTTCGTCGGCTACTGTCGTTCTCCCTGATCCGCGCATCGCCGTCGCCGCTCGCATGCGTCGGCTCCGCACAGCACGCCGCCCTGATGATGTCGTCGATGAAGGCGGCATAATCGTCATCGCCGGTCGCCGGCTTTGCCGCCGGCGGCGTGGCGCGCACAGGGTAGTCATCGTTGCGGCCGCTTTGTTGTGCGAAGGGGCGGAGGAAGACGCCGCCCTCACCGCTCTGCGCCTCGCCTAACCTAAATGATGCTGCGCCCGCGTCAGCTTGAAGCGCCCGCGGCGCATCACGCCGCGCAGCACGCCCACTTCGGCACGCTGTCGGATGCGGATAGCTGAAGGTTTAGGGCGCAAGAACCTTACCCAGCTTTCCCCCTTCGGATCGGCCGCAGCGGGCCGGGCAACGCAGCTTCGGCCTTGCCTTCCAACTCCGTTCCGTGGCGATGCACAAGGAAGGCCGCCGCGATAGTCACAATCGCGGCAGCGGCCCCGACGCCGATGCCGAGGGGCTTGGCGAGACGATCCACCTCTTTACCGAGAAAATATGCCCCCAGGCCGAAGGCAGCGGCCCATACCGTCCCTCCCGCCGCATTGTAGGCGAGAAAGCGCGTCCAACGCATGCAGTTGGTCCCGGCGAGTAAGCCCGCGAGCGCGCGCAGAACACCCAGGAAGTGGCCGAACAAGACGACTTCCCTACCATGGCGCAGGAACAAGTACTGCCCGAGCTTGATGCGGCGCTCGCTCAACCAAACGTACCGGCCATACCTGACGAGGAGCCGATAGCCGATCTCGCGCCCTATCCAGAATCCAATGCTTTCGCCGAAAATGGCGCCCCCCGCCGCTGCGGCGACGACGAGCCAGATATTGAGAGAGTGAGCCGTTCCTGCGATCACGGACGCGGCGATAAGTGTCGCTTCCGCCGGCAGCGGCACCCCTATGCCCTCCAACGCCGCGAGTCCACCCACCGCGCCATATCCGTAGGTCGAGATCAGGTGCGGCAGTTCACCATGTGCGAAGTCCATCTCCTTTGAACACGCTGCTGCGTCAAAAATCGCCGATGCTCCGTCGTGCGGAGATCGGGCGTCCTCGATCGGCTGCATGCGAAACTGTGATTGTGGGGCTAAGCCAACGAACGGTTTCGGGAGGCGGCGCGACCCCTGCCAAGGCTCTCCAAGCGCGGCCGGAATTTCGCAATATCGATCAGAAGCCGCGCGGCAGCCGTGCGCGATCTCCTGCGTCTGGGCTTGGCGGCCGAAGGGTTCAAGGTTTCGATGCAGCGCCGCGCCTCACGCGGCTTCGGTGCGCTGGACGAAGAGCCGGATAGCGCGCGGAAGGGCAACGGCAGCGACTGATCAGCACAGCAGCTTGCCGGTGGATAGGACTTCTGCTGGCGCCGTCTCCGGATGCCTGGCAGGCGTCTCCTAGGGACGCGTCACAATAGCGCCAGAAATTGGTGCCATTGAGTCAGGGTTTTGAGCATTCCGTGGGGCCTCCGCCAGCGTGCGCCCTTTGTTGGCCGCTCGTTTGTAGCATGTCGCCACCTCGGCAGCTCTTGGCCGCCGTGTAACCGCACTACCTTGCCCCGGCTCGCTCCGCGAGCTGAGCTTTCCTCTTTGCAGGAACGGGGCGCGCCGGGCCGCTGTTGGCGCAATGACCGCGAACACCTTCGTCAGCCGTCGCGCGGCTTGTGTTTGCGCGGGCACCGGCCAGGAAGGAGGCCATCCGTGTTGTCCGAACGCGAGCTGGTCGAACGTGCGGCGTCACGTTTAATGGAAGTCCGACGCGTGACGTTGGAGAGATTGGTCAACCTCTTGATCGACAACCACTTTCTCACGAGAGACGCGGTTATCGCAGAGGTCGATCGGCTACGCCTGAAAGCGCAGCGTCAAGCGGTGGCTAGGGTCGGTACGGTAGGCGCGCACGACGCCATCAGGCGGCATGATGCGGTGGTGCAATCCCTCGGCCACCTGCTGTTTTATTTGCGCTTCGAGCGTTGTCCCAATGTGATGATCGGAGAGGAGCGCCGGTTATGCGAGCGCCTCGGAGCGGAGATCGCCAGGCGAGAAAAACTCCGATCCTCACGCGGATCATTAGCGCAGGGCTTTTCTTCGAGAAGGAACGCCGCAAGCGGAGCCGCTGTTGGCTGATTGAACATAGACGCGCATCACTAGCCCCGCATCCTGCGGGGCTTTTTCTCGCCAGATCGTTTCCAGTGGACCTTCCGCAAGGCAGCGCCCGTCGAGCTGCGCGCCGGCCCGTACGCAGATTGCGGCCGACAAAGCGCGAGCGCTCCATGGGTGTGGCGAGGCGGATGAGCAGGCAGTTGTACCGGTCGTCGCAAACTTCGCGGGAGGTGGGGTTGTGTGCATTGCCGCAATGCCCTGTTGCGCGGTGATCTCGGCGACCCGATTTCTCACGCCGTCGTCGCGCTCGCCGCGGTAATCCCTGATCCGTCAGCCTACGCGTAAGCCGGCCGGTGGCTTCTTGTCTTGTCCTGTTTCGGCGCGCGCTCGCGCTACCGTCCGCCAGATGAAATAGCCGCTGTCGGGTTGCGACTATGAGCTCGTCGAAACCGGCCTCGATCAGCTCGTCCTCGACCGCCTAAAGCCGGTCGCGGA
>Ga0335073_10005773_pt1 | contig 17385 bp, 13 predicted proteins | sample Lox_Sample_22_FD_207093 | JGI IMG/M metagenome (GOLD analysis project Ga0335073, IMG submission 207093) | Soil microbial communities from Loxahatchee National Wildlife Refuge, Florida, United States - Lox_Sample_2.2 | ecosystem: Environmental > Terrestrial > Soil > Wetlands | place: USA...
CGCGTCGTCGTGCTTGTGTACTTCGGAGGGCACGCGGATAAAGCGCCGAAGCAGGGCTCTGTCGCTGACCGGAAGGATCTCGATCGTCATGCCGGCACTCGCTCGGCCACCTGAGCGGCTGTCTTCCTCGGTTCTGGGTCGAGAATACCCAGTTCGCGTCCGACAGCTGTCATGGTGGATAGGGCACTCTCGATCTGAGCTTCCGAATGCGCTGCGCTGATGCTGCAACGAATGAGCGACAAACTTCCCGGCGTCGCAGGCGGCAGCGCCAGGTTGGCGTAGACGCCCTCATCGAGCAGGCGATTCCAGAATCGCACTGCGGTCTCCTTGTCCGGCATCTTCAAAGCCACGATCGCATTGGGCTCTGGTCCGAGCGCAAATCCCTCCTCTGCCAATGCGCGATAGAGTTTGCCGCTGTTGAGCCGCACTCGCTCTCCCAGAGAGGCGTCAGCCGAAATGCGCGAGAGCGCCGCGGTCACGGAACCGATGACGGCGGGCGGCAGGGAGGCCGTGAACATGTAGGGACGGCAAGCGATGCGCAGCAGGTCAAAATCCGGCAGATCCGACACCGCGAAGCCGCCAATCGCTCCGAGACTCTTGCTGAAGGTGCCCACCACGAAATCGACGTCGCTCTCGACGCCCGAGTCCTCGCAGACGCCGCGCCCATTCCTGCCTCGAGTCCCGAGCGAATGAGCTTCGTCGACGATGAGCGTGGCGCCCATTTCGCGTTTCACGCTCGCAATCTCGCGTAGCTTGCCGCTATCACCCAGCATGCTGAAGATGCCCTCGGTGACGATGATGCAGTTGCCGGGACTACCTTGCAGCCTTCGCAGCCGTCGCGCAAGGTCCTCCGCGTCGTTGTGCCGGAAGCGAATGACCTCCGCTGCGCTGAGCCTGCACGCGTCGTATATCGAAGCATGGCTGTCGCCATCAATCAGCAGATGGTCGTCGCGTCCCGCGAGGGTCGATATCAGGCCCAGATTCGCCTGATAGCCGGTCGTGAAGATCATGGCGGCACGCTTGCCGTAGAACTCGGCAATCCTCCGCTCAAGGAGCACATGGTCGCCATAGGTTCCGTTGGCGATGCGCGAACCCGTGGTACCCGTACCTCCCGCGCGCACCGAGCTCACGCTCGCCGCGATGCAACTGTCATCGAAGGTCAGGCCCAGATAGTTGTTGGTCCCGAACAGCAGGCACGGTCGACCCTCGAGCACGGCCTCCGTGGCCGATGAAATCCTTTCGAAGCGCATACCGAAAGGATTGCGGCCGAGCCCCGCGAGCGCCTGCAGGGCGGCGCGCATGTCATCAAATTTGGAAAGCAGGGCCATCAGCGGCCAGCTCGCTTGAGTGTCTGAATGGCAACGCTCAGCTCTCCGATTGTCTGAACCTCAGCCACTCGCTCGAGCGGGATTGAAAGGTCGAAGCGGTCCTCGACGTCCTGGATGAAATCGAGGACCGCCACGGAATCCAGCCCCAGATCGCCCACGATGCGCGATTCGGCCGTTACCTTGGTGTCGGCGGGCACACGGTGAGCGAGCAGCTCGATGACGCTCGACTCGATACTGTTGACGGGGTCGGTCAAATGCTCACCTCTCGCGCGATGCTCAGCGGACCGTGAGCCAGTGCCGGTCGCGGTACCAGTTCACCGTATCCCGAAAACCCTGGACCAGGCCGATCTCGGGGCGCCAGAGACTGCGAGGCGGCTGGGACTTGAGGCTGGAGCCCCAATCGGCATGAAGAATTTCGCGCGCTTTTTCGGGCGTGAACATCGGCGTGCCCCGCCGCAGCTTGCCGATTACCAGGCTGAGCGCGGCAGCGGCCTTCACAGCCGGTCCCGGTAATGGGATCACGAGCGCTCGCCTCTCCAGGGCGGTTTCTGCGGCTCTCACGATCTCTTCCCAGGAATAGCCTTCGATGCGCTCGTCCGTCAGCTCGAACAACGCCTCGTGCGAGCCTTGCTCGCACAGCACTGCGATCGCAGCCGCGGCATCCGCTGCGTGAATGACCGCGATTCGGCCATGCGCGCTTCGTGGGCGCAGGAAAATGCGGCAAGCAATGGCCCGGAAGATCGACAGCGTCTCACGATCCCACGGCCCGTAGATGGCGGATGGCCTGACGATGATCAATTGGGCGCGGCGATTCAATTTCGCCGTCAAGAGTTGTTCTGCAGCAAATTTCGTTCTGGCATAGCTCGACAATGTCGGCTCACGTGCCGCCATCGAGGACACCAGCAGAACCCGCGGGTTCGATCCGCTCTTCTCAATGGCATGTGCGAGGTTGGCAGTTCCCGAAACGTTCACGGCCTCAAAAGCCGCCGGGCTCCGCGCTTTGATGAGACCCGCGGCATGAATAATCACGTCAGCGCCGTCCACCAGAGCGCGCAAGGCCTCACAGTTCGACAGATCACCCGGCACCGCATCCAGCTGCAACCCGGCGAATTGCGGATGATCGATCGGTTGCCGCGCGAGAACCTTGACACGCCAACCGCGCGCGGCGACCGCCCTGACAATGTAGCGGCCGAGAAAACCGGTGGCGCCCGTGATTGCAGCCAGCTTGCTCATGATGGCAGGGGGTGGATGTTCACGATCGGCTGCGACTCGACAGTTGCGGAAGCAGCTCCCTGATCGGACTCCCCGAGCAATGAGGCCAGGTACATGTCGCGAGCCTTCGTCCGGCTCATCTTGCCCGAGGACGTTCGCGGCAGGGCGTTGTGCGAGACAAGCACGACCGAACAGCTCAGGCCCGCGGCGGACAGGATCACCGAAGCAACCGATTTGCGTTGCGCCTCGCGCATCACCGGATCCGACGTTCGGCATTGGACGAGGATGACGACACGCTCGGCGTCCCCTGCGTCGACCGAGAACGCGACGACGTCCCCGCGGCGCACACCCTCGATGTGGTTCTCGAGCGCCATCTCGAGATCCTCGGGCCAGATGTTGCGGCCATTGACGATGATGAGATCCTTGCTGCGTCCGGCGACGACGATGGAGTCGCCGACGAGATAACCCATATCACCGGTGTCCAGCCAGCCGTCGGCCGAGAGCACGCGCGCAGTTTCCTCCTTGCGGCGGAAATACTCAGTCATCACACTCGGACCGCGATACATGATGTGACCAACCTGACGTTCCGCGAGAACCGCGCCCTCTGAATCGCGCACCTGCAACTCGTGGTCGGGCAGCGGCTTACCACAGATCACCAGATCGCGTACATTCTCTCCATCGGACGGCACGGCGCGGCCCTCCCGCCGCAAGCGGCCCAAGTCGACGCGATCGACCTCGATCCCGCGATCAAGCGGTGCAAAGCTCATCCCGAGGGTGGCTTCCGCCATCCCGTAGCTGGCTACGAAAGCCTCCTTGCGGAAGCCGCAGCGACCGAAGGTGTCGGCAAATCGCGCCAGAATCCCCGGGCGGATCTGGTCGCCGCCGATGCCGGCGACACGCCAGCTCGAGAGATCGAGATGCTTGAGATCGGCATTCATCGCCCGTCGAGCCGACAGGTCGTAGCCGAAAGAGGGACTGAAGGAAATGGTGCCGCCGTTGCGGGAGATGAGCGTCGGCCAAATGAGGGGACGCCTGGAGAACTCATCGGGTGCGAGGTAGTCCGTGGAGATCTGGCTGGTGAGCGGCATCAGGAAGAATCCGACCAGTCCCATGTCGTGATAGAACGGCAGCCAGGATGTACAGCGATCTTCTTCCGTCACTCTTAGCGCATCGCGCGAGATACCCCGCGCATTGGCGAGGAGCGCGCGATGCGTGACCGCCACGCCGGTCGGAGCCCGGGTACTGCCGGAGGAGAATTGCAGGTAACACACATCTTCCGGTTCAGCCGCCGGGAGGTCCGTATCGGCTTCCGGCATCTGCTTCAGGTCTTCGACCGTGCCCACCAGCTGGACCTCCAAGCGCGCTGCCGCCTGGCGGGCAGACTCGAGGAAGACCGAAGGAGCGATCACGGCGAGAGGTCGTGCCGCCTCCATCATGGGATGAATGTGGTCGATGTAGTTGACCCGTCCTGCGAATGCCGCGGGCGTTGGCAACGGGACAGGAATCAGGCCCGCATACTGGCTGGCCCAGAAGGTGCGTACGAAGTCGGCCGTCGATTCCGCGATGATCGCGACTCGCTCGCCCCGCTTGAGACCCGCCCGGATCATACGACGTGCCAGCGACCGCGCTTGGTCTTTCAGGTCCCGGTATGGCAAGACAGCCAGAAGATCTCCGCGGCCGGAGTAGAAATTGAAGCCGGCCCGACCCGTGGCGGCGTAGTCGAGCGCCTCGGTCAATGTCGAAAATTCGGCTCGACGAATCCGGCACCCTGCCCGATCCGTCGGCTGCAACGCTGACGTCACACTAATTGCCCTCCGCAGACTGACCCGATCGCGGATTTGCCCGCTCCCTCGGGACTCGGAAACCGCCATTTTAGCTTGGCTATTCCCGAGCACTCTTGTACATTTTACGCTTAGATTCCCGTCGTCTGGCATCAATCACACTGCATTTCTCGTGCGGCTGTCAACAGCCCCAAGGACTCCTCGGCTCTGACAGATCTTGCTGTGAAGATCCTATTCACTTTCGAAAATCCACTTCCGAACCCCCAGGCAGACGCTGAGGTATTCGTAGCGACATCCAGGCACCTGGCGGCGTTCGCCTCCAAGGCCTGGTTGCACGTCCCGGCGCCGGATGCGGCCAACTGCGCGAGCACTTCCGCCACGATGGGCATGCCCGTGGTTCGGGCTCTCGCGCCGCTTCGCCCAGCGGTGCTGCGACACTTCTGCTGTGGTGTCAGCCTGCCGTTTCGGCGTGTTTTTCGGGAAGCGGAATTGGTGTACACGCGGAATCTGTGGGTCGCCTGGATCGCGTTACTGTTCGGGCAACGAGTCGTCTTCGATCACTATCGGCCCTGGCCCGACCAGGTACCACCCCTGCGCCGCTGGATTCACTCCATCTTCTGCAATGCACGCCTGCTCGCCAACATCAGCCACTCCCGCTATACGCGCGCCAAGTATCTCGAGCTGGGAATTCCTGCCGAGAAGCTGCACTGTGTTCATAACGGCTTCGATCCGCACCGCTTGGGTGTCCCCATGACCGTCGAGGCCGCGAAGCGGCAAATCGGCGTCGAAGGCGGCATGAAGACGGTTGTCTACACAGGGCGCATCAACCACAAGAAGGGACTCGAGCTCGTTTTGCAGGCGGCACAGCATCTCACGGACCATCTGTTCATTCTCGTTGGCGCAGGCGGCAACAGCACGATCGAGACTCTCGCGAACGGCTTGAAGAACGTCCGGATCGTCTCCTGGCAGGAATCCGAGGCGCTGGCCCGATACATTTTCGCCGCGGATCTGCTGCTGATTCCTCCGTCGGCGAAGCCGCTCGCAGAGTTCGGCTCGACCGTCGTCCCGTTGAAACTCTACCTCTATATGGGCTCGGGACGACCTATTCTCGCGGGCGACACTCCCGACATCCGGGAAATCCTGGAGGACGGCACAAACGCTCTGCTGTGTCAGCCCGACTCAGTCGACGCCCTCGTTGCGGGGATCCGCGCTCTGACCAGCGACCCATCGCTCGCGCAACGTCTCGGCGAGAGATCGCTCGCGGACAGCCGTCAGTTCTCGTGGAGCGCGCGCGCGCGCAGGATCGCCGCGATTCTGCTCCAGCGGTTGCAGTCGGCACCGGTCAAGTGCAGCGCTTGGAATCGCGCGCAGAATCGCGATTGGCTGCTGCAATCGCGACGGTGGGCCATGCATCTGCTGCGCAAGCGATCTTGGGTACTTCCTCCGCGTAGCACTTGACCTGCGGCCTGAAGGTTCGCTTGCAACCTAGTCGCATGGGCCGCCGAGCAGCCCAGCCCTGAGCGCCGCGCTGGGAGGCGCGGCACCCAGCCATATCGACATGAAAACCCGCGAAAAATCATCGCCTGGAATTGTTCCTTTGCGAACGCCGCCGACGACCACCTTGACGCCTTCACCCGGTTGGCGAACGAACGTCAGGCGCTGATTGCTTTTCATGTCGGACAGCCAGGTATTCAGCGTCGCGACCCGTTGCATGAGTGAGGGGGGGCGATCCGGAACGACGTGCACGAAATCTTTCGTCCACTGATCGCGGACATCATTGACGCTCACACTTCGCAGGAAATGCAGGATCAACTCTTGGGGGCGGTCCGAGTTGATCAGCGTATTGGGATCTCGCGAGGTTGCAGCCACGTAGAGCGCGCCGACATACACATCGACCCTCAAGAATGTGGCCTTGTGCAAGCCGATGCCGTTGAGCGTCAAATCGGTGCCTTCAACCACCGCGTGGTCGGGGAAGTTGATGCCTTTGCAAACCTTGGCCGTGGCTGTCGTCGTGGAAAGCGCCAACACGAACCCGGCTATGGCTGATGCCGCCCTCATAACACCTCTTTTTGAGGGGCGCGATTCTCGCACACCTCAGCAAAAGCGCCAGCTCAGCGGTCGGATCCTCGCGACCCGCTCAGTGAGGTGGGCGCGCCCACACAATCACCGGTTTCGTCACCGATGGCACCGATAACCTCGCTCCTCGTGCCGGCACAGGCCGAATGTCGACTGACCCCTGGACACCTGATGCAGGATGCACTAGCATCTGATGCGTGCGCACCACTCTCGACATTGCGGATGACGTTCTTCAGGCCGCCAAAGAGCGAGCCCAGCGCGAAAAGAAGACCGTCGGAGAGACAATTTCCGATTTGGCCCGGCGTGCTCTCATGACTCCTCAAGAGCCGCTTTCCGTAAAAGAGCCGGAGGCGGTCTACGGTCTTCGGCCGTTCGCACCGCGCGGCGGCATCGTCACCAATCAATTGATCGATAGGCTCAGCGAAGACGATGTGTATTGACGTACAGCGCGGGGGCTGCAGTCTGCACCAGCCCGTTGGGAGACGGTGTTCGACGGGTTCTAAGTAGTGCGCGCGCTGTTGGACGTCAACGTGCTGATTGCCCTACTCGATTGCGACCACACATCGCACGGGGTCGCAATGCACTGGTTTGCACAGCACGCGCGGCAAGGCTGGGCTTCCTGTCCGATCACTCAAAACGGGTGTATCCGGATCATGTCGCACCAGAGCTATCCGAATGCGCTACCGGTCCATTCGATCATGCAGCGCCTCGCGGAAGCATGCGAGGAGGACGTCCACGAGTTTTGGTCGGACGAAATCAGCCTCTTGAACCCGGACGTTGTCGACTCGACGCGAATTCACGGCCCGCGGCAGCTTGGTGATATCTATCTTCTTGCCCTTGCGGTTGAGAATGAAGCACGGTTCGTCACGTTCGACACCGGCATTCCTCTCGCGGCAGTTCGACGGGCGACGCTGAGCAATCTGACGGTGCTGTAGCCGACCTGACGTGGCTGACTGCCGCGGATATGCAGCGCGTTAAGGGCGACTGCGCCGGTGGTTCGCGCAGCGGTGACGTACATCATCGGCTGCCCGTTGCCAGTCATTCTGACCCGGCCAGGAATTCTGGCCCGGCCGGCTATACTCCTCATCGCCCGTCCGGAATAATTCCCAGATGAGAGTTCTCGAATACAGCGACCTCGACACCTTAGGGCTCGATCGCCACTACCGCAAGATCACCGAGGCCATTGCCGCTGAGGATTTCCGCGCCGCCCAGGTGAAAAAGCTCGACAACTTCACGCACGCCAAGTTCTACCGCGCCAAGCTCAACGATGCCGACCGCCTGCTGTTCGCGCTGGTTCGGCACGGCGGTGAGACCTGCGCGTTGATGCTCGAGGTGATCCGCAATCACGATTACGCAGGATCGCGGTTCTTGCGCGGCGCGCAGATCGACGAAGCCAAGCTCGCCGACGCGGATTTTCCGGCTGATCGGGCCAATGCCCAGCCCATGCGCTATTTGCACCCGCACTGCCCGTCGGTCCATTTCCTGGACAAGCCGATCTCCTTCGACGATGCACAGGAGGCCGTGTACCGACTGGCTCCACCCTTCATCATCGTGGGTGGCGCCGGCAGCGGCAAGACAGCACTGACGCTCGAGAAGCTCAAGCAAGCTACCGGCGATGTTCTCTATATCACCCACTCGGCGTACCTCGCGGGCACTGCCCGCGATCTGTATTTCGCCCACGGCTTCGAGCGGCCAGAACAAGACGCTGCGTTTCTATCGTACCGGGAATTCGTCGAGTCCATCCGCATCCCGCCCGGTCGAGAGGTGGGCTCTCGCGAGTATGCCGGCTGGATCGCGCGGCTGCGCCAGAATCAGACCTTCAAGGAGATCGACCCGCACCAAGCCCTGGAGGAGATCCGCGGCGTCATCGGCGCCAGCCCGGGCGGCACGCTCTCGCGCGAGCAGTATCGGACTCTCGGCGTGCGCCAATCCATCTTCCCCAGCGAACAGCGCGACCGGCTCTATGACCTGTTCGAAAGGTACCGCGCGTGGCTGGCGGAGGCGAAGCTCTATGACCTGAATCTGCTGGTACATGAATGGCTGCCCCTCGCGGCGCCGCGCTACGACTTCGCCGTGATCGATGAGGCGCAGGACCTGACCGCCGCGCAGCTGACCCTGGTTCTGAAGACCCTGAGAAACGCGGACCGATTCGTTCTCTGCGGCGACTCGAACCAGATCGTACATCCCAATTTCTTCTCCTGGAGCCAGGTGAAATCGCTTTTCTGGCGCGACCCAGAACTTGCGCGACGCCAGGAGCTGCGGGTACTGGCCGCGAACTTCAGAAACGGCGTGGCGACGACGCATCTCGCCAACGATCTACTCAAGATCAAGCAGCGCCGCTTCGGCTCCATCGATCGTGAGAGCAACTTTCTCGTAGAGGCGGTGAGCGAGGAACCGGGCACCGTGACCCTTCTGCCCGATGATGATGCGTCCAAAAACGACCTCAATCGCAACACGCGGGGCTCCACCCAGGTCGCGGTGCTCGTCATGCGCGATGAGGACAAGGCGGCGGCGCGCGAGTACTTCACGACGCCGCTCCTTTTTTCTATCCACGAAGCGAAGGGACTCGAGTACGAGAGTATCGTGCTTTACCGCTTTGTCTCGGACCATCGCCGCGAATTCTCCGAGATCGCCTCCGGTGTCGCGAGCGCCGATCTTGATGGCGATTCCCTGGAGTATCGCCGCGCCCGCGACAAGAGCGACAAGTCGCTCGAGGTCTATAAATTCTACGTCAATGCGCTTTACGTCGCGCTGACGCGCGCCGTCAAGAATCTGTATCTCATCGAGTCCGACACCCAACATCCCCTCCTCAGGCTCCTTGACCTCACGGTCGTGGGCAACGCCAACGTCGAGGCAAAGCGCTCGAGCATCGAAGACTGGCAGAAGGAGGCGCACAGACTCGAGCAGCAAGGCAAGCAGGAGCAAGCCGAGGCCATCCGCCGCACGGTTCTCAAGGAGACACCCCCTCCCTGGCCCATCCTCGATGAGGCCGCCGTGCGCGAACTGCTCGGCAAGGTGTTCGGCAACAGCGCGGTCGGCGACAAGGCAAAGCGACGGCTGTACGAATACGCCGTCTTTCACGACGATCCCGAACTCCTCACCTATCTTGCTCAGGAGGTCCGCTTCGGAACCGCCCCTGCCGGCGCCCCGGGCTCCGAAGAGGCACGGCGTTCCGAGCGAGAGCGCCAAGCGCTCGAGCGCAAATACCTCGTGCCCTACGCCGCCCGCAACTTCAAGGACGTGCTGCGCCAGTGCGATGCCCACGGCATCGATCATCGCACGCCGATGAATCAAACCCCGCTGATGGCAGCAGCCGTGGCGGGCAATATCCCGCTCGCTGAGGCGCTCCTCGAGCGCGGCGCCGATCGCGACGCGACCGATGACTACGGCTGCAACGCGCTGCACCTCTCGCTGCGTACGGCATTCCTAGATCCCAAGTTTGCCGCCGGTCCCTTGAGAGCGCTCTACGAGCTCCTGGCCCCGGCCCATGTCGATGTCAAATCCGGCGAACGCTTGGTGCGCATCGACAGGCACCTCGCGGAGTATCTTTTATTTCAGACCTTCTGGACGTTGTTCAAGTCCCGCTTTACGCGGATTGATCGCACCCTGATGGGCGCCATCGATACCTCCGCGATACTGAGAGCCTGGGAACACCTGCCGGAAAACATTCTGCGCGCGAAGCGCAACAAGCGGCAACACCTCTCGAATGTGCTTTCCCGCAACGAAGTAGACCGCAACTACGTTTATAATCGCGCCCTGTTCAAGCGAATGGCCCACGGCTGGTACCAGTTCAACCCGGCCCTTCAGGTCCGCTGTGGCTCGCGCGGCGGCGAAGAATCCTGGCAACCTATATTCGCGGCGCTCAACCTGCCCCTGATCGGCGAATTCGCGCCCCACTACTGCCGGGAACACCTCAACCAGTATCTCTGTTCGGCAGGCATGCCGCCCTCACCGACGCCTATCATGGCGCAGCGCGAAGCGAAGCGCCTCGCGGAGGAGAGCCGCCGCCACCGCGAAGAGCTCGCGCGCCTCGAAACAGAGCGGCTCGAGCTACAACGCGAGCGAGCTCTGCGCCTTGCCGAACTCGCGCGCTCGCGAGGGCAACAGGATACAACGACTAAGCCGGCACCCTGGGGAACGCCTCAGGCGCGCAGCGACGCCAGGCTCGAGCTGCAGCGCCGAATCGACGCGCTGCGAAAGCAAGGCAAGAGTTGAGCTCCGCGTCCGTCCGACGCCGCAAAGCGGGACGTGACTTGTTCGGGATCGACTCGAGCCGGTGTAGCGTTGCCGAGCTAACCCGGCTTGATGTTGTGGTTCATGCGGAAAAGATTGGTCGGATCGAATTTCTTCTTTAGTGCCACCAGCCGCTCGTAGTTAGGACCGTACGCTTGACGCGTGATGGCTTCGCCTTCATCCGTGAGATAATTGCTGTAGGCGCCGGGGATCAGGAACGGCCGCAGGGCTTCGCAGCAGTCACGGTTCCATTTGATGTTCTTTTCCGAGTCCGCGGGGCTCTCCCACATCGACCAGGCGAGTAGATTCCACGAGTATTCCCGATGCGGAAAAGCCGTATCGGTTGGCGCTACGCGGGTGGCTGCGCCGTGCCAATGCTCGATAAACGGGGCGAAGGTGTAACGCGAGGGACTCTTTCCCACCCAGGGCACGAGCGCATCGACGGTCTCGTCATTCATGCTTCGGATGAAACTCGATTTGGTGTATACCAATCTTCCAGGGGGAAAAAACGACTCAAACATCCTCTGGATTTGCAGGTAGCTCATGGCGCCGAACGCGTCCGCCATCGGCGGCCCGAACGACCTCAAGGGCCTCAATACCTTTTCGCCCTCGGAGACCGAGCCACAGTAGCAGCCAGCGATACCGAAGGCGGGGACGCCATCCGGCAGAGTTAACGAGCCACCCTGGAGAACCAGCTCATCCGGAATCGATGCGACGTACTCACGCCAAAAGTGCAGTACTGCCTTTGCCTTCGCCGCCGGGTGGAACACAGCGCCGCCGAATACGGGGCCTACCGGGTGAAGCCGGTATTCGAGGGACGTGACGATGCCGAAGTTGCCGCCGCCACCACGTACTGCCCAGTAGAGGTCCGGGTTTTCGGTCTCGTTGGCCGAAAGTAGCTGACCATCGGCGGTCACAACGTCCGCGCCCATGACATTGTCGATGGCCAACCCGTACTTCGCGTGCAAGTTGCCCCACCCGCCGCCGAGTGTCAGCCCCGCGATTCCCACAGTCGGCACCACACCGAGGGTTGTGGCAAGGCCGAAGGCCTGGGTCTCCTGGTCGAACTCCCCGAGCTTGAGTCCGGTTTCGGCCCGGACGGTCCGCCGGGCGGGATCGACGCGTATACCCTTCATTGCAGACAGATCGATGACCAAGCCGCCGTCGCACACGGACTTGCCCGCGACGCTGTGACCACCACCGCGCACTGCAACTAAGACATCATATTCGCGGGCGAAGCGTACGCATTCGATCACGTCGGCGGCGCCAATGCAGCGGGCGATAACGGCCGGACGGCGGTCAATCATCGCGTTCGGCACCGTCCGCGCAGCGTCATAGCCACGCTCGCCCGGGCGGAACGTGTCGCCTCGGAGTCTCTCGCGGAGCTTCTGGACCGCAGATTCAGTTAGCATTGCAGACCTCGATTAATTGGGCTAATACTCCAACGCCACTTTCTAGGCCGAGCCCGCGACGAAGTCCTCAATAAAAGATCAATTTTCCAGGGAACACCGTCTGATGCTGACCCTGCGCACCGCAGCATACGAGTTTGGGCCGTACCGCCTCGACCCGCTGGCGCGCAGCTTGCTGCGGGGCGGGGAGGTGGTCGCACTGCCGCCGAAAGCGGTTGAAGTGCTCATGGTACTCGTCAAACATCCCGGCGCCGTTATTGGCAAGTCCGAACTCATCGATTCAGTTTGGCCTGACACGATCGTCGAGGACGCGAATCTCAATCAAATGATTTTCCTACTACGCCGGGCCTTCGGCGAGGGCAATGCGAGCGGCTACATCTCCACCGTACCGCGCCGCGGCTATCGTTTCACAGCCGGGGTTCGCATGATCGAGGTCCCGTGCCGGATCGAATCGATCGCAGTGCTGCCGCTCGCGAATGTCGGCGGTGATCCGACACAGGAGTATTTTGCCGACGGTATCACGGAAGCCCTGATCACGGAGCTGGCCAAGATTCGCAGCCTGCGGGTCGTTCCTCGAACCTCCGTGATGCGCTATCGGCGCACGAATGAACCCGCAGCGCAGATCGCCCGCGCCCTGCGCGCGCAGGCGCTGCTGGAAGGTTCGGTGACGACATCCGGCGATCGGTTTCTGATCACTTTGCAATTGATTCACGCCGGCGGAGAGCAGAATCTGTGGGCGCACACGTACGAGGGAGCGGCATCCGACATCCTCGATGTGCAGGCGCGAGTGGCGCGCGACGTTGCAGCGGGACTGCGCGCCGAGCTCAGCCGAGACGAAAGCGCGCGCCTTACCACGCTGCGCACAGTAAATCCGCAAGCGTATGCGCTCTACCTCAAGGGCCGCTACAACGCGCGGACTCTCACCGCACAGGGTCAGCGCAAGGCAATCCGATACTTTCAGGATTCGATCCTGTTCGATCCGCACGACGCATCCGCCCACCATTACGCATCTGCCTACGCTGGAATTGCGGAATGCTTCATCGAGCTCGCGTATTTCTTCGGAATGGAGCCGAAGGAAGCGTTCGCTGAAGCGGAAGCCGCGGCCGTCAGGGCGGTGACCCTGGACCCAACCCTTCCAGAGGGACACGCGGCGCTCGGTCTTCTGCGTCTCCTCAACGATTGGGATTGGGCCGCCGCGGACGCCGAGTCGCGCCGAGCCATCGAGCTTGCCCCCGAGGACCCTTATGTGTACTGGAGACGCGGCGTTTGCCTTCGGTATGCGGGGCGCAGCGAGGAAGCGATCGCGGCGCATCGTCACGCAGAGTTTCTGGACCCTTTTTCCGTCGTGGCGATTCAGGAAGTAGGATGGGCTCTGTATTACGCCCGGCGTTTCGACGAAGCGGTCGACCAGTTCCACAAAGCAGTCGAGCTCGAGCCCGGTTGGGACCAGCTTTACTTTGGTCTCGGACAGACCTTGGTGCAGCAGCTGCGGTACGAGGAGGCGATCGACGCACTGCGCACGGCCGCACGCATGGGCCCCGGCAACGCATTCACTGAGGCGGCACTCGCCTATGCGCTCGGCCGCGCGGGCCGCGGAAGCGAAGCACAGCACGCACTGGAGCAGCTCACTGAGAAGTACGCGTATGTCCCGTACTGGTTCTATTCGATCGTGAGCATCGGGCTGAACGACCGGCAACGGGCGCTCGATGCTTTGGACAACGCGTTCAACGATCACGAACCCTGCCTTGTGAGCCTCAAGGTGGACCCAGTGTTCGATCCTTTGCGCCAAGAGGCGCGATTCTTGGACATGCTGCGGCGGATCGGGTTGGAACCGTGAGCGGCATGCTACTCTTGATCTAACCTCGAAAGCCTTACCAGGCGCTCGAGGCTGACGGTCCTGCAAAGATTACACCTACGAGCGAAGCGTTCGACCATGTCGTGGGATCTCTTTGGGATGCTCGCGCCAGGGGCTCGTGCATGCCCCCTCCTCCGTCTAAACCGTGCGCGTCATAAGCCGGCCATGAGCTAACATGACGCTATGGGAGTAAAAAGTCAGCCGATACTCGCGGTGCGCGACGTGCGGGCATCCGCCCGGTGGTACGCGCGGATTCTCGGGAGCGATGAGCCGACAGGGAGCCCGCCGAGTGATCACGATCACCTCTACCGACGGATCTATGTCGGCGGCCAGCTGGTGTTGCAGCTGCACGCGTGGGATGAGGAGGATCACCCTAACCTCATCCATCCCGACCGCGCGCCGGTCGGCCACGGCGTGCTGATCTGGTTACCTATCGCTGAACTTATAGCTGAAGCGCAAACCGATGGTGCGGGGACGACTCACCGTTACGCCTTTGTACCATTGCCAGTAGTTCGCATATAGTTCAGCCCGCGTGTCGGTTAGATTCTCTCCGTAGAGTTGCACAAGCCACGTGCCTCTTCCGACACCGAGCGCCCCATCAAAGGTCGTGAAAGCGGGCAGCGCGTATGCAGTGGAGTTGCCCTGTAGGTCAAGCGAAAGTTGATCGGTCGTGGCGAGAGAGTGCGCCTGATGCACCGCGTCGACCTGAGCGAACACGTCATAGTCGTTGAACACGAACTCATAGCGCGTGCGGATGTCGCCCTGAAAAGGGGGCGCTCCGGCGAGTGCGCTGCCCAGTGCCCCGCTCGGATTTGAAACCTTCCCATCGCTCGATGTCTGTAGCGCGCCAAAATTGATTGGTGCTCCGTCGGCCCACAAGAATGTCGCCTGCTTGACCAACTCGCTGTGACTCCAGGCGGCGCCCGCCTCGATCGTGAGGCCGGCCGCGACGCGGGCCATACCGGAGGTTTCAATGCCGCGCACCCTGTAGTTACCACCGTTGATGATCACACCGTAGCTGATTTCACCATGAGCACCGATAACGACCTGCGCGTTATTCCAGTCCTCCTGATAGATCGCGCCGTTCCATTGGACGCGCCGGTCCATCCACATCGTCTTCCAGCCGAGCTCGTTGTTGGTGAGAGTGTCGGGTGCGAAGGCCAGGGGCGCAGTCCACCCCCCATTGTCATTGGCCTGGTTTTGCCACGATCCGGGACCCTCGTGCAGCGGCGAATTAGCCTCTGCTGCGAACGGTGCCCGATTGAAGCCCCCGGCGCGGTAGCCCTGCGACCACGTGTAATACAGCAGCGCCTCGTTGGTGAATTTCCAACTGAGGTTCGCGCGGCTACGAAAGCCGGGATAGGTCCGGCCGAGGCCCTCTGCGTTGAGATTGGTGAAGTTGGAGTGATTCACGCATGGGTTGGGCGCCGTCGGATTGAAGATGAGCTCGCAACCGTGACTACCTACCTCCGATCCGACTTCCGAGCCATCGGTTCGGAAGTAGCGCGTGCCGGCCGTCAGCGTGAGCGCTTGCGGAATGAGATCGAAATCGACCGACGCGTAGGCAGCCTTCTGTGTGTAACCGCGCGTGACATCGTTGAAGAAGGCGTCCTCCGGCTGCCGGACATTCGGGTTGTTCGATGTCGGCGGTCCGGATACGAAAACTCCCTTCGGCGTGTAATAGCCGGTGGGCGGGCCGATCGGATGGAAGTACGGGAGCGCGGAGAGCGTGAAAAAGTCGAGCTGGTCCTGAATCTGGTAGTTTTCATAGAACAGGCCGCCGACGCCGTGGATGCCCCAATCAGCGGGAGCGCTCACGCGCAGCTCGTGGCTTTGGTGAGTGTTGCGCTCCCGATCACGCCAGGTCGAGCTGGGCGTGAAGCATTGTACAGTCGCAAGAGTCGGACCCGCGCACTGATAGTAGTCCACGTATGGGCCGCGGGCGTAGTTCGTGTAGTCCTGAACCTGCTCGACGTTGCGCACGAGATAGGCGCCCGCATAGACCAGCTTCAGAGCACCGGCGCGGCCGTCAATGGTGAGCGCGGTATTCTCAACCTTGTCCTTATCATATGAGGGGTTGTACAACTGTACGCTCAAGTCGGGCAGCGGCTGACCGAGCGAATTGGCTGCCATCTCGGCGAAGACTCCGTCCGCCTCCATGTTCTGGTAGGACTGTGCTAGTAACGCGTTCCAGCCCTCGTTGAACTGATATAGCACCTCTGCGCGCAGTCCGGTGTAGGTGACCGGATTGATATCGTTGGCCACTAGGTTGAAGTTATTGATGGCAACGCTGTTGGCGGGAATCCTGCCGGCAAAGTAGTACTGCACGCCGAGGTCCGTATCGGCACGTGCGAAGGTCGCCGGCAAGTTCTTGATGTACCCGCCGCGGTGCTCGTTGTAGATCACTCCGCGCACGGCGAGTGTATCGGCAATGAGCGGCATGTTGATGGTGACGTCGACATTGCTGCTCTGGTCCCCGTGTGCAGTGGTGGCGTAGCCCGCATTCGTCAGGACTTCGGTCACATCGAGCTTGGGCTTTTTGGTGATATAGCGCAGCACTCCCGCCTCGGCGCCGGCGCCGAACAACGTACCCTGCGGGCCTTCCAGAACCTCGACCCGGCTGACATCGTAGATGACGAGCGGCAGCGCGCCGGTGATGGTCGTGACCGGCTGCTCATCCAGATAAACGCCGACGCTGGGCTCGGAGCCCGAGTGGTTGCCGTCGCCGCCGCTCACCACGCCGCGGATATATATGAGGGAGGAGCCGGGCTCGCCGGTGCCACCCTCGCCCTGGCTTCTCACGTAGGAGATGGCCGGCGCGAACTCGACGTAGTCATCGAGGTTGACGATGCTCAGCTGCGTGAGCTTCTTGTTGTCGAAGACCTCGACACTGATCGGCACATTCTGCAGGTTCTCCTGAACCTTCTGCGCGGTGACCACGATCGTCTGCAGCGTGCCTGCGCCCGGCGCCTGGATCTGCGGCGCCTGCTGCGCCTGCGCGCCCGGCATCGTGGCAACGAGGGCGGATGCCAGAGGCACGCCGGCGCGGACGAAGGTGCTGAGGGCTTTCGTCCGCTCACGTGACAGTTTTCGACGTCGACTGCGAGTCATCGTTCACTCCCCTTGCCCCGATGTTGTGTTGCTGTGATCGGCCGGTCCGGCCCGCTCAGTGGAAGGCCGGAACCCCCGGATATTCTGTCAGAACGTCGCCCAACGCCTGCTCGAGCGGCCCGAGCCACGGCTCATAATGTCGCCACTGGTCCACGCCGTCATGGAAAATCGGCTTGCGGACCTGCTCGGAGCTGGCGGTCCGCACCGCCCGCGCGTTCTCATGGAACCGCAGGCACTTGGGGTCGAACGGCAGCCGGCAGGCCTGCAGGAGCCGCCTCACCTCGGTCTCAAGGTCCGCGACGACACGCTCGTAGAACACGCGGGTGACCCTGCCCGGCAGGACTTCATCGATATGCGCCATGAGCTCGACGTAATCGCGA
>Ga0335073_10005774_pt1 | contig 17381 bp, 15 predicted proteins | sample Lox_Sample_22_FD_207093 | JGI IMG/M metagenome (GOLD analysis project Ga0335073, IMG submission 207093) | Soil microbial communities from Loxahatchee National Wildlife Refuge, Florida, United States - Lox_Sample_2.2 | ecosystem: Environmental > Terrestrial > Soil > Wetlands | place: USA...
CCGGACCCGGGTGAAGTTCGTTCCAATTGTTGTCGCGACTGCCCGAGGTGATAGTTCCACCAACGTGGCCGGAGTGTGCGAGCGCAACGGTCATTCCGCCCGGTGTGGCGATCGCTGAGGTGACCGTCAAATCGTATCCGTCAGCACCGCTGTCGTGCGCGTGTCCCTCCCATCGGACTTGGCCATTGCAGTCAATCGTAACTCTGCACCAGCCGCCCAGCGCAGCCACTCCGCCGGTGATGAGCTGCGCTTCGAAGACCAGCGGATCGAAAACGGCGCCAAGCGATGGATTCCATACGATGCGGCCGCCCTGGAATCGTTGCTGGCGTCCATGCCCCTCCGGCCAATCCTTCTCGGGCTCGACGGGATAGTGCACGTTGCTATTTTCCCATCCGCGCCGCGCCCATCGGTCACGAATCGCTCCGTACACTTCGATGGCGCCAGTCTCCGGCGTCCAGTAGATAGATGCCTCGGGGTGACCCGCCACCTGCATCGTGCGGAAATGGTTGTAACGACCCTTCTTGTCGGGGCAACCGGTTTCGTCGGTGATGGGATATCCGAATTTCTCCGCACCGATCGCGCGCCAACGTGCGCAGATCGCCCCGACGACGGAGAACGCGCCGATCTGTGGATGCCATGACATGGCACCTCCTTGAAACGCCTGATTGCGGCCGACGCCATCAAACGTCGGTCCTTCCGGCGCCACCGGATATTTGAGCGGACTTTTCTCCCAACCTAACTGTGCCCAGCGCTGGCGGATTGCTCCATACACCTCGACCGGGCCGGTCTCGGGCGTCCAGTAGATCGACGCTTCAGGATGACCCTGCGCCTGCATCGTGCGGAAATGATTGAAACGGCCGTGACCGTCGGGGCATCCTGATTCATCTGTGATTGGGTAGCCGAATTGTTCTGCGCCGATCGCAACCCAACGTGCACAGATTAATCCGTGCACCGCGAAGGCGCCGATCTGCGGATGCCAGGCAACTCTTCCGTGCTCGAATGATTGAAACCGGCCTTGGCTGTCGAAGGCGGGCGTCTCATTCGACGTGGGCATACCGAGGTAACCGCCTTGGCTGCCAGTTGCCAGCCATTTCTGTTCGATCGCCCCAAGGACTGTAAAACCATTGATCTGTATCGGCATCGCGGAAGTCTCCGGTAATCTTAGTCGTTAAGCCAGCGGTAGGGCATCATCTCATGAGTTGCCAAAAGCCGCAAATGCCAGCCAGCGCTGGCTTGGACTATTTGTTTAACGATTATAATACTAAACGGTGATATTCTGACGGATTTGCATAAATACTTATCTATACGCGAATTTATCAGTGATATGATTCGACTTTCGATGTGATCACAGCCATGCAGCGCGCTCCATCATTTGATTCCACGCGGTCCGGATGGATGGATAATTTCTTGCGCGCTGAGCCTATTCGAGACGTGATGGCGAATAAGTAGCGAATATGATCGAACCCACGGACCTACCGTGATTTGCCGCGATCTCGAGGGCTAGGACCTCGTTGCAGGCCGAGAAATGCAACGCGATTTTGACCATTCGTGGTCGCCCGTTTGCAGCATGATGCAACTAGGTCTAGTGCATCCGTCCAAGTGATACTGGCTAAAGACCGGTCCCGTTCTCGGCGGCGCGGCTCAGGTAGGCGATCAGGATTATAAACGCCCTGTAAAGCAGCCTGCCCCCGGGCACAAAGCGCCCCCGCGTTAATTGGATTATCGGGATTACCTTCGAGCTTAATCACTCGCCCTTCTCGCACCCGTGCCACTACGCCGCAGCCCGCATTGCACTCGTTACACACCGTCCGGTAAAAGGCTGGCACTCCTGGAAGGACGTTCTCTTCAGGCACTAAATAAGGGATCAACTTGGTTGCGCGCTCAGGCCTACATGCTTCAAGCGTGAGCGCTGAGCTAGCGAGGCCTGCGATCTTCAAAAACGACCGGCGTGAAATATCATCCTTCATGTCACCTTCCCGCTAGTAGTGGCATACAGAGCATTCGCGAGTGACGTTCCTGCGAGCGTGACACCCAATGCAAAACCCCATGTCGATTGTTTTTGCCGGTTCTACGCGATCCATCGTCTGGACCGGGCCATGACAAGTCTGGCACGCGACATCAGCGTGAATATGAATACGATGACTGAAGCGGACGAAAGAAGGTAAAACATACACTCTGTTCCAGCGGATTTCAAAGGGTGATTTGTGCGGGTTAGTCCAAGGCCGCAATACCGGCTGTATCTCTCGCCAATTCAGAGAGCCATGGCATCCTGCACAACGTTCAACCGGCGGCACGCCGGCGACATCCGACCGCCGAGCATATGCATGACAGTATTCGCAAGGAATTCCATGCTGGCCAGCGTGTACCCTATGGCTAAATGGTATCGGCTGCACGACCCTGGTTTGTGGCAGCCAGGGACGCTCGGAGAAAAGTGTAATCGCCAAAGCAATAAGCAACAGCGCCACTGGAACGCCGGCGAGAAGAGCTCTCTTCACGCTGGACTGACACGAGTATTGTGATTAGTGCGCAGAATCGTGCCTCCGAAGCAAAATGCTCATCAACATCTCTACGGAGTAAATCCCTAGTCAGTGCTTCTCAGCTACACGTGAATATTGTCTAGTGTCCTCCTCAACTGAGCAGCCGAATAACAAGGTATTGCGAAACTCAGACGAGACTCACGGTTGAAACCTTGGGAGTGGTAAGTCGACAGGCGCTTCCTGCCGTTCTGCTCGTCATGAATTAATCATAAGTCAATGTACCTTACAATCGTAAATGACTATCTATTGCGAGGCGAATGAGTAACTGCTTTTTCATTGTGCCAGTACGTGTATTCAATGCTGCTTTATGGCGTTATGAGGCGACTATATTAAATCGGCAGACGATAGCTGAGGCGTTCCGCTGCCGGGCTGTCTAATCCATCGCGAGGTCAGTTAACGTACGCACCGCGTTCGGCTAGCTTTGTGCGCAGATCAACTACCGCGTTGACGAAGGCTGCATGCACAAAGCCCTGAGGCAAATTTCCCAACATATCGAGACTGTCAGGATCTGCTTCCTCGGCGAACAGCCCGACATCATTCGCATATTTCAAACCAGCATCGAGGATTGTGCGTGCACGACTAAGGTCGCCGCGCGTCACGTAGTAACGAGCTACCCAAAACGTGCCGGCCAGAAAGGCGCCTTCACCCCGGCTATCGAAAAGTTCGAGGTGGCGACGATACAGATGGCGGGCAGAGAAGTCGCGGTCCAGCGCGGCTATAGTCGCGATCATTGCGGGTGAATCCGCAGCGGTGTAATTCCACATAGGAAATAGCGCGGCTGAGACGTCGACAATCTGTCCTCCGGCAACAGCGGCATAGGCGCCATCACGCGTCATGCAGTTGTGCGCGACGTAAGAGCGGATATTTTCGACTGCCGCCCGCCAGTGTCTGGCTTGCGCGGGGTGCTTTGCGAAACCCGCGATTGCATTGAGGCCGCACGCACCCAGGACTTTGCTAGCTGTATACTGACGCTTGCTAGTCTCCTCCCAAATGCCATTATCTGGCTCGGGCCACTGTTCAACGAGAAAGTCAGCCAGCATGCTCATAGTGTCCCAATGGTCCCGTGTGTGGTAGGTCTCATAAATCAAAGCGGCGGTAAGCAGGACGTTCCCATAGGCGCTCATCTGTAGCTGCAGCCGCGCTTGGTTACCAATCAATACTGGATGGCTCAAGCTAAAGCCTTCCATGGAGAGCGCAGCTTGTTTGGGCACCGTTTCACCGCTAATGGTCGCCGCGGGCGCCAGCGGTAATTTTCGAGAAGTCCGTCGCGAATCATGGATGAACTCGAGAAAGCGCCGTTCCTGGGTTCCGGCCTTTTCAGCATGAATGAAGGCGCGAGCGATCATTGCGGAATCGCGGCTCCATACGTATCGATAGTCGTAATTGCGCTGGCCACCGATTGATTCAGGCAGTGAGGTTGTCGCTGCGGCGAGAATTCCACCGGTCGGCGCATAGGTGAGCAAACGCAAAGCCCGCATTGAGTCAGCGACCTCGCGCTCGTAGGGACCTCTGAATGAAGTCCGCAAAGCTAGTTCATGCCATCGTGTCAAAGTCGTCGCTAGCCAACGTTCCAAATCGGAGGCGCTCGGCATCGGAAGCGGCCGGTCTGACAAAACCATCCAGCATTCGTCACCTTGCCTCACCGAGACGTAAATGCTGCGGCCGTTAATGATCGCTGGATGAGAGGCATAGAAGAACAGGTTATCGTCAATCGAAATATCGTGATTCTGGCGGGTGATTCTAGGCGCGCGCCGCGCGTAGTCTGGGGCCGGTTCGAGAATGATGCAGACGTCCGCGGGACACGGTGTCAGCCGGCGGCAGATTACCCCAACCGGGACATCATCACCCAGCGCCATCCAATCCAGGATAGTTAATTCGCCACTAGCGATACTGATCGAAGTTTCCAGCACCGCGCTATCGTCGAGATATCGCCTTTTGAGCGGTACGCCGCCGGGCAAATCTATTCTCCACATGCCACCTCTGGGATCGAGTAAGGAGGCGAAAACACTTGGAGCATCGAAGCGCTGCGGACAATACCAGACAATCTCGCCGGTAGTATTGATGACCGCCGCGGTGCGTTGATCGCCGATAAGAGCCAAATCACGAATTTTCATCGCGACACCTTTTGCTTCGTGCTTTTGCCTTCGGCCAGTTGCTCAAGGGGCAGGTTCATCACCTGTTCTTGAAGATGTTCCAAGTAGCCCCTCCTAAACCGAGCAATGCCAGGGCAATCCAGCCTCGATGAGTAGTAGCCCATAGCTGCATGCTTGTTGCGCGCGCCTGCGTGTCGAAGCTGCCATGAGCGCCTGGATCTCCAGCCACTGGAGCGAAAAGGTTGTCGGGACGGTCAGGAGCGACGGCCTGGTCGGTTTGCTGACCCTTGTAAGAAGTGTCGGCAAGATAGCGATCGAGCAACCCCGGCACAAGCTTGTTACCGATGATCGCTTCTACGGTCGGACTACCGACGTAGATTTCCCGGCGCTTATGACAGGCCGCCCATACGATAGCTTCCGCAGCTATCTCGGGCTGAAAGATCGGAGGAACTGGTTGCGGGTGACGGGGGAGACGTGTTCTGCACCAATCGAATTGCGGCGTGTTCAGCGCAGGCATCTGCACCATCGTCAAATGAACGCCGCTGTGGTCATGCAAGAGTTCCGAACGCAACGAATCGGTGAATCCCCTGATGGCATGTTTGGCCCCACAGTATGGCGCCTGCAGTGGAATTGAACGGTAAGCCAGTGCCGATCCGACCTGAACAATGCTGCCGCGATCACGGGGTTGCATGCGGCGCAGGGCGGCCATCGTGCCATACACGGCGCCAAGGTAAGTCACCTCGGTGACGCGCTTGAATTCATCCGCGGTAGTTTCCTTGAATGGCGCCAGGACGGTTACCATCGCGTTGTTGACCCAGATGTCGATCGGGCCGAGAGCGTCTTCGATCGCCGATGCTGCTTTTTCGACTTCGTCCGCATGTGAGACGTCAGCCGGGATCGCCAAAGCGCGGCCGCCGCAAGCTTCGACATCGGCGCAGGCGCCGTCAAGTCCATCGCGTCCGCGTGCAAGGAGGCCAAGGTGCGCGCCGCGCCGGGCAAACGCCCGCACGGTCGCCCGCCCGACGCCGGCCGTGGCGCCAGTGACAACCACGACGACGCCTTTGGTTATTCTGCCAATCGCACTCATAACGTCTCCTTCCAGTTAATGGTATGTTGATGTTAAGAAGTGCGTTAGACCGAACACCGTGCCGAGAAGGTGTTGTGAACTTATGCGCCTTGTAAGCACATCGCCGTTCCAACCCCGAGTCACGGTTCCATGACCAATTCGTCGGCAGGACACTGGAATGGCGTGAGTAATTCCGGACCATTAATGGTCAATGCAACCATGTCGCAATGCCGAATGCCGCCATAGCCGTCGAGGTAAATCGCCGGCTCAACATTGAACACCATTCCCGCATTGAGAACGTCAGTGGATTGAGGATGGAGGCGAGGGAGAGCATTGGCACTAATGGCCGAATGGCCGACGCCACGGCCAGTTCCATGTTTAAATTCCGCGCCGAAGCCTCGCGCCACCAGGACGCCGCGCGCCGCGCGATCCACATCGGTGGCTTCAGCCCCGATACGAATGACTTCCATGGCGGCGGTTCGCGCCGCGAACACAGCTGCATATATAGTTCGCCGGCGATCATCCATCGCGCCCAAGCTATAGGTCCTGGTGACATCGGTCCAATAGCCATCGGCATATGAATTACAATGGATAAGTACGAGATCACCGGCCTCTAGCCGTCTAGTTCGTGAGCGTGCGTATGCGCCGGCCGCCAGCGCCGAATTTGCGCCGGACATACACGAAACGAAACCGTCGGCGCGTTCGACGGTAGGAAAATCCAGTAGAGCTGTGCTGAGCGGCAGCCGGAAGATAGCGGCGGCCTCAAGTTCGGTAAGACCAGCGCGAAGCTGGTGAGCACCGTCGCGAAAAGCACGCTCCGCTATCTGGCATGCAATTCGGATATTGTGTATTTCCGGTGGCGTTTTGCTGGAACGCAATTGCATGAGCAGGTCATCGGCGGCAATCAGGTTGCTCGAGGGAAAGGCATATTGCAGCAATGCTGGAAGTGCTTCGCCATAGTGATGCATGGCGGCGTATGAGACAGGTTCCGTCGCCTCGAAGCCATCGCAGCCAAGATGCCGTATGCCATTCCCCAGTCCGGCCGCCATCTTACGCAAAGGACCGCGGATCGCTTCCGCCGCGGTCGTCATATGCGCAAGCGAATCAGGACGAAAAGTCACTATCTCGGCAGCCCGGCCGCGCGCCGCAAGGGTTTGTTCGTCCTCGGGCACAATCAGCATAATCTGGCCATCGCTTAAGGCGATTGCCATACTGGTTCCGACCACTGGCCAGTATCCCGACAACAAGAGAACATTGCTTGGCAGAGCGCATACAATAGCGTCGAGGCCGCGCTCGCGCATTTCTTGCTGGATCAGCGAAATACGCTGTTCATCTTTCATTGGTAGTAAGTTGGCAGACATTGACTAAGCATTTCATCACGAGCCAAGAGAGAATGTGGACATGCTAGGTGATCGCGTACTGTTGAGCATCCGGATACTTGAATTCCAGGCCGAGACCCGGTTGTGATGTCCGCGGCTGCAGATTTCCATTGATTGGCGTCAAGGAACCCTCGAATAGCATATGCTCGATACGTTCATGATCGTGGAAGTATTCGATGTGTTCCACCGAGCTGAGGGTGCAGCACGGGTGCGCATGCAGGCTCGGCGAGGTATGGGCCGACAACGGCATTGAGCGCGCGGCGCACAATGCACCGACCCTCAGGAATTCGCTGATGCCCGCGCAACGCGACGCGTCGGCCTGCAAAACGTCCACCGCGCGCGCATCGAGCATGCGGCGAAAGTACGGCAGATCATAGCCATATTCGCCTGCCGCGATATTCATAACGGCGGGCGCGCGATCGCTCAGTAAGCGAAGTCCCGCAAGATCGTCTGAGCTGACCGGCTCTTCGAACCAACTCACGCCTAATTCGCTGAAGGCTTGTGCGAAAGCGAGAGCTTGCTTGCGCGTATACGCTCCATTCGCGTCGACAAACAATTCTGCCTGATCGCCAATCGCCGCCCTCGCCGCGCGCACCCGCTGGATATCCAGCTCGGGCTGCCGGCCAACCTTCATCTTAAAACGGGTAATGCCGAGCGCCGCCCAAGCTTCGAATTGGTTTCGCAATTGAGCGTCGGAATACGAAGTGAAGCCGCCGCTGCCATATGCTGGTACGCTGCCGCGAATGGTTCCCAGCAGGCTAACGAGCGGCACGCCAAGTAATCGCGCCTTAAGATCCCACAGCGCGATATCAACGGCCGCAATCGCCATCGAGGCGATCCCCGGCCGCCCAAGATTGCGGATCGCATGGATCATTGCGTCCCAAGCGCGAGGGACGTTCATCGCGTCCATACCCGAGACCACGCCGGCCAGCTTGTCCTTAATTAGATGAGCGGCCGCTGTATCAGCATAAGTATAGCCGGTACCTCGTTCATTCCCGCCAGGTATTTCGACGAGAACCAAAGTCGTTGCATTCCATTCAAGCGTTCCATCCGACTCGGGAGCGTCGGTGGGAATGCGATAAGCGGAAACCGTCAACGGTCCAATTGTGGCATCAGGCTGGCGGGGGGCTTGCATCGATTTCCCTCAACTAAGAAATTACCTGCGCGAAACGTGCTTACCAATTTGCGCGAGTGTCTCATCTGCAGGTGCGGACGATTACTTAAGGCGAGGAGCGCCGTGACCCCATGTCGCGGGTGGTGACAAGTCGTGGCGAACCTGCGGACGCTCCATGTCCGGCTTGACATTGTTGAAGATTCGGTCGCCTTGCGCGATCAGATAATCGCCGGTGCGCGCCGCTAGCGCTTGAATGGTCAGTCCTGGATTAGCGGAACCTTGCGTCGGCATAACGCTGCCATCGCAGATGAAAAGATTGGCTATGTCATGGGTGCGTCCATAGCGATCGGCGACGGAAGTGGCTGGATCCTTGCCCATGCGCGCGGCGCCGACCAAATGGGCGTAGCGCGCTTCCTGCGCCACCTCGGTGGCGCCGGCGGCCCACATCACTTCCATCACTTTGTTCTTGCCAAATTCGATGAGCTTCTTATCGTTATCATGCAGATTGAACGTTACGTGAGCGACGGGAATACCTAGTTCGTCCTTTTCTTCGGCCAATTGCACACGATTATCCGCATGTGGAAGAATTTCGCCGAGCAAGCCCAGCGTCCCCCAATGGTTGTAGTCCATCATCACACGCCGCATGCCCCAGCCCCATGCACCCTTAGCGCTCATCATCTGTTTGGCGAACGCGATTGGCAGCGGCCCCACGGTTTGAATCGCGAAGCCGCGGACGAAATCACGCCTGAGATCCGTTTCGTAGAACTCCTCACTCATGGCGTTCGCCGGGGGAGCCTTGTACATGCGTACCAGATCATCAAAATAGCCCATCACCACGTTGCCAGCTTGCGACATCAGATAGCGGCCTACGGTATCGCTCGAATTGGCGAGGCCGTGTTCGAAACCCGGACAAGCGGAGTTTAACAGCAGGCGTGGAGTTTCAATCGAATAGCAGGCAAGCACTACGGCCTTGGCCTTTTGCATACGTTCGCGGCCGTCCTGATCGAAGTAAGTAATGCCGGTCACTCGACGGTCGCGGCCGAGATTGATCCGCGCGACCATCGAGTTTGAGCGAATCTCCGCGCCGTTGGCGATCGCGTCCGGCACGTGGGTGATTAAAGTGCTCGCCTTTGCGCCGACCTTGCAGCCTTGAATACAGAATCCCCGGTAGATGCAATGTGGCCGAGATTCGCGTGAGCCCTGCAAGATTCCAACTGGGCCACCCGCGACCGAGCGAATACCCAGACGCGTACAGCCGCGAATCAAAATATCGCTGATACCTCCGATCGGATGGGGACCGAAGGCATAGCCGTGTGGATGGCCCCAAGGAAAGTAAGCTGGTCCCGAAACCGGCAGTTCCAGCTCCATCAGTTCATAGTAAGGTTTCAGTTCCTCATAACTGAACGGCCAATCCGCGGCCACACCGCTCTCGCTATAAACGCGGAAGTCCGAAGGATGGAAGCGCGGTGTGAAAGCTGCCCAATGGACAGTACTGCCGCCGACGCCCTTGCCGCTATTATTGCTGCCGAGCGCGAGCGGCTGAGTTCCTCCGGTGAGACGCGGATCATTCCAGTAAAGCTGATGCGACCCAGCCTCGTCACTCACCCAATCTTGTTCCGTATCCCAGAATGGACCCGCGTCGAAACCGATAACTCGAAATCCTGCACGGGCGAGCCGTTGTAACAACACACCACCGCCCGCACCCACTCCGACAATGACGTAATCAACTTCCTCGCCAGGCGCAAAATGGCGCATCGGTGAGGTCAACCGTTGCATGCTCCCCAGCCTATGCGGCTTGGAGGCGGAGTTATTACGCTCGGGGCGAATCGCTAATCTCATTTCGCCCCGCCGGAACGAGGATGCGACGGATGTTCAATCGGACTTCGAGCCGGTTCGTAAATGTCAGAAACGGAAGTATCCGGAGCTTCCCATTTGTATCTCCGCTCGTTCACCTCCCACGGCTCCGGTGAGCCATTTTCCAATCGCATATAACCGCGGGGATATGCGGGGCCGCCAAAGCCAATTTCGTCCCAGGCCCACGGATGCGCGTAATAGGCTTCGACACAATCCTGCACCAGCATCATCCAGAACCGATGGATCGGAAGGTGTCCCCAGATTTCGTCTGCAGCCGCGGGTTTGCCGTCATGCAGCGATTTCATAATTAGATCCTGTTCGTGAGGTGTAAGCGCGGTAAAGTTTCGCCCATATAAATGATTGGCGATCACTCCGATTGCTCTTAAGCCTGATCGATAAGCCTCTGGGTCAGGCGGCATATCCGCGAAGCGATAACCATCATGCCGGTCTTCATATAGCCGTTCATCAATGCGCGGCAGAATTGGAATCTTGTGCGCCTCATCACGATCGTCCTGGGGTAAAACGTGGTCACAAATCGCTTGCATTAGTTCAGCCTCAGCCGGAGTGAAAAAGCGTATCGGCGGAACATTGTGCACTCGATCCAAAATGACTTTGCGCGTCTTTGGATCCCAGTATTTTTGCTGAGCCAGGGTGCTGAAGCCTGGATAATAGCCGGGTTGCGGCTTTTGACCATTTCCGTTCCGGGGACGGTGGCCTTTTGCCAGCTCTTCTCTGATGCGACGGCTCATTCGCGCTCTCTTCTGAATAGACTTGCTAAAAGCCCCACAAACCCGGCCGCAGCGAATAGCAACGGTGCAAACACCGGCGGCCCATGGATGATATTGTAGATGGGCATTTTCAGACCGCCGGGTCGGCGTACGATACCGCGGGCGTGATAGCCAACACCGGCCGCGCCATCCAGCATTGCCACCGTTGACAGGGCTGGCAGCCACACATGGGCAATGCGCTTATTACTAACCGCGCCGGCGCCTGCTATCATCAGTAACGGCGCGATGACTACAGGCGTCCACTGCGCGTTGTAACGAAAATTGCTCTTGTAATGGGAATACCAAGCCTCAAATCCACTCAGAAAAGCCGACACCGCGGTGGCTGCGGCCATATGCTTTTGAAAGCGGCCCTCACGCAGATCCTGCAGCCAATCAATACTCTCATAATCAGCTGTTAGAAGCTTTGCCCAGTGATTGCGATGAGCGGGTAACGGTAAACGTGAATCCCCCCCGGTATTATCTTCGCGGCGGAGAAAGCTTGCGACCAACCCGAGATAAGCACTGGTCCCGAAGAGTAACGGGCCGAAAATGGGCGGTCCCATGCTGATGTTGACTAGCGGCAGCCGCCATCCGCCGGGCTTGCGCTGAATTCCGCGGATATGGAAATAAGAACCAATTGCACAATCGGCCAGCGTGACGACCGCAACCGCTGGCAGCACTGTCCGCGCCGCCCGCCGGCTGCGAAATGCCCAAACTCCTGCGCCAAGCAGTGCCGCACTCATGATTACGGGGGTGTACATCACGCGGCGGCTATAGCTGCCGCGATAATGCATGTAGGTTACTTCCAATCCGCTCAGAACGCTGGACAATCCCGCGGCGAGTGCGAGCCATTTCTGAAATCTGCCCTCCCGTATATTCAGGTCCACTCTCCGTGCACTGCGTCCAAGGCCTCGCACCACTTCAGGTATGTGTACAGGCCGCGTCTTAACTGCGGTCATCAGGGGTACTCCTTGGACCCTTGTGGGGAATGACGCTCTGCACCAATTCGCGCAGCGACTCGCGGATTACGCCACCTTCATTGGGATCACCCTTAAACAATGTCGAGGCGAATTTATTGGCCTGTTTAAGAGTTATATGCGGTGGCAGTGGAGGAACGTCCGGATCGGTAATAACTTCGACGACGCACGGCCGGTCGCTAGCGAACGCGTCGTCCCAGCCTGGTCCCAATCGCTCCGGCTGATCTACCCGGATTCCTCTTAGCCCGAGGAGCTCGGCATAACGTGCATAAGGAAAATCGGGTACATCCTGCGATGCCGGAAACTTGGGATCGCCCATCATCACCCGAAGTTCCCACGTCACCTGATTGAGATCGTTATTATGGAGTACCAGAACGATTAGCCGCGGATCACTCCACTCGCGCCAATATTTTGCGATGGTTATGAGGCCGTTGATGCCATTCATTTGCATGGCGCCGTCACCGACCATCGCAATCGCTACACGATTAGGGAAAGCAAATTTAGCCGCGATTGAGTAGGGAACACCTGGACCCATGGTGGCGAGCCCGCCAGACAGCGAAGCCATCATGCCGCGCCGGATTTTCAAATCACGCGCATACCAGTTGGCCGCTGATCCTGAGTCCGAGCTCAGAATACAATTCTCGGGCAAGCGCGGCGATAGCTCCCAAAACACTCGTTGCGGATTAATTGGGACGTTTTCACTCATCGCCCTACCCTCAAGCACCTTCCACCATTCAGCAACGCCCTTTTCGATTGTTTCCCTCCAGGACCGATCGGTCTTGCGTTCCAGATAAGGAAGCAGAGCTTTCAGGGTTTCATTACTATCGCCAATCAGGTTGACCTCGGTGGGATAGCGAATCGCGAGCATGCGCCCGTCGATGTCAATTTGGACGCCGCACGCCTGTTTCTCTTTGGGTAAAAATTCAGAATAGGGAAAACTCGTTCCGACCATTAACAAAGTGTCGCAATCCATCATTAGGTCATAACTTGGCTTGGTCCCAAGCAGGCCTATCGAACCCGTGACAAAAGGAAGATCGTCCGGAAGAGCGGCTTTGCCCAGCAGGGCCTTAGCGACACCCGCGCCCAGAATGTCCGCGGTCTCAATCACCGCGTCCGTCGCCTGGAGAGCCCCCGCGCCAACCAGCATGGCCACCTTCTTCCCCGCATTCAGGACATCAGCGGCTCTCATGAGATCTTCAGATGCGGGAACGACCCGTGGGGCTGAGTACCCAATACCTGAGTGTATAGTATTATGTGCGCGGGCTGGTTCTTCGGCTTCGAGTTCCTGTAAGTCGTTCGGTACGATGATGCAGGTTACCGTGCGCTCGGTCTTGGCAATGCGTACCGCGCGATCCACTAGATGGCGGATCTGTGCCGGGACTGAAGCCATATAAACAAATTCATGCGCTACATCTTTAAACAGCGAGGTCAAATCAACCTCTTGCTGATAACGCCCTCCTTGTGCAGAACGTGCCGCTTGGCCGACAATCGCCACAACCGGCTGATGATCCATCTTGGCGTCGTATAAGCCGTTAAGGAGGTGAATCGCGCCCGGGCCAGAGGTAGCTAAGCAAACGCCGACTTCGCCGGTAAATTTGGCGTGGGCACAGGCCATGAACGCGGCCATCTCCTCATGGCGAACCTGAATGAAGCGGGGGTCGTTATGGCATTGTTCAAGCGCGCCTAAAAGGCCGTTGATTCCATCTCCCGGAAAGCCGTAGATGCGGTGGATACCCCAGTCTGTCAGCCGCTTCAGAAGAAAATCGCCAACCGTTGCACTCATTATGAAATTCTCCAGCGACCGATACGACGGAACAAGCCGTAGGGCGATTGCGATTGTGAAGCTGCGAGGAGGCCATATTCCCGAGGGCTTTCATAAATATCGCGATTCGCCGCCGCGGCAGTACTCATTGCAAAGCCATTGACTGTTGTCCTAGATCAAGATTCGCTAGCCCTACTTTCCACGAATCATTATTTTTATTCCGAATGATCCGCATATCGATTTTCCCGGTCGCATGAGAGCCGATGACGTCATAATCGATGTACCAACCGGGTAAATGTTCCGCTCGCCTTTGCTCGCCAACTGTTTCTACTTTCGTCAGCCCGCCAAGTTTCTGCTTTACGATTTTATTGTTCGAGATGAAATCGCGAGCGAATGAATCAACTTGCTTGGCCACAGCGTCCTTGTGATGGATTCGGTATCCGGCGTATGTGGCTGACACAAGCCCGACAAGAACAAGAAATGCCACCAACATTAGAGTCGAATTGCTAATGCCTTCTTCGTTGGCAGATAGACTCATGGCTGACTCCTAGCGATTTGGGCGTGGCAGAGTCTGACGGCCACCTATTACAGAGTAGGGTTTAGCACCAGCACGCTAACACGAGGCTTATCTGCAAGAATGGCGCCTCAGATAACGGCCTGATTCAGCAGCAGGACTGCTATTGTAAGTACGTAGAAGTCAACATGGAGCTGGGCTGAGACGATGCCATGCGCAATTGCTGAGACCCTCCGACGCATTGCGCCAATTATGCCAAAAGCGGCGCCGATAGATCTCTGCGCCAGCTTCTCTCCATACGAGTCCGGACGAGCTCGAAGCCGGACCGACAGCGATAGCAGAGTGGCTGACGAGTGAAGATTCCGGCAACTACGATCAAGCGCTTGCCTCGTGTCGTGGCTGAAATTAAGGCCGGCACATTTTACCGAGCAATTCGATTGCTGGAACTCATTCATGAAGTTTTTACGCACAGTCTGACAGATCCAAACATGAGTATAGAGGAACATGCATCGCGCGCCGGGGTGGCTTGCGACTTGCTCTACTAGCGCCTTTCCGTGATCGGCTCGGTGTTCCCCGTCAGCACGCCAGGTGATGATAAGGAGATCCTGACCGAAAACTTCCCATCATGTGCGGCATCGCGATGTTGGCGACGCTGACGTCCATTACGGAGAGAAAGGTGCCAAGCAGGACTGAACCGGCTATCAGCCACTTGCCAGCCTCGCATGGTTGTAATGGAGCGGACGTGATACCGGAATCCGAGGATTCAAGATTCATCTGAAAGTTGTCGCCAGGCGGAAGCAACGGGATTAGGGTTACTATGCTCCTTAGGCGCGATTGTATTTGCATATGGTTCGGACATCCGAATCAAATCGGAATTCCGCCCAACATCGATCGCGGAGCCTTGAATTTTCAACCGAGCGGCAAAGAGAAAAATCAGTCGAATGACGATTATTAGCTGGAGCTGGCGTCCGATACCACGAACCTGCCTACTGCAACAGTATAACACGTCGCTTGGCGGTCTCGTCCGCGCTCGCCTTAAAGTCGCTATGGACGTGTTGCTGTAGGTACTCTCGGAGAATAGTGAAGGAAGAAATGACTTCAGGACTAAGGTCACGAATGCCGCGTAATCAGCGCTACGGCGATTCTGTTCATCCGTCACTCCCGAGGTTGCGAGGGCTTCAAACCGCGGAAGCGCACGATTTATACCTCAGGTCATTGAGCCATGCTGCTGACAAATCCGTATCACATGCTGAATAAACGCGTTTTCCGTGCCGTCTTTCGAAATAGATGGTAAACGATTCGAACAAGAGTTTTATTAGTTCCTTGCATCTCGATGGTTAGACGGGAACTTTGGTATGACAAGTACCAGAAATAAAGATCGAAGAATCAATAGTCCGAGCGAGCACGCATATGAGAGTAAGTAAACAATCAGCATCAGAGCTCGACGATGAAGATAGCGGCTTTTGGCGTCAACTGGCTCTTACGGCCGGCGCGATTGTAGCACTCAGCTTCCTAGCATTCCTGATATATCGAGTTCACTATCGCCACGAAATGGCGAGAGAAGCTAATTCCTTTGCACACACCTTTATCAATTGCAGTCCAGTAGTCGCCGATCAGCTCGGTACCGTCAAGCGGGTAAAGGAGATCGAAGACCTACATCAGTGGGGTAAGAAGCCCGGTTGGTATTTGAAATATGATGTCGACGGCAGTGACGCGAGTGGCGTCGTGGATCTTCGGATAACGCCGAATCCCGACTATGGCGCGTGGAACGTACCGATGGCCCAGCTTGAGCGTGGCCATCAGTCGATCGCTTTGCGGTGATTGATCGTGCCGGCTTAACTGTCGAGCCAACCTTTCGTGTGAACTGTCCCATATTTATCCTGGAGCTGCTGCTACGGGCCGCGCGCGGTGAAACAGTTCCTCGATTGGTGCGAGGACCGGGCGCCTTGAAGCTGCACGATATCGACGCACCCTCCGTCGCCGCCTACGTCGAGCAATTGGGCAGCCGCACGGCCAAGCCGACCGTCAAGCAGCATTTGGCGGCGATCAAGCAGCTGTTCGCCTATCTGACCAGCGGCGGCATCCTCGAGGTCAACCCGGCGGCCTCAGTGCGCGGTGCTATCGGCGGCGGAGCGCGACAGCTACTCGATTCAATTGAAAGTAGCACTTTAATTGGACTGCGCGACCGAACACTGATCGGAATGATGGTCTACAGCTTCGCCCAGGTTGGTGCGGCGGTAGCGATGAAGGGCGGCGACCTGTTTCAGCACCGTAAGCAGCTGTGGCTGCGGCTGCACGAGAAAGGCGGCAAGCGTCATGAAGTTCCCTGTCATCCGGAGCTGGAGGCCTATCTTACAGCTTGGACCAAAGCGGCCGGAATCGGCCGTGACAAGAAAGGACCATTATTTCGTAGCGTTGGTAAAGGCGAACGGCTTAGTGAAAAAGCCATGTCGCGATTCGATGTGTTTCACATGATCAAGCGCCGGGCCAAGGCCGCTGGCCTCCCCTACTCGACTTGCTGCCACACCTTTCGTGCCACCGGCATCACCGCTTATCTCGAAAACGGCGGGACACTGGAACATGCCCAGACCATCGCCAATCATGAATCCCCGCGAACGACCAAGCTCTATGACCGCACGCGCGAGGAGCTCACTGCCGAAGAGATCGGGGACTTCAGGTCGATAGTTTGCGCGCCCGGAGCGAGAAGATCAGCGGGAGTAAATCGCCTTTGATATGCCAGCTGCCGCGCCCATCTAGTTCGCAGAACGGGAACATTCGCCATGGGCAAGACGCATGTTCGTGGAAGAATTCGATCTGGAGTCCGGCCTCGATTAGTGAGTTAACGATGCTATCGATCGTATGAATCCATTCGGCGTTGTTGTGCTCGCTCTTGTAGGACGGGTCTGCATAGTCTGGCCGCTCGGGGAAAGGATCATGTCCTCACAAAAATACCGATATTGGATTGTTAGCGTGGACGCGTCGTCCCGGTGATTGAAGATGCTCGCGAAGGGATGCTCGTCCGCGATGTAGAAGAAGCCGCCGGGTTTGAGCGATTGTGCGATGATCTGAGCCCAGCGCTGCATATCAGGCAGCCAGGTGATGGCGCCATAGGAAGTGAAAACCACGTCGAACTGATCGCCAAGCACGGCCCCCGTATCGTAAATATCGGCGCAAATAAAGCGCGCAGGAATTTTGAGCTCATCGCTGAGTGATCGCGCCAGCTTGATTGCCTCGTCCGAGAAGTCGAGGCCAGTGACTTCCGCGCCGAGCCGCGCCCATGACATGGTGTCGTGTCCGAAGTGGCATTGCAGGTGGAGC
>Ga0335073_10005775_pt1 | contig 17380 bp, 18 predicted proteins | sample Lox_Sample_22_FD_207093 | JGI IMG/M metagenome (GOLD analysis project Ga0335073, IMG submission 207093) | Soil microbial communities from Loxahatchee National Wildlife Refuge, Florida, United States - Lox_Sample_2.2 | ecosystem: Environmental > Terrestrial > Soil > Wetlands | place: USA...
GCAATTTGAGCGAAGAAAAATTTTGTGATTGGGACTTGACGATTGGGCCATTCATGGCATAGAGACAGGGCAAAATTTAATTTATGGCTGACAAACCTATAGACCAACGCGTAAGGGACATCATTGTTGAACAACTCGGCGTCAAGCCGGACCAGGTCACCCCGGAGGCCAAATTCATCGAAGACCTCGGCGCGGATTCGCTCGATACGGTCGAGTTGATCATGGCGCTGGAGGAGGAGTTCGGCATCGAAGTGCCGGATGAACAGGCGGAAAAGCTCCTGACGGTCGGTGACGTGGTCAAATACATCGAGGAACATCAGCAAAAATAGTTGCGACTTTGAATGCTTCGGGGCAGTTTCGGCTGAATCCAGCTTGAACTGCCCCCTTTAAATTTTATGGCAACCAATGGCACAGACCGCCGGGTCGTTGTCACCGGTCTTGGCGTGGTGACGCCGCTGGGACATCACCTCGACGTTTTTTGGAAACAGCTGGTCGCCGGTCAGTGCGGCATTGATCGGATTCATTCCTTTGATCCGTCGCCCTTTGACACGCAAATCGCCGGCGAGGTGAAACAGTTTGATCCCACGCCCGCGTTCCCGTCGCCGAAGGAAATCCGGCGCACGGACCGGTATTCGCAGTTCGGCGTCTTCGCAGGGCATCAGGCTCTGCTCAATTCCGGCCTTGACCTCGAAAAGGAAAACCGCGACGAAATCGGCGTCATCATCGGTTCCGGCATCGGCGGCCTGTCCACCACCACCGGGCAGCTTGAGATTTTGCGCGACCGCGGGCCGGGCCGGCTTTCGCCCTTCATGATCCCGATGCTCATCAGCAACATGGCTTCGGGTCTGTTCTCGATGTTCTACGGTTTGCGCGGCCCCAACTTTGCCACCTGCTCGGCCTGTGCCACCGCCAATCACGCCATTGGCGAAGCCTGGCGGGCTGTCAAAATGGGCGACGCGCGGGTCATGTTCGCGGGCGGCGCGGAAGCGGCCATCGTGCCCATCGGCATCGGCGGCTTCTGCGCCATGAAAGCCATGAGCCGGCGCAATCACGATCCCCAACATGCTTCCCGTCCCTTTGACAAGGAACGCGACGGCTTCATCATGGGCGAAGGCGCCGGCGTGATTGTGCTCGAAGAATTGGAGCATGCCCGGAAACGCGGCGCGAACATTTATTGCGAAGTCGTCGGATATGGGAACACCGCCGACGCCTATCATTTGACGGCGCCGGCGCCCGACGGTGAAGGCGCCGCGCGATGCATGAAGATGGCCATGAACAACGGCGGATTGAAGCTCGAGGACGTTACTTACATCAACGCCCACGGCACCTCCACACCGCAGGGCGACGTTTGTGAAACCCAGGCCATCAAGACCGTTTTCGGCGAACACGCAAAAAAAATCGCCGTCAGTTCCACCAAGGGCGCCACCGGCCACATGCTCGGCGCGGCGGGCGCGGTGGAAATGACCGTCTGTGCGCTGGCCATCAAACACGGCATCGCCCCGCCCACGATCAATTATCAAGCGCCCGATCCCGAATGTGATTTGGATTACGTGCCCAACACCGCGCGCGAAATGAAAATCAATGGCGTCATCAACAACTCCTTTGGTTTCGGCGGCCACAACGCCAGCATCGCAGCCAGGAAATTCGTCGGCTGACGCATTGGAGCGGCGCGCGCAATGGGCCGGTCCATCGCCGACCATTCAGGCCAGGTGCCTGACTTGTGCCAGCGATTCCAAAATTCTCTCCGCGGCGGCGCGCGGGTCGGGCGCGGCATAAATCGGCCGGCCAATAACAAGCCAGTTGGCCCCGGCGGCAATCGCTTCGCGCGGAGTAAGCGTGCGTTTTTGATCGTCGGCAGAATTTGTTTCGGGGCGGATGCCCGGCGTGACCAGTTGGACGCCGGCGATCAGCATTTGCCGGAGTTCGGCGACTTCCAGCGGCGAACAGACGAGGCCGCGCAATCCGGCCTGGGTGGCCATGTTGGCCAGCCGTCGCACCTGACGGCTGACGTTGGGATCAAGACCAATCTGGCTCAGCGCATGGCTGTCAAGGCTGGTCAGTACCGTCACGCCGAGTACCAGCGGCGGCGCGTGGCCAAGCTCCCAGGCAGTTTCCTGCGCGGATCGTTCAGCGGCCTTGAGCATGTCCACCCCCCCCGCCGCGTGAACGGTGAGCATCTGCACGTCGAGCCGCACGGCCGAAGCCACAGCTCCGGCCACCGTGTTGGGGATGTCGTGAAATTTCAAATCCAGAAACGCCGCCGCCCCCGTCGCGCGAATCCGGCGCACAACGTCCGGCCCGGCGGCAGTGAACAGTTCACTCCCGATTTTAAAGCCGCCAACGGCCGGGGCGATTTTTTTGGCCAACTCCATGGCCGCCTCGGCTGTCGGCACATCCAGCGCAGCAATGATGGGATTGCGCATGAGACAAATTTACTCCAAATTTGGGAACCGCCACAAGTTTGGACACAGAAAAAACATTCATGAACAAAATAAAAATGATTCTCAGCCTGGGTTGTATCGGTTCGCTGTTGGAGGGAGCGGCGCCGGCGCAATCCCCCGTCACCATAACTCTGACCGGCGCGACCACTCCCGGCTTCGAAGTTCCGGCCGATTTCACCGGCTTGAGTTTTGAAACGCAAAGCCTTTTGCCCGATGTGGATGGGAAATATTTGTTCGGCCCGGCGAACCGGCCGCTGATTACGCTGTTCCAGACACTCGGCATTAAAATCCTGCGCGTCGGCGGAAACACCGCGGACCGCCCGGGGGTTCCGGTTCCCGGCCCGGCGGACATTGACAGCCTGTTCGCCTTCGCCCGGGCCGCGGATGTGAAGGTGATTTATACCCTGCGTCTGCGCAACGGCAGCGCCACCAACGCCGCCACAACCGCCCAATACATCGCGCAACGCTATCAGCCGCAACTCGCCTGCTTTGCCATCGGCAATGAGCCGAACTTTTATTTCAAGACCTATGTCGCCTACCACGACGAGTGGATAAAATATGCCGCCGCCATCAAAACGGAGGTGCCGGATGCAGAGTTTTGCGGGCCAAGCGCCGGCGGTTATCCGGTTTGGTCACACGATTTCGCCAATGACTTTGGCAAATCGGAACCCATCGCGTTCATCGCCCAGCACGATTACCCCTGCGGCAACGGCATGCTGGCGACCGACATTGCGGCGGCGCAGGACAAAATGCTGGCTCCCCAATTGCAGGATGAATACCGCAGCATGTGGCGTTCGTTTGTGCCGGCGGCGTTGTCAAACGGTGTGCCGTTCCGGTTCGAAGAAGCCAACAGCTTTTACAATGCCGGAGCCAGGGATGTGAGTGATACCTTTGCCTCGGCATTGTGGGGGTTGGACTTTCTACACTGGTGGGCCGCGCACGACGCCAGCGGCGTCAATTTTCATACCGGCGATAAGGTCGCCGCCGGAAGCGCAAACCGATCCTGCTGGTACGCCACGTTCTGGTCCTCGGACCGCGGCTATGACGTCCATCCCATCGGTTACGCCATCAAGGCGTTCAACCTGGGCGGTCACGGGCGCGTCGAACCGCTCACCCTTTCCAATCCGGATGGGGTCAATCTGACCGCCTATGCCATTCGCGATGGCCGAAGCCTCTTTATCACCCTCATCAACAAGGGCCACGGCGCCGGCGCAAAGGCGGCGCAGGTGACCCTGGCGGCGCCGGACATTTCAAAAAACGCGGCGGTCATTTTTCTGAGCGCTCCGGATAATAACCCGGCAGCAAAAACCGGCGTGACCCTCGGCGGCGCGTCCATTACTGACAATGGCTGGGAGGGCAAATGGACACCGCTGGCGCCGGACCAGACCGGCCAATGCACCATCAATATGCCTGCCACGTCGGCGGCCATACTTAAATTGCCGTTGAAATAAAATCCGCCCCGTGGTGGCGGGTAATCCCCAACGGCGGAGGGTGACCCCGTCCGCCTTTTGACTTTCGCTGTTTTATTCCCTAGCCTGTTCCTCCTATGAAAGTGCTTCGCCATACCGACGCAAATTTTGCCGGCCGGCTCCGCGAACTCACCGCCGGCTCCAGCCTGTTCGATTCCGAAATCGAACAGCGCACGCGCGCCATGCTGCTTGACGTTTACGAGCGCGGCGACGACGCGTTGCTGGAGTTCACCGAAAAATTCGACGGCGCAAAGCTGACGGCCGAACAACTGGCCGTGACGCAGGCTGAACTCATGGCCGCATCACTCAAAGCGGATGCATCGCTGCGCGCCGCCGTGGCCGAGGCAGAAAAAAACATCGCCAATTTTGCCAAAAAGTCATTGCGGAAGAACTGGGCGACCAGGAATTCGCACGGCGCGAGTGTCGGTGAGAAGTTTGATCCATTCCAGCGCGTGGGCGTTTACATTCCCGGGGGCACCGCGCCGCTGGTTTCGACGGCCCTGATGACCATCACCCTGGCGAAGGTCGCCGGCTGTCCGGAAATTGCCGTCGGCACGCCGTGTGGCAAAAACGGCTCGCTCAATCCCGCCTTGCTGTTCGCTGCGCGCACCGCCGGTGCGACGGAGATTTATCGTGTTGGCGGGGCGCAGGCGATTGCTGCACTGGCCTACGGCACGAATACCATCCGCCGGGTCCAGAAAATTTTCGGTCCGGGCAACGCCTACGTCGTCGCTGCCAAACGAATGCTCGTCGGCCACGTCGCCATTGATCTGCTGCCCGGGCCGAGTGAGCTGCTCGTGCTGGCCGACGAAACGGCCAATCCGAAGTTCATCGCCGCCGACATGCTGGCGCAAGCCGAGCACGGTTCCGGCCACGAACGCGTCTGGCTCGTGACTGCCTCTCAAAGAATTCTGAAGGCGGTCGAAAGCGAAATTGCGAAGCAAATGCCAAAGCTCGCGCGGCGCGAGTTCATCCAGCGCGCGCTCGAAACCAATGGCTGGTTGATTCAGGTGAAATCACTGGATGACGGCGTGGCGTTGGCCAACCGGCTGGCGCCGGAGCATTGCGAGGTGATGACGCGCAATCCGCGAAAAGTTTCCGAAGGTATTTTGACGGCCGGCGCAATTTTTCTTGGCCCCTGGTCGCCGACGGTGCTGGGCGATTACGTGGCCGGGCCGAGCCACACGCTGCCGACCGGGGGCGCGGGCCTGTCCTTCGCCGGGCTGACGGTGGATCAATTCCAGCGCCGCACCAGCGTGGTGGAATACAACCGCGCCTCGCTCAGGAAGGCGCTCCCCACGGTGGAAAAATTCGCCGAACTCGAAGGTTTGGATGCACACGGACGTTCCGCTGGAATCCGTTCCGCAAAATGAAAAGCCCGAAACTCATGGTTCGACCGTTGGTGCACAAGCTGCACCCTTATGTTTACGGCGAACAACCGAAGATCAAAGGGCTGATCAAACTCAACACGAATGAAAATCCCTATCCGCCGTCGCCGAAGGTGCTGGCGGCAATCAAGGCGGCGGTGGATGGGCGATTACGGCTGTATCCAAATCCAACGGCACAGGCGTTGCGCGAGAAACTGGCGAAGCGGCACCGCTGCCACGCGGAGAATATCATCGTCGGGAACGGTTCCGATGAACTACTGGCGCTGGCAACGCGGGCATTTGTGGAGCCGGTAGGGACGGCGCGCCGCGCCGTCCGGTCATCGCGGCGCGATGACCCTACCACAGTTGTGCAATACTTCACGCCGAGTTATTCCCTGTATCCGGTGCTGGCGGACATTCATGGCGCGGTGAAAAATCCGGTGCCCCTTAAGCCGGATTTCGGCCTGCCGGGCGTCGCCGAGTTAAAACGCAACGGGATCTGGAAATTCGACGCGGCGCTGAATTATGTGACAACGCCGAACGCGCCGAGCGGACGCGGTTATGGGACGTCAGAACTGGAGAAATTTTGTCGCGCGCAGAAGGGCGTCGTTGTTTTGGACGAGGCTTATGTGGATTTTGCGGAGGAGAACGCCCTGAAACTGGCGTTGAAATGTCCGCAGGTCATCGTGGCGCGGACTTTCTCGAAAGCCTATTCACTTTGTTTCCAGCGCGTCGGTTATTTTGTCGGACACCGCGACCTGATTGCTGCGTTGCACAAGATTCGCGACAGTTACAACGTGAATGGCCTTGGCCAGGTCGGCGCCGAAGCCACGTTGAACGATTTGGAGTATTACCGGGCCAACCTTAAAAAAATCATCGCCACGCGCGGGTGGTTGAGCCGCGAGTTGACGAAGCTGGGCTTCCGGGTGTTTCCGAGCCAGGCCAATTTCATCCTCGTCCAGCCGTGGCGATTCACCGCGCACGAATGGCTGCACAGATTGCGAGGGCAGAAGATCCTGGTCCGGTGGTTCAGTTTTCCGGGAGTGAAAAACTGCCTGCGCGTCACGATTGGTACACCCGCGGAAGCGGCGGCCCTGGTTCGGGCAACCCGGGAGATTCTGGCTGATTAGCTTTATTTTACGGCTAAATTCCCTCTCCGGGTGAGCACGGTTTTTGCTGACAAGCGGGCATGTACATGGATTACTACGGCTTGACGCAGGCGCCGTTTGACATCACACCGAACCCGCGTTTCCTGTTTCACAGCACGAAACATCGCGAGGCAATCAATCATTTGCTCTATGGCATCCGCGAGCGCAAAGGCTTTGTCCAACTTACCGGCGAAGTCGGCGCGGGCAAGACAACCTTGTGCCGCGCCCTGCTCGAGAAACTCGACGAGCGCTATTCCACCGCGCTGATTCTCAATCCCGTCATGAGCGCCGAGGAGTTGGTGCGGGCCATCGCAGCCGAGTTCGGTCTGCATGTGACGGGCCGCGACCGGCTGGAAACCATCGCCACCATCAACGAGCATCTGCTCAACCAGGCACAGAGCGGCCGGGATTGCGTGCTGATTATTGACGAGGCTCAGGATTTGACGGATGACCTGCTCGAACAGGTGCGGCTGCTTTCCAACATTGAGCTGGACGACCGCAAGCTGTTGCAGATCGTCCTGCTCGGCCAGCCGGAATTGCGCGACCGTCTGAACAACCCGCGCCTGCGCCAGTTGCGTCAACGTATCACGGTGCGTTATCATCTCGCGCCGTTGACGCGCACCGAGGTCGGCCTGTATGTCCAGCACCGGCTGGAACTGGCCGGTGCGGATGGCGCGCCGCAATTCACGCAACCGGCGTTCTGGCGCATCTTCTATTACAGCGGCGGCATCCCGCGGCTGGTCAACGCCGTTTGTGACAAGGCGTTGCTCGCCGGTTATGTCGAACAATCCGAACGCATCAACTACCGGATGGTCAGCCGCGCCATCCGCGAACTCGAAGGAGACATCCACGTATGAGCCTGATCAATGACGCGCTCAAGCAGATCAAACAGTCGCGGCAGCAAAGCCCCCCAGCCAATCCAGCGCCGCTGCCGCCGGTTGAGTCTGCCGCCCGGGGAAACGGAAACTGGCTGGCGCCGGTGATCATCATCCTCCTGTTCGCCGCCGCCGGGATTTTCATCGGATTGTCGTTGTCCAGACACGCGCGGCCGACGGACGGCACACCGCTGATGGCCGCGACCATGACCCAACGGGTTGAAACCGCCGCCATCGTTCCGGCACCGGTCACCAATCCCCCGCCCAATACGAATACCGCGTCAGTGGCTCCCCCCCAGCCGCCGGAGCCCAAGTTGCAGGGCATCCTGTTTGCCGCCACGCGCCCTTGCGCGATTATAAGCGGCAGGACGGTTTTTGTCGGTGACCAAATCAATGAATTCCGCGTGGCAGCGATTTCAAAGGACGCCGTCATCTTGCAGGATGAAACAGTGACGAACGTTCTAAGCTTGAGTCGGCCATAGCGTTCACGCCATTTTACCGCGTGCAATTCCTGAAGAGGTTCCTGGGAACATCGCCATTGATGGCCCGCGTGGCGCCATTCGTTGCTTTCCTCGTACTGACATTTTGCCAGGGTCAGTTCGGCGCAGCCTCGGCCTACTGGTTTTACTTGGCCAAAACTCTGGTGGCGGTGTGGCTGATTTGGGAAATGTGGCCGCTGGTTGCCGAAATGCGCTGGGCGATCAGCTGGGAAGCGGTGGTCATGGGCATCGGTGTGTTTGTCATGTGGGTTGGAATTGATCCTTTTTATCCAAAACTCGGCGAAATCTCGTCAAAATTGGGGCTGGCAAAATTCTTTGGCATGGCCGGTCAGCCGGTCTGGAATCCGCACGAGCAATTCAGCGAAAATGCGGCGCTGGCGTGGCTGATGATTGTGACGCGGATTTTGGGCTCGACGCTGGTCGTACCGCCGCTGGAGGAGGTTTTTTACCGCTCGTTCCTGTATCGCTATATCGTCAGGCCGGATTTCCTGTCCGTGCCGTTGAACCGGTTTTTCCCGCTGCCGTTTTTGGCGACGTCGGCCGTGTTCGGTTTTTCCCATTTTCAATGGCTGGCGGGCATTTTGTGCGGCATGGCGTATCAATGGCTGGTGCTGCGCAAGAACCGGCTGGGCGACGCGATGACGGCGCACGCAATCACGAATTTCCTGCTGGGCATCTGGGTCGTCTGGCGAGGCGCCTGGCAGTTCTGGTAAAACCTCGTATCTTGACGCTTGCTCTTAATCGTAGTCCGTTGCCGCGCGATGACGGGCAGGATTAAGATTAAGAACCGGGGAAATTACTTTGCCTCGAGGTTGACGTGGTATTGGTCCAAGGTGGTGCCTTCCTGCTGCGCCAGAGCGGCGAGCGCTTCCACGTAATTGGCGAGCGCGCGGATTTCCGCCGAGCGGGCGGCGGTCAGGTTGTTTTGATATTGCAGCACCTCGAAGGTGGTGGCCTTGCCGACGGCGTAGGTTTTCTGTTCGGCATCCAGCGCGGCCTCGGCGTAAATACGCGCCTGCCGCGTGGCCTGCACACTTTCGTAATTGGATTGCGCCGTCTTCACCGCGTTGTCAATTTCCACCATGACGTTCTGTTCGAGCTGCTTGAGTTGCAACAGCACCTGTTGCAGCGTTGCCTTGGTGGATTTGTATTGATTGCGCGGTCCGACATTGCCCAAAGGCATGATCAGTTGAGCACCGTAAGAATAGTACGGCGCGTTGCCGCTTCCAATTTGATCAATGGTAGGGTCGTATTGCGCGTTGGCGCTGTTGAACCCGGAGGAGGCGCCATTGAATCCGTAAGAACCAATCAAATCCAGTTCGGGGAAAAGCTGGTTGCGGTAATATTTCAACTGAATGCCCTGTTGTTCCACGTTCAGCTTGGCTTGCAACAAATCAGGACGTTCGGTCAGGCCTTTGTTCCAACTCTCCTGCAAATCAAACGTTCGTAACGGGGCTTCCAGCGTGGCGGTGGGCTGGATGTCCACGTCGTGCGCTTTTGAATAATTGTCGGTGAGCAGGTTTTTCAGGGTGTTCTGGTCCGTATCGAGCGTGCTTTGGGCGGCAATCAGATTGGCTTTGGCTTGGGCTACCTGCGATTCATCCTGCTGCACGCTCAGAATAGCGAGCGTGCCGATTTGGACGCGTTGTTTGTCCTGGTCGAGCTGCGTCTGGGCCAGATCAAGCGCTTCCTGCTGCACGGCCACGTTTTGCTGCGCAAAAATGAGTTCATAATACGCATTGGCGACCGCAGTGACGGAAGTGATAAGTTGCAAACGCAATCCCTGTTCGGAATATTTCAGGCGGTTCTTGGCCACACGGATGTTCAAGCGGGTGGAGTCAATCCAGAAATTTTTCAACAATGGTTGCGTAAGAGTCACGCCGACGTTGCCGAACGCGCTGTCAAACGGAAGTCCGTCTTGGTTTCCGTATTGCTCGGCAAGGTTGCCGCTGAAAGTGTATTGTAGTCCCGACAACGGCAGCGTTCCGGTGAGTCCGGAGTTGAAAGTGTTCGCGTCGGATACCGTGGCGGGAGTTTGGTTGGTAAAACTCGAATTGAAACGGCTCGGCGACACATCATAGTTGTGTTGGCCCGAAATGTTGAAGGTGGGATCCCAGCCGCTGTAGGCTGCGTGTAAGTTATAAAGCGAGATTTGCGGATTGTACCGCTGGATTTGCACGTCGAAATTCTGCCGCAAGGCCTGCTGGAGGCAGTCCTGCAACGACATCGGACGCGTCGCGACATTGTTGGTGTTGGTTTGGGCGGCGGCTGCAAAGGCCGCCAGGAATAAAAACAAGAAAACTCTGGAACTTTTCATCTTGCCAAAAAAGCGCGGTGGTCCGCGCCGGTTCAATAAACTCCGCGTTGCCGTCAAAGTTGCGTCCACTGCCGGACCGGTCAAGTCAGAGACGCTCCGATGCACCCGAAGGTAACCATTCAGTTAATTCGGAGTTGCGCCCGGCCCGACCGCGGCCGGCGACACATCCTCAATTCTGGCGTTTTGTTCAAGGAACGCCAGCACCTTTTCTTGCGCCACCTGGTCGTACAATTCCATCACCCCGTTGCGCTTCTGCAAATCCTTGAGGAATTTGTCCGGCGGGATTTGGTACATGGCCGCCAGGGTCTGTGCCCGACGCAGGACTTCCTCCTGCGTCACCTTGATGTTTTCCTGTTCGGCGATGCGCTGCACCAGAAATGCCAGCTTGACGCGCTCCTTCGCGCTGCGCGCGGCGGCGGAATAAATTTCGTCCTTTTGCTTTTCAATCGCGTCGCGCGCCACGCCCCGCTGTGAATTTTCGCGCACGATGTCATAAACCACATTGCGGGTTTCGTGCGCCACAGCCGTCTCCGGCAGGTCAAAATTCACCCGGTCCAGCAGGCCGCGGACCACCTGGTTGCGAACCGCCTTGGTCTGCGAATATTTCAATTCATTCTCCAGGTCGTGGCGCACGCCGGCGCGGAGTTTGTCCAGGTTCTCCGCGCCATATTTTTTGGCAAACGCGTCGTCCATCGCCGGCAATACCTTTTCCTTCACCTCCACGAGTTCCGTTTCAAAGATGCCTTTCTTGCCCGCGAGTTCCCGGGTGGCGAAGTCGCCGGGAAAATCCGTGGTGACGGCGCGCTTGTCGCCGGCCCTGGCGCCGACGAGTTGGTCGGCAAAGCCGGGCAGGAAGGTTTCCGGCCCGATATCCACCCAGAAATTTTTTTGTTCCGCCAGCCCCTTCGCCGTCGGCGCCACTTCGGCGATCGGTTTCCCGTCGCACGTGCCGGTGTAATTCACCACCGCGACGTCGCCCGGGCGCAGTTCGCGCGCGACCGTTTCAAATGTCACGTGCTGCTGCGCCAGCAATTTCAGGGCGCGTTCCACGTCCGCGTCCGTGACGGATTTCACCTCGCGCCTGGCCGGCAGGCCCTTGTACTCGGGCAGTTGGAATTCCGGCGCGGTGTCAATCGTCGCGGCGAATTGGAGCGCCTGGCCCGGGCCAAACTGAATTTCCTCGATGTCCGGGTAGCCGACGACTTCGATTTTCTTTTCGTCCACCGCCTTGCGGTAGGCGTCGCCGATCAGCTTGCGTTTGACTTCGTCTTTGATGTCCGCCTCGTATTTCTTGAGCACCATGGCGCGGGGCGCCTTGCCGGGTCGGAAACCGGGCAGCGCCGCCTGTTTTTGAAACTCCTTCGTCGTGGCCTCAAAAGCCTCGTCCACGGCCTTCGCCGCCACTTCCACCCGGAGCAGTTTTTTGCACGCAGCCAGATTTTCAACGGTGACGTTCACAATAATTTTCGATTTATAGCTTCTCAGCGGGTTGTGCAGCTTAATGGAACCACGCCGGCAACGTCAACGGTTTTCATGGCTTGTCGGCGATGTTTCGGGTTTGATGTTCGCGAAATGAAGCGAAACACATTTTTTATCACCGGCACAGACACGGGTGTCGGCAAAACGGTGGTGACGGCGCTGCTGGCGCGATTTTTGCGCAAACGCGGCGTCAAAGTGGCGGCGCTCAAACCGGTTTGTTCCGGCGGTCGCGCCGATGCCCGGAAGCTCCGGATCGCCGCTGAAGGTGTGCTCCGGCTGGACGAAATCAATCCCTGGCATTTTCGCGCGCCGGTGGCGCCATGGCTGGCCGCGCACCGGGAACACCAACGCGTCCGGCTCGCCGGGGTGCTGGCGCATATCCGTGTGATGCAGGAACGCTTTGACGTTTTGCTCGTCGAAGGAGCGGGCGGTTTGCTGAGTCCGCTCGGCGAAAATTTTGATTCGCGAGATTTAATTACCGCCTTGCGTGCCACGCCCGTCGTCGTTTGCCCGAACCGGCTCGGCGCGGTGAATCAGGTCTTGCTCACGCTGGAAGCGTTGCCGCGCGGCGCGGTGACCAAGGCGCTCGTCGTGTTGATGTCAGAGGCAAAATCCGATCCGTCCTCCCAATCCAATCCGGGTTTGGTGGCCAGGCACTTTGATCGGAAGCGAATTTTCCTGCTGCCCTGGCTGGGCCGGCGGTTTGATTTCGGCCGGGCCATGGGCGACCAGCGGGTCAAGAAGACGTTACCGAGGCTGATGGTGGGATTTTGAATTTTTCTGTAAAAAAGTCGTTGCATTTCCCGGGAGGGCGGGTAGTAATTTGTGAGGGCAGGAAATTTGCTCGACCGCCTGCCGCTTGGCCGCTACATCGGTTCCTCACGACCAGGTTAATTTGTCGGCATCATGAACGTATTGTCGTTTGCTGTCGTGGGGGCCGCTTCCAATCAAGCGGAACTCGTTTACGTATGGAAACAGGCGACGCCTGAAGCCAAGGCGATCATCGTCTTCCTGGTCTTTTTTTCCATCGTCGCCTGGTCGGTCATGACTTCCAAGGTTCTGCAAATGCGCCGCGCCCGCCGGCTGAATTACTATTTCAACGAGGAATTCCGGTCGCAAAAAGCCGTGCTTGATTTGTTCGACCGCAAGTTGCAGGTGGAAGGTTGTCCGCTCTACGAGGTTTACCGGATGGGTTGCACGCAACTGGACGCCCGGTTGCGCGGTCCGGGCGGGGAACGACGTCGTCAACGCGTGACGCTCAAAAACATGGAACACGTCAAGCGCGCCATCGAAAACATCGTTGCGCAGGAATCGCTGAAGCTGGAGTCCGGTTTGATTTTTCTGGCGATCGCTGTGAGCGGGGCGCCGTTTCTGGGGTTGCTCGGCACCGTCTGGGGTGTGATGAGCGCGTTTGGCGGCATCGCGCAACAGGGCACTGCCACGCTGGCGGCGATGGCGCCCGGTGTGGCGGCGGCCCTCATCACCACGGTGGCGGGCCTGCTCGTGGCCATCCCCTCGATGTTTGGCTACAACTGGTTGGTACACAATCTGCGGGTGTTTACCGTCGGACTGGACAATTTCGCGCAGGAACTGGTATCCAAAATGGAATCCGAGTTCCTGGAGGAAGAAGAATGAAATTTGGTCGAGAGTCGAGAGTCGAGAGTCGAGCGCAGCATTGGAGCTGCGCGCCGGGCACTCGACCCTCGTCCCGCGACCCTCGACGGCCATGAGACGCTTTTCACAACGTGGATATCTGATAACGTTGAGTGAAATCAACATCACGCCGCTGCTCGACCTGGCGTTCGTGCTGCTCATCATCTTCGTCATCACCACGCCGTTGCTGGAACAAAGCATCAACCTCAAGCTCCCGCGCGGCGGACAGCCGGACAAATTTGTGAACAAACGCGACATCCGCACCGTCGAAGTCAGCGCAACGGGGGTGTACGCGCTCGACCGGCGACGAATGCCCTTCGACCAGATGATAGCGCAGTTGGCGACGGATTTTCGCGCCAACCCGAACATCGTGGTCTATATCCGGGCGGACCAGGAGGATCCGTACAAGTACGTGGCCGCCGTGATTGACGGCTGCCAGCGCAACGGCATCACGCGTTACTCGCTGCGCACCGAACCGACCAAATGAACCGGCTGCAAAAGAAATGCGTCATTGCCACAGCAGGTGTTCACCTGCTGTTGCTGGTGATTCTGATTGTCGGTCCGGCATTCTTTGAACCCCGGCCCAAAGCGGACGACTTGAACGTACTTGATGTCATTCCCGCCAATTTGATTGACGCGCCGTACACCAGCGGCGTGAAGAATGCGCAGGCGCTTCCGCCGGTGCAACCCGCGCCCCCGCCGCCAGCGCCTCAACCCGTCGTCACGCCACCGCCCAAACCGGTCGAGCCGACACCCACGCTCACAGAGCGATTGGAGAAGATATTCAAGTCTGAACCGCCCAAACCGGCGCTGGAAAAGGTCCAGCCCCACAAGATTGAACCCAATCTGAAACCGGTGATGCGCAACGTGCCACGAGATGCTTCACGCCCCGATAACTCCGCCCAACGGGCGCAGGCGCTGCGCAGCGCCATCCGGAATTTGAGGCAGAACCTCTCGCCGAGTACGACGGTGGACATGCCCGGCAACAGCAGCGTGGCCTATGCGAACTATGCCGCCGTCGTTAAAAGCATTTATGAACAGGCATGGACGCCACCGGACGACACCTCCAGTGACGACGCCAACACGAAGGTGACCGTGACCGTCGCCAGTGATGGCACGGTGGTTTCCGCGCGGATCATCACGCCCTCGGACGACGCCCAGGTGGACGCTTCCGTGCAGCGAACGCTCGAGCGGGTCACGTTCATTGCCCCGTTTCCAGAAGGCGCCCAGGAAAAGGAACGCACTTACATCATCAACTTCAACCTCAAAGCCAAACGGATGCTCGGATGAAAAAAAACTGCCTTTCTCTGATTCAACTTTGCCTGCCGGTTTTTCTCGGGCTGATGGCGGCCAGTTTCGCGCGCGGCCAGAACGAGATCAACATTCAACAGGAAATCAACATTCTGGGACAGACCAAGCCCATTCCCATTTCCATTGAAGGGTTTGGCAGCGAGGTCGCGGAAGTTTTAAAATTCGATCTTTATGTTCAGGGCTTCACGTTCGTGGATCCCGATGCCGCGCAATATCAAATCAGCGGCAGCAGCGCCGGCAATGTGGCGGGCCGGGTCGTGGACCGTTTTGGCCGGAAGACGATCCTGTCGCGCTCCTACAACGGCGCAACGTTGCGGCGGCAGGCGCACGCGTTTGCCGATGACGTGGTGCTGGTCATCACCGGCAAAAAAGGCATCGCCCAGACCCGGATTGCGTTCAAGGTCGAGGCGCCCAGCGGTAATGGTGAGATTTGGGTTGCCGATTTCGACGGGCACAACGCCCAGGCCGTGACGCACGACGGCGTTATCGTTTCTGCACCGTCGTGGGTGCCCGGCCGGGCGGCGCTTTATTACAATTCCTACAAACTCGGCAATCCGGATATTTTTTACCATAACCTCAACACCGGCGAACGGCGTGTGATCGCGCATTACAGCGGGTCAAATATCAGCCCGGCGGCCTCGCCGGACGGCTCGCAGGTGGCCATGATCATGAGCCGGAGCGGGAGCCCGAATGTCTGGGTTGCCAACGCCGACGGCTCCAATCCGCGAAAATTGACCTCCACCAGCGAGGATTCGTCGCCCTGCTGGTCGCCCGATGGACAATGGATTTGTTTCGCCACCAAGATTCGCGAACGCCGGGTGCTGGCCAGGGTCTCCTCGTCCGGCGGCGAGGTTCACGTCATCCGGACGCCCGGCACGCCGAACCCGACGGAGCCGGACTGGTCGCCGGACGGCAAGTGGATCGCGTTCACGACGCAGGCGGGTGAGTTTGACATTTGTGTCATGCCGGCGGACGGCAGCGCGGCGCCCACGATTTTGGTGCGGGGCGAGGATCCCTCCTGGTCGCCGAATTCGCGGACGCTCATTTACGCGCGGCGCAGCGGCGGCCGTTACGTGTTGTCTTTGCTTGACGTGTACACAAAACAAGTCAAGGATATTCGCCAGATTTCGGGCAGTGATTCCGAACCGGCCTGGGCGAGATGAATTTTAACTGTTTTAACCAACCTTTAACCGAAGGAAAAATTATGAAAATGACGAAGCTGGTTTACCCCATGGCTTTTGTGCTGGCCATCACCCTTGTTGCCACCGGTTGCCGCAATCACCGGCCTTACGGCGTCACGCCCATCCCGAACGGCCCGGGAGGTTTAGTCAACAACCCGGGAGAAGGCGGCACGTTGCCCGGCGGCAATCAGCCCGGTGGCGGCGCGCAGGCGAATATAAACAGTTTCGACAACATGGCCCAGGACCGCCAGGCCTTGGCGAATTATACGATTCACTTTGCCTTTGACAGCTCGGTCATCCGGCACAGCGAGGACGCGAATCTTCAATCCGTCGCGTCCGCGTTGAGTTCCGACCCCAGCACCAAGTTAATCATCGAGGGCAATTGCGACGAGCGCGGCACCGAGGAATACAATCGTGCCCTGGGTGATCGCCGCGCTTTGGCGGCACGCGAGGCATTGGCCAAACTGGGTATTGATCCGGCCCGCATCCGCACCATGAGCTACGGCAAGGACAAGCCGGTGGATCCGGGTCACGACGAATCCGCCTGGGCCCAAAACCGCCGGGACGACTTTGTACTGTTGCATCCCAGGACCGGCGCGTAATTTGATTTCTGTTGTAGGAGCCAACGTCAGGAGGCTCTGAAATAAAAGCAAAAGTTTGAGCCTCGTTACCTCGGCTCCTACGGTGTTTTGACGCTTTACTAACCGGTGAACCGGGCGTAACGTGTCAAAGGCTCGACAAATATATGAACGTCATGCTTGCAAGCATAATGGGTGGTTGGGAATGGGTCATTGTGATCCTGGCCGTCCTGCTGTTGTTCGGCGCCAAAAAAATTCCCGAGCTGGCCCGCGGTCTGGGCACCGGCATCAAGGAATTCAAAAAGGCGACCCGCGAAGTGACCGATGAGATTCACAACGCTGCGGAAGAAAAGCCCGCGGCTCCCGCCAAATCCGTCACGGACAGCCAATCCCAGTCCGGCCAAACCGTTCCACCATCCAACAATCCGCCGAAGGTTTGACAGCGGCGGTTTTTCGGCATGGCCGGCGACAATGAACCGGAGCGTTCCGAGGAGGCCGAAGGTGGCCCGGTAAAGACTTTTCTCGAACACCTGGAGGACTTCCGTTGGGTGCTCATCAAAAGCATTGTCGCGCTGTTTTTGGGAATGTTGATCTGCCTGTTCGCCGCGAATCACGTCGTCGGCATCATCAAATGGCCGCTGGAGCATGCCTATAACTATCATACCATCACCAACCAGACCGTCGTCGTCAGTTTCGGCACCAATCACCTCGGCAATTTTCAGCTCACGTCGGGACAGGAAAAATCCCTGAATCTCGGCACCAACCGTTTCGTGGCCGTCACCGTGGAACCGCTCACGCTGGGCACCAATCACGTGCTTGGCTGGCGCGTCAGTGACAGTCCGGCCGCCGTCGCCGCCGCACGCCGGATGAACATCGAACTGGTCAACCTGAGTCCGGCGGGCGGATTTGTGGTGGCGTTCCAGGTCGGGCTTTACGGCGGCGCGCTGCTGGCGTCGCCGTTCATTTTTTACTTTATCGCCGGATTCATCTTCCCGGCGCTGAAAATTCGCGAGCGCAAGTACGTTTATCACGGACTGGTCATTGGCGTCGGCCTGTTCCTC
>Ga0335073_10005776_pt1 | contig 17380 bp, 8 predicted proteins | sample Lox_Sample_22_FD_207093 | JGI IMG/M metagenome (GOLD analysis project Ga0335073, IMG submission 207093) | Soil microbial communities from Loxahatchee National Wildlife Refuge, Florida, United States - Lox_Sample_2.2 | ecosystem: Environmental > Terrestrial > Soil > Wetlands | place: USA: Florida...
CCTTTTCACCCACTGTATAGGGTTCATCGGGGTTGACCAGCAAGCCTGCCTGAACTACCAGCTTGAGCGACTCCAGTTCCACGGCATCCACGGGGATGGGCGTCTTGCCTACGCCCACGATGTGCACCACACCGGGCAACATGAGGACCGGCAAGCGGTTGGTCACTTCGAAGCGCGAAAAAAGATAGCCTGGAAAAAGCACAGCCTCGCGGCTCTTGCCGGAGTTAGTCTGCAACTGGTATTCCGGAAGGAATACTTCGTAGCCTCTTCCGCGGAGACCTTGCGCAGTAACTTTTTCCCGGTTACTCTTGACTCTAATAGCAAACCATTCCAGGGTCTTCATTTGTGGTTTTGCGGCGTCACTGGCAACGGGGAGTGATTACTGTGCCTTTTGGCAGGCTACCGCCCTTTTCAGAGCTAATCAGGAGCTGATCTCAAGTTCCGCGGCGAGTACGGCCGGGGACTTCATGTCCACCAGAATGCCTCACCTCACGGCAGCTGTCAATTGCACGCCGCGGCGCGTTGAGAGGCCTCGCACATTGTTATTGCATGTAAATCCGTACATGCAGCGGGTTAGTCTCAACGGGCAGAGCGGGCAGGCACGGTCCAGCCCGAGGGGAGCTTGGGTATCTTAGCGCACCGCCGCCGCGTCTAAGTTCTAAATTAGCCAGCCGGCGCCTGTATTTTAATAGAACCGATATCCAGGCTTCAGCTCACAGCGATAGACTTTGGTGTGGTCCTTATTCACTGTCAGCCGACAGTCGGCCCAGTCCAGAAGAAGGAGCGGACCCAGCGGAAACACGATGGTGTTGCGATCCAGTTCCGCGCGAATGCTCACGCCCTCGGCCGCCGCCGGCAGCGTGAAGGTCAACACCCTGCCGAATTTCAGCGGGTAAGTCTCTTGAGTGAGGTCGGTGACCATGGGCCGAAAAACCTCGGCGGCCAGCAGAAATGTTGCCGTGTCGGACCAGGCGAGCGCCGAAACATGCAGCGTCTGGCCGGGGGAATTGAAGTTGGCGTGCTCAATTCTCGTGAAGGGACACGGGCCGGCGATGCACGACACTCGCGCGTTGCGAAACTCATTGCCCCATCCAGCATCCAGGGTGGCAGTCCCGACTGCCGCCGCCCAGCGTCCGTCCGGTGAACATGGGTGATGTTCTTTACAGGGACGATTCCCGCTGTTCGCCACGTCGAAGGTTTTCACGGCGCTCCCGATATCGATCATCGTGGTGGCACCCACGGAATACCTGACGATGACGTTGCTGATCGCTATGGCCGGGCTGGACGGAGGTGGCTGGGGGAGCGGAGTCAGACGTGCTATGCACAGTTTGTTCCGAGCGAGGTCGTGGAGCTCGAGCGTCCGGTAGCCGGGATGACGGAAAGTAAGCGAAAGCGTTGTGCCGCGGCGGACAAATTGCCGAAGAGGAACTGGTACCGTGAAAAATCCCGAGGCGTCGGAGCGTACAGTTGTTCCCGGCGATTCCGCCACCGTGACCTCAACGTTCGCCAGCGGCAGTTCGCGAGTGGGCACGGGATCGGCCATCATCACCGCGCCGCGAATCGCCGTGGGGCGCACAGCGAGAAGGTGCGCCAACGAAACCACGCCTGTAACGGCCAGACCAATCAGAACAGCTTGCACTAAGATTCTCGTCCCACCCACGGCAATTTGTTCCAGCGCAAGTCACGAGCCAACGTCCGGCAACCGTGTGTTCGGATACACACGCCGGGCGCTTCTCCTGCGGACCGCCGCGCTGTGCATGCTGGGTCTTTCGCCGGCACTTGCCGCCGGTGGGAAGGCTGCGATTTCGGAAGAAGACGACCGGTTTCTGGACGACATGGAACGGGCGGAGTATCTCTACTTCTGGGAACAAAGCAGCCCGCAGACCGGTCTTACGCGCGACCGCTTCAACGTGCGGGGAAGCGACCACGGGCACGTGTCGAGTATTGCCGCGACCGGTTTTGGACTCACAGCCCTGTGCATCGCGGAAAGGCGACGCTATCTGCCGCACGCGCAGGTGCGTGATCGCGTCCTCGAAACCCTGCGCTTTCTTTGGAAAAAACTTCCGAATCATCGCGGCTTCTTCTATCACTTCGCGGATATCAATACCGGGGAACGGCAATGGGATTCGGAAGTTTCTTCGGTGGATACCGCGATCCTGCTGTGCGGAGTGCGAACCGCAACCCAATGCTTCGATCACGAAGAGATCAACAATTTGGCCGAGGATATCTACAACCGGGTGGATTGGGCATGGCTTTCGGAAGACACCGCGCTGCTGCCCCATGGCTGGATGCCCGAATCGGGCTTCCTGCCCTACCGATGGGACGGGTATAGCGAACTGATGATGATGTATCTGCTGGGGTTGGGGTCGCCGACTCACCCTTTGGCTGCCGCGACCTGGGACGCTTGGAAGCGCACTACGTTCGATTACGAAGGAATGCGCTACATCGGCGCGTTCGCGCCGTTGTTCGTACACCAATACTCGCAGGCGTGGTTCGATTTCCGGGGACAGCGCGACCACTATGCGGATTATTTTCAAAACTCGATCGTCGCAACGGAAGTTCACAGGCGGTTCTGCTTGGAATTATCCAAACAATTCCCCGACTACAGCGAGGATTTGTGGGGCATCACGGCTTCCGATTCGGAGCACGGATACGTGGCGTGGGGCGGACCTCCGGCGGTGGGTCCGATCGACGGCACCGTGGTACCGAGCGCCTCGGGTGGGTCGTTGCCGTTTCTACCGCAAGAGTGCCTGCGCGTCCTTCGCGCCATGAAGGCGCGGTATCCCGGCGCCTGGAGCCGGTACGGTTTCGTGAACGCGTTTAATCCACTCAAAAAATGGTATGACACCGATGTCGTGGGTATTGACACCGGGATCACCATGCTGATGGCGGAGAATCTGCGCAGCGGTTTCGTGTGGCAGATGTTCATGAAGAATCCGGAAGCCCGCCGCGGTATGGAGCGCGCGGGATTCAAGCCTTACTCTTCCCGATAGACCCTCCGGTCGGGTAAGAAATGCTCACGTTGGCAATCACGCCTTCAGTCTTTTCAATAGGGGACTCCCCTGAGCGGGTATTAGCATACAACGGCGGAAAACTTGTAACGCATGAATTCGCCGCATGGACAGGGAATCTTCAAGACTCACCTTTTGGGCGAGTTGGCGGGAGCGAATCCGGGCGCTCCGTCATGTGCCCTCGCTGGTCAGGATTGTTTGGCAATCCGGCCCGCTGGTGGTGGGCGGAGTTCTCAGCTGCCGGACCGTAGCCGCGCTGATTCCCGTAAGCATGCTGGCAGTGTCGAAGAGGATTCTCGACGGCGTGCAAGTTCACAGTGCCGGACAGCCGCTACCGGCCCATTTCTGGTGGCTGGTGGGAGCGGAGTGCGCTTTGGCGGCTATCGCCGGGGTGACTTCGCGCGCCATCGGCTTCTGCGATTCGCTGCTCGCCGACCGGTTTACGCGCCATGTGAGCCTGCTGGTGATGGAGCACGCCTCGCGCCTCGACCTGGCGTCGTACGAGGATCCGCATTTTCACGACACTCTCGAGAGGGCCCGCGTGCAAGCGACGGACCGCATTGCGATGATCCAGGCAATCGGGTCGGTCGGGCAGCAAATCGTTGCGGCGGTCAGCCTCTCATTGGGAATTCTCTGGTTCTCTCCGTGGCTGCTGGCGGTTCTGGTGGCCGCCGTTACTCCCGCGTTTGTGGGCGAAAGCCATTTCGCGTTTCTGGGGTATGCGCAGAACATCCGCCAGACGCCTGTCAAGAGGCAGTTGGACTACCTGCGGGTCGTGGGGGCGAGCAAGGAATCGGCGAAGGAACTGCGGCTCTTCGGGCTGAGCGGATTTCTGTCCGGCGAATACGCGCGCTTGTCGAACCTGATTTACGACCAGAATGTGCATCTCGCGCGCAAGCGAATGTGGGCCGGCGCCGTGTTGTCGCTCCTCAGCACAGCCGGCTACTACGGCGCCTATGCTTACGTCATCTATCGAACCGTCACCGGCGCGCTGACTTGGGGAAGCCTTCAATTTTTGGCCGGGGCGATCGCCGGAACCAGCACAAACATCCAAAGCATGTTCTCGACTTTCGCCAGCATCGCCGACCAATCGTTGTTTCTCACCGATCTCGTGGAGTTTCTGGCCGTGAGGCCGAAGATCGGTTCCAAGCCGGATGCGCTTCCGGCGCCGCGTCCGATTCGCGACGGTTTTCTTTTTGAACGGGTGTCGTTCTCCTATCCCGGCAATCCGCGGCCGGTGCTCAAAGCACTCGATCTGCGCATCGAAACGGGAGAGCGCATTGCCCTCATCGGAGAGAACGGCGAAGGCAAAACCACCCTGGTGAAACTCCTCACGCGCCTTTACGACCCCACCGGCGGCAGGATTCTGCTGGATGGCGTGGATTTGCGGGATTACAGCATGGAAGACCTGCAGAGCCAGATCGGCGTGATCTTTCAGGATTTCATGCGCTACGAGATGACGGCGCGGGAGAACATCGCCGTGGGGCGCATCGAATCCGCGGAAGATGCCGCCATACAAGGAGCGGCGCACAAGAGCCTGGCCGACCAGGTGATCGACAAGCTGCCCAAGCGGTATGAACAATTGCTCGGCTTGCGATTCGAGGGCGGAGTCGACCTTTCCGGCGGTGAATGGCAAAAGGTGGCGTTGGCGCGCGCTTATGTGAGGGATGCGCAGGTGGTGGTGCTCGACGAGCCCACCGCAAGCCTGGACGCGCGCTCGGAATACGAAGTATTCCAGCGCTTCGCGGAATTGACGGAGGGGAAAACGGCGGTGCTGATCTCGCACCGCTTTTCGACGGTGCGGATGGCCGGGCGAATTATCGTGCTGGAAAACGGCAGAATCGCCGAACAGGGCAGCCATCGTCAACTGCTCACCCTGGGCGGTCGATATTCGAACATGTTTGAAATGCAGGCGGCGGGATACCGATGACACAGGATAGACCCATCACGGTCGAGGCCTGGCTCCAGGAACCGTGGCGGATTGCGGGCGGGGCCTTGGGCCGTGAATACGGCGATTGCAAACAGCGGGCGCGCCAACGCTCGAAGCCTCCAGATCGCCGACGCCGCGTCCAGGAGTTGTTTGCCCGCGCGGTGTCGCAGCAGGACCAGGAGAACGCCGCCTGGGTACTCGATAACTTCCGGCTGATTGCCGGCGCGGAAAGAGCCGTCCGCGAATTCTCCGGTGCGCTGCCGGATTACCCGGTCGTGATCGACGCGCAGGGTCGCGAGACCGCGCGCGTCTGCGTGGTCGCACGCGGTTACCTGGCCACCAGTTCCTACACGTTTCGCGAAGAGGACCTGGCGGGGTTCATCGACGGTTATCAATGCGTCGCGGGTTTCACCATGAGCGAAATCTGGGCGCTCGAACTGGCGATCCAGATGGAATTGATCGACCGGCTGACGGAATCGGCACCGGGCGATTGGCCCTCGATTCTAACGTGTCTCCGCAAGGTCGCCGAAACGGTGTGGAAGGACGTTTTCGAAATCGCGAGTTCGGTGAACCGGGTGCTGATGCGCGAACAGTCGGGCGTCTTTCCGCGCATGGACGCCGAGAGCCGCGATCGCTATCGAAGGGTGGTAGGGGAATTGGCCCGCCGAAGCGGGATGACCGAAACTGGGATAGCCGAGTCGGCCTTGGAACTCTCGCAGAAGGCGCCGGCCGGCGATCGCCGGCATCATATCGGGTATTACCTGGTGGATAGCGGACGCCCGGTGCTGGAGGAAGTCATCGGGTACCGCCCGCCTTGGAGGACCCGCCTGCAAAGGCTCATCCTGCGATACCCGACGGTATTCTATCTGACGGGAATCGAGCTGCTCACCATTCTGACCGTCTGTGCAATCCTTTCCCGTGCGGGGTCTTTGACGCCGGCGTACGCCGCGCTCTTATTCCTGGCGCTGCCGGCAACCCAGGCCGCCGCCGACTTCATGAACAATCTCACGGCCTTCCTGCTCCCGCCGCGGGTACTGTCGAAACTGGATTTCTCCGAGGGCATTCCCGATGACTGCGTGACCATGGTGGCGGTTCCGGCGCTCCTGTTGAATGAGGCGCAGGTGCGCGATCTCGCGCTCGACCTGGAAATTCGCTTCCTGGCGAACCGCGATCCCAACCTCTACTTCGCCCTTTTGACCGATCCGCCCGATTCCGATCGCGCGCAGGACGAGCGGGACGCGCTCGTGGGCCTTTGTGCGCGCCTCATCGAAGCCCTCAACCAGCGCTATTGCTCGGAGGGACGGTCGCCCTTCTTCCTGTTCCATCGCCAGCGAATTTACAACCAGCAGGAAGGGTGCTGGATGGCATGGGAGCGCAAGCGCGGCAAACTACTGGATCTCAACCAACTGCTTCGGGGGCGATTCGATGCGTTTCCGGTCAAAGTGGGCGATCTCGCGCCGCTGCCCAAAGTCCGGTATGTGATTACGCTGGACACGGACACTCAGCTTCCGCGGGATTCCGCGGCGAGACTGGCCGGGGCCATTGCCCACCCGCTGAACCGCGCCCTGATCGATCCGGCGCGGCGAGTCGTGGTGGAGGGTTACGGCATCCTCCAGCCGCGCATCGGCATCAGCGTGCAATCGGCGGCGCGCAGCCGGCTGGCTGCCCTTTATTCGGGCCAAACCGGATTCGACATTTATACGCACGCGGTTTCGGACGTGTATCAGGATCTGTTCGGCGAAGGAATTTTCACCGGTAAAGGAATTTACGACGTGGACGCACTGAGTGAGGTGCTGGACCACCGCTTCCCCGATAACGCTCTGCTCAGCCACGATCTGATTGAGGGCGCCTATGCGCGCGCGGCCCTGGCCAGCGATATCGAGCTGATTGACGATTATCCTTCGCACTTCAGCGCCTATAGCCGGCGGAAGCATCGTTGGGTGCGGGGCGACTGGCAGATCATGCGCTGGACCAGCGCTCGCGTTCGCGATTACTCCGGGCGCCTGATTGCGAATCCTATCGCGCTGATCTCGCAGTGGAAGATTCTCGACAACCTGCGGCGGAGTCTGCTGGAGCCCGCGCTGCTTCTGCTCCTGGTGAGCGGATGGCTGTGGCTCCCAGGCAAGCCCGCGTTCTGGACCGCCGTGACCATCGCGATGTGGTGCGTGCCCATGCTCTCCGGTCTGTTCTTCGCGCTGCTCAACGTCCCGGGCAAATGGCGCGCCGTGCCGGCCTGGCTCGGGGAGTCGGCCCGTTCTTTGCTGGACAACGCGCTCCTGACGGCATCCAGCCTGATTTTCCTGCTGCACCAGGCGCTGGTTTCGATGGACGCGATCGTGCGCGCGGTGCTGCGCGTGCTCGTCACGCGCCAAAAAATGCTGGAGTGGGAAACGGCGGCGGAAGCGGCGGCGGCCGCCGGTCTGAAGGCCACCGTGGACGTCTATCTGGAGTGGACGCCGGCGATTTCGATGGCGCTGGCGATGTTGATCTGGCTGGTGCGGCCGCAGGCCTTGGCCAGCGCCGCGCCGCTGCTGGCTCTTTGGGCGTTTTCCTATGTATTTTCGGCCTGGCTGAACCGGCGCCCGCGCGCCGGCCATAGCAAATTGAGTGTGGCCGACGTTCACCTGCTGAGGGAATCGGCGGACCGCATCTGGCGCTTCTTCCCCGATTGGAGCACGGCTTCGACAAACTGGCTCATTCCCGACTCGGTGCGCGAGGATGGCGGCGCGGAACTGCGGGTTTCGCCCACCAATCTCGGAATGCTGCTCGACGCGCGCATCGCCGCCGTGCACCTCGGGATCGTTCCTCTAGCCGAGTTTGTGTTCGAGACGCAGCAAACGCTGGAACGCATCGAGCAAATGCCAAAACATCGCGGCCATCCGCTGAATTGGGTCGCCCTCCAGACTCTCAAGCCTCTCGCGCCGCTGTTCGTATCGACCGTGGACAGCGGAAACCTCGCCGCGAGCCTGTGGACTCTCAGGCAGGCGGCGCTGGCCTTTGCCGCGGAGCTGCCGGTAAAGCGCGGATTGACAAAAGAGCTCGCCGCCGCGCTGCGGCAGATCGCGGACATATCGGACCGGCTGGTCCGAGACATGGATTTTCGTTTTCTTTACCATCCCCGCAAGAAATCGCTTTCGGTGGGTTACGACGTCGGCAGCGGAAAACTCGAAGCCGCCAGCTACAACCTATTGGCTTCCGAAGCACGCATGGCGGGCTTTGTGGCGATCGCCAAGGGCGACATTCCGCAAGAGGCATGGTTCCAGTTGGGCCGCGCCCACACCCTGGCGTGCGGCGAACCCGTGCTGCTTTCCTGGAGCGGAACCATGTTCGAATACCTCATGCCGTCTCTATGGATGCGGAATTACCGCGACACCATCGTGGACCGAAGCTGCGCGCGGCCGTATGCTCACAGCGCGAATATGGACGGCGCCGGGGTGTGCCCTGGGGGGTTTCCGAATCCGCCTGTGTTTCGCCTTCGAGCGGGACGTACGGCTATCGGGCCTTTGGCGTGCCGGAACTCGCCATGCGGCGCAGGGAGTCGCGGAACCTGGTGATCTCGCCGTACTCCACATTTCTCGCGGCCACGGTGGATCCCGCCGCCGCGGTGGCCAATCTGCGCCAGATGCAGGAATATGGCTGGCTGGGCCGCTATGGCTTCTACGAAGCGATCGCTTATTCACAATCCGGCGCGGAACCCTTGTGCATGTGGATGGCACATCACCAGGGCATGAGCCTGCTGGCAATTACGAATTTATTGTTCGACAACCCGCTGCGGCAATATTTTCACGCGGAGCCGCAGGTGGTGGCAACTGAATTGCTACTTCACGAACGCGTTCCAGCGGGTGCGCTCGCGGACCTGGAGCACGTGGAACTCCCGGCCGAGGGCGCGTACCCTATACCGGCGTGACAGATGCCTTATCAGCGGATCGAAGATTACGGAATTATCGGTAATTTGCGTACAGCGGCTCTCATCGGGAAGAACGGATCTCTCGATTGGTTTTGCTATCCCCGCTTCGATTCGCCTAGCGTCTTCGCCGCAATTCTCGACGATAAAAAGGGTGGCTATTTTCAAATCTCGCCGGTTCCGGATAGTGTGACACATAAACAGCTCTATTGGCCGGACACCAACATTCTCGTGACGCGATTTCTTTCACCGGACGGCGTCGGGGAAACACTCGATTTCATGCCGATGGGCGCTGGCGGGGAGTGTTCGAAGGATGGCTGCCTGATCCGGCGCGTGCGCGTCCTGCGCGGCACGATGCGGTTCCGTCTGGAATGCCATCCCGCGTTCAACTATGCGAGGGGCGCGCACGTGACGCGCCTGGTGAAGGACGGGGCGCATTTCAACGGGCCGGAGTGCCGGCTGGGATTGCGCGCCGGCATCCGCCTGCGGCATTCCGGCACCGGTGTGGCGGGCGAATTCTCGTTGAACGAGGGACACGGCCGGAGCTTTCAGTTGTACGACCTCGATGAGAAAGGACAGCGGGAGGATGCGGGCCTGTCGGAGCAGAAGAGCGAGCAACTGTTCAACGAGACGGTAGCCTACTGGCGTCAATGGGTGGCAAAGGGCACATATCGCGGACGCTGGCGGGAGACGATCACGCGTTCGGCGCTCGCGTTGAAGTTACTCACGTATGAACCGACGGGCGCCATTGTCGCCGCCCCTACTTGCGGTCTGCCCGAGAGTTTAGGGGGGGAGCGCAACTGGGACTACCGCTACACCTGGATTCGCGACGCGGCGTTCACCATCTATGGTCTGATGCGCCTCGGCCACACCAGCGAAGCCATGCAGTTCGCAGGCTTTCTCGAGGAGCGATGCAAAGAATTGAAACGTGGGCGGTCGCTGCAGACCGTCTACGGCATCGACGGGCGCAGAGAATTAAAGGAAGAGACTCTCGATCATCTGGAAGGGTATGAAGGATCGCGGCCAGTCCGCATCGGGAATGCCGCCTATCGCCAGCTCCAGTTAGATATCTACGGCGAGCTCATGGATTCCATCTATCTCTACAATAAGTACGGCACGCCAATCTCATACGAACTCTGGTCCTATCTCCGCACGATGACTAATTGGGTTTGCAATAACTGGCGGCGTAAAGACGATGCGATCTGGGAAGTGCGCGGCGGGACGCGGGACTTTGTGTACTCCAAGGTGATGTGCTGGGTCGCGGTGGACCGGGCGCTGCGTCTGGCTTCCAAACGATCGCTTCCCGCGGACTGGCGCCGGTGGATGCGTGTACGCGATGAGATTTATGAGGCCGTGATGAAGCGCGGCTGGAGTAAAAAGCGACGGGCCTTCATTCAAAGCTATGACCGCGATGCCTTGGACGCGTCTCTGCTCCTCATGCCACTGGTGTTCTTTATCTCGCCCAACGATCCACGAATGGTCGAGACTCTGGATGCCGTCAACACAGCCCCGCGAAACGGCGGGCTGGTATCCGACGGGCTGGTCTACCGTTACGACGTGGACAAGACGCCGGATGGCCTGAAGGGCACCGAGGGGACGTTCAATATCTGCACCTTCTGGCTCGTGGAAGCGCTGACGCGCGCGAGCCGGGACGACCCCGCGCGCTTGCAGGATGCCCGCCTTCTGTTTGAGCAGATGCTTGGATATGGCAATCATCTGGGTCTTTACAGCGAGCAGTTGGGAGTAGGCGGCAGGGCGTTGGGCAACTTTCCGCAAGCTCTAACCCACCTGTCCCTCATCAGCGCCGCCTTCAATCTCGACCGCTACCTGGATCAAAAGGCGATCCCGAAGTAGCGCCAGGCCTTCCTCCCGACAGCCCGGTTACTTGAACTGTCTCTTATACAGAACCTTAATACTGAAGAGGCCGAATTGATCGCGAGTCGCGGTGGCCGACCATTGACGGCTGATGAGATATTGCCCGCTGACCGCTTCCTCCCCCGCGCCCTGGACGGGAGTCGAATAATTCAAAGTGATGCGCGACGTCACCTGCTGCTGCACGCTGAGCTGAGCTTGCGGCAAGTCCTGGCCGTTGGCGAACGTGGGATCGATCTTGAACTGCGTAATGCCGAAAACCCGCTGCAACTGATTGGCGATGGGATCCGCCAGGGCTTGGCCCACCACCGCCGATTCCCCCATCTCCGCAAAACTCTGTGCCGGCGGCGTGGGCTGGTTGGCGAGAATATTCGGGTCGGACGTTGGAGTCTGTCCGGCTGCCAGCAGTCCTACAATCTCCTGAAATTGAATCGGCGGGTCCGAGGTGTAGGAGAGCTTCATGTTGTCGATGGGACCGGTCACGTGTAAAGTCACATCCACGCCTTGCGCCTGGGTTTCCAGGCTAAGATCCAGAATCGGGTCGATGCGGATTGGGTTATAGAACGTAATGGTGCCGGTGTTCACCGTGTAGGTCGAACTCAGGAACACTAACTTGCCCTCGCTGATGACGATTCGGCCGGTGACGCCCGGTTGCGACGCGGTTCCCTGAATGTGCAGATTGGCATCCACTTGCAGGCTCTGCGCCACCGAGGCTCGCACCGAAGTACTCGAAGAAGTCCCCACCACCACGTCCAGTCTCATGTTGTCCAACAGCTGCGATGGCGTGGCTGACGACTGGACGGCTGGCGCCGCCCGGGATAGAATCGCGCCGAGGTCGCTCTTGGGCGCGTAGGTGATCTGCTGGATGACGGCCGAGCCGGACAGCACGCTCGAATCCATGCGTCCACTGAGATGGAGATCCGCGTCGGCAGTAGCACTAACGCCCTCCTGCGGACGGATTCGGACCCTGGTGGCATTCACGCGCAGCGCCATTCGCGCGCCTCCGCTGAACGCCATGAATCCGCTCAGGACCACCTTGCCGCCGCCGACTTCGCCGGTGAGATTCCGAAAAGACGCGCTGGTACCGTTAAAGTCCACTTCGCCGTTAGCGTTCGAGAGGCCGGTGATCACGTCCGGAAGATGCACCGATGCCTTCTGTACCTGGAGTTTGCCGTTAATCAGGGGACTGGAAAAGGTGCCCCGAAAGGTGGCGTCGGCGGTGATTTGACCAGACGACAGGATGTCGCGGTCGAACTCCTCCAACAGGCTCAGATCCGTGCGCGCGGTCAGGGAGGCCTGCATCGTCTGCGCGGTGAGCGAGACGGATCCGTGCGCCTGAACATCCGTCTCCGGGCCCGTCAGGTGCAAGCTCTCGATATGAGCGACTCCGTTCTCCATCGAAAGAACCACCGGCCCCTGATTCTGCACCGCAACCTTCTGGGCATGCACCCCGGGCGTCATCGCCGACAACTGCACGCGCGGAATCTGTAGCCGGCCATTGATTTCGCTGGGCCGCAGCGCGGGGCCGTTTAGAATGAGGTCGGCATCGGCCGCGGCATCGAAGCCGGCTGGGGCGACGGCGGATGGACCCAGGAGCGGCTCCAAGCCCTTCCAGTTGAGATTGCGAACCGTCATTTGCGCTGCCAGTGGATAATCCGCGGTAAGGCGCGCGCCGCCTGCCCCGTGAATGGAAGCTCCGGCCAGGGTCGAATCGAGATGGAACGTGACCTGGTTTCCGGTGGTGCTGGCCGACAGAGTGAGATCGCCCAGGTTCTTACCCTGCATTGCCAGGCCCTTCCCGCTGAAGTCGAGATTCAAACTGCGCGGTGAGATGTGAGCCGGCCCGGCGATGGCCGCCGAAGCATTCGCCGTAAACTGCAGAACGCCGGCGAGACCGGGCCGTTCCGACTGGACATACCGCAGGTGCGCGAGATCCAGGTGCCCGTTCGTAACGCGCGCCTGCAGATCTCCCGCTTCCAGGTTGTCCGCCTGGTGATCGTAGTGAGCAGTAAGATCCAGCGTCGAGGCGCCGGCGCGAACTTCGAGGACAGGCACATCGATACTGGTAGCGAGATAATCGACCCGGGTGTGAACGGTGTCGATGGGTTCGCCGTCGAACTGGGCGCGGCTGATGGTAGCGTCCAGGCTCCCCTGCGGATGCGCGACGGTGCCGGCGACATGAACTGCCGCGGCGAGCGACCCCTTGGCCGGTATGTCCGCGCGCCCCAACAAAGCGAGAACACGGTCGATGGCCAAGCCGGCAATGTTGGCGTCGGCGGTAGTCGGGTATCCGGAGGCGAGTGTGGTGCTGCCGCTCACCTGAATCCTGGCAGCGGCGAAATCGGAATTCACATGGTATGTCACGGCCTGTCGGCTGGTGCGTGCGGTCGCCGTGAAATCGCCATAATTCCGTCCGCCGATGCGGATGGCGTGGCCGGACGCGTCCAGCGTCACATGGTTGGGTGCAAAGTTGGAATGATCCAGTTGTCCGGTCAAGTCGGCGTTAGCCTGCAGCGTGCCGCCGGAGTTGGGCTCGCGATTTTCGAGCGTCCGCAGCTTTGACAAGTCCACCTGGTTGGTAGCCAGGTGCGCGTGAATTTGGCCGCGGTCGAAACTGTCGCGCGGGTGATGAAATTCGGCGGTCAGAGCGGCGCGCGATGGGCCATTGGTTATCTCGGCGTTGGTTACAGTGACGAGCCTGTCCGCCATGTGAACTTGGGCCTGTAAGCTGTCGAAGGGCTCGCCGTCGAGGGTGCCATTCGCAACGGCGAGGTTCGCGTCACCGCGCGGATTACCCATGGTCCCGGTAATATTCACGCCGGCGGTGAGTGCCCCGGAATAGCCCTGCGGCGGTGTTCCCGCCAAGGCGAGCACATCCGCCAGATCGGCATTCCGGACCGATGCCGTCGCCGCCACCGGCTGGTTTGGCGTAGGTGTCCAGTCTCGCATTCCCAGCGATGCGCTGAGCTGCGCCTGCATATTCCCGCGCCTGAGTAAGCCGTTCGCCAGCGCGGCGCCCGAGCGCGAGACCGACACGTCGCCTTGCATCGAGTCGAATGGCCTCCCTTCGGCTGTGAATTGGCCGATCGCGAAATGGCCGGTAACTCGAGGCGAGGCGAGTTGCCCGCTGACCGCGCCCGCAAACTCCGCCGGCGTGCCGAGTGTCACCGGCAGTTTGCCGCCAATCAGAGGCGAGAAATCGGCAAGGTTCATCGTCGTAAATACCACGTTCAACCGGTTCCCGAGAGATCCGGCAAGGCCGAGGCGAGAATGCGGCAATACCACATACGAGTCGTTCACCGAAAGATTATCGGTATCGCCGCGATAGCTGGCTAAGATCCGGCCGGCAAGCGGGATGCCTCGCCCCGGCGCGATCGACAGCCGGGCGCTGGCCATGAGGCTTTTGGCGCCTGGAACCTTGAGATCGCCGGTAAGTGAAAGCGGGCCCGACACCTCGCCTCCATATCCGAGGCTCTTGTGGCCCAGATCTCGCATCGCCGTTTCCAGATCGAGATGCGCCAGTTGCACGTTGACGCTGTATTGCGCCGAGTTCTCGAGAGATGCCTGGCCGGCGATTTGCGCGCCGAACGCATCGATCCGCAAGGCCGTCAGAGAAATGCGGTGGGGGCTCATTTCCGCCAAGCCATTGGCGTCGAGCGCTCCCTGGGGGTGCACATCCAGCCGCGCCAGCCGGCTCAGTTCGGGCAGCGCGAGGTGAATCTCGAACTGCATCGCACCTTGGCCGGTGGGATCCTGCAGTTTTCCGGAAGCATTTATACTGCTTCCGCCGTAAGCTACTCGCGACTCGCCCAAATCGATTTGGTTGGCGGCCATGGTAACGTTAAGGTCCACATCCGCGGCCGAAGGCATTCCCGGTTCCAGCGCGAGACGCAAGTTCCCGAGATTTTCCAGGTCAGCCAGCGCCACTTGCCCCTGGATGTGCGCGGAAGTCTTCATGGACTGCCAGTTGTCGAGGGATGCATCGAGACTCAGCCGGGAGTGGTCCGTTTGGATTCGCCCGTTCTGCAAAGCGATGCTGCCGGAGCCGATGGCCACCGGCAGGTCGAGTTGGAACTTCACCGGCGTATTGCGGCCGGAGACTGCGTACAACGGCGCCATGGAGATCTCGCCCTTGTAACTCCGCTTCAAAGCGTCATACCAAAGCTGCACGCGCAACGATTCGGCGCGCAGATCGAAATTCTGTTTTTGCGAATTGAAGGTCAGCGAGCCGTTGGACAGGTCGAAGTGGCCCACTGCCAGGTCGACCACCGTCTGTAGCGGCGACTCTTTGGAGGGCGTGGCTGATTTCGGCGTGGGGACGTTGCTGGTTCCATCGGCGGCAACTGTGACGTTCAGTTGCGGCCGTTCAATGCCCAGATAACGAATGTCGAGAAGATGATGAATACTGGTAGGCAGCCCCAGCCGGACCTCCACTCGCGCGGCGCTCAAGTAAGGCGGCGCACCCGCCGTCTCGTTCCCGTGAATCACGAAGTTGGTTACGACGGCGGTCAGGCCCCTCCAATCGAAAGCGAAAGAACCTATGCCGACCCGTCCACCGGTGCCCTCCTCGGTGGCAGAGACGATCTTCTCCCGCACATAGTTGCGGAACCACTGGGTGCGAACCACCAGGATGCCGGTGACGACGGCAAGCGCCATGAAAACCACCAGCCCCAGCGCCGCATTGCGCAGTATTCTCACCGGCCTGCTCATTGGAAAGCCCCCTCGCGGTAGACGATTCGGTCGCGCTTGCGCGCCTCCGCGAGCCACGCATCGAAGTTCTGGTTCAACTGTTCCCCTTCGAGCGAAGTGCGGATTTTCGGCTCCAGCGCCTCATAGCTTTTCAGCCGAGGGAACTGGCGCTCCAGATCCGCGCGGTGCTGCTGGTAATAACTCTTCACCTGGTCGTCGGTCACCATGACTCCGGGGCGGAATCGCTGCGCGATGAAATCAATCACGTCCAACTGCCACTCCAGTTGCATTCGCAATTGGGCATCCGTTAGCCCATATCGCGCAAGTTCCTCCTTGAGCCGCGCCTCCGAGCCGCCGAACCGGTCGTCAAGAAGCTTTTTCATCATCCCGTCCACCTGCGAGGCAGTCGATCTGGAATACCCGCCTTTTTCCATTTCTTCGCGAATCACGGTCTGGTCGATGAGGCGCTCGGCTGCTTTGCGTCTCGCCGACACGCTGAGATCGAGCGGCGCACGGTTCAGAAATTCCGTCACGCGCAAATCGCGGTCGATGTCGCTCGCCTTGATGACTCGTTTGTCCACGATCACCGCAACCCGGTCGATTACCACGCTTTCGCCGTGGGTGGCTGGCAGCATCAGCAGGACCGCAATCGATGGCACAAGCATATTAGAATGTCTGTCCTATCGAAAAGAAAAACTGCAAATGGGACAGCGTCTGGGGCACGCCGACACACGGCCCGGAAGTATAGGCTTGGCCGGGATTGCACTGCAGTAATTGTTGCGTGGTGCCCTTGAACCCGACAAACGAAGGCGGATTCAGTGCGTATGCCAGATCCAGACGCAACGGCCCCACCGGCGTTTTGTAGCGCACGCCGAACCCGACCGCCTGCGCGCTGTAGTCGAAATCCTTTGGGTTGGCTTGATGATAGCCGAACGACATGTCGCCCAGCGTAGCGAACACGTTGCCCATGTCCTCGAAAACGACGCCACCGATGTTAGCGCCGATCAACGGAAAGCGCAGTTCCACATTGTTATAAAAAAGAGCGTTGCCGCCGAGCGGCAAACCCGTGGGGGGGGACGACTTTCCCCCGGCCACCAGCGGCGCTCCGGTATCGCGCGGACCGGCTTGATCGAAGGCAAATGCCCGCAAAGTATCGGGTCCGCCGCCGAAGAACCGCTCCGCGAGCGGTATGTCTTCCGCCGCGGAAATTCCGGCCGGCACGTTGAACGGCGTAATGACGCCGAACTGAGTCTGGCGGGCCAGCACCAGGTTCTTCGTCAAAGAATGGTACGTGGCGTTGCGCACCAGGATTCGGCCGAAGGATCGCTGCGAGCCGAAGACGCTCGAGGCCAGCCCAAAATCCAGCGTGTTGTAGATGCCGTGGTGAGGATCGGCGGCATTGTCGCGGCGATCTTGCACCAGGCTCCCACCCAGTATTCCGATGCGAACCGACTGGTCCAATTGCGGCACCAGTAAAACGGGGATCACGACATTCGTCACGCTGACGCGGCGGTAGGCAAAGCGGAATTGCCCGCGGATCGCCTTCGAAAACTGTTGCGAGACCTGAACCGACACCTCTTCCCGTTGGGACGCGAATGTCACGACGTTGAACGAGTTATCGTACAGCAGCGTGAAGGTGATGCTTCGCGACTTATCGCCTAAGAATCGAGGTATCTCATAAGTCAACGAGCCACGCTGTTCCAGGAAAGAATACAGGAAGTGGAGCCCGACGGTTTGTCCCAATCCCAGAAAGTTGATGCGATTCACATCCAGGGAGGCGAGCGGGCTCCCGCTCGTGGATCCGCCGGGCGACGACAGGCTGTTGCCGTAATATGGATTGCCGTAGCGTCCGGCTTGCAGGCCCAAGCCTACCGCCAAAGTGTAGCGGTTGGCCTCTTCGATATTGAAAAGAATGTTCTTGTGATCGGTATCGCCATCCGGATTTTGAATCGCCGTGTCCACCCGCGAAAAGAC
>Ga0335073_10005777_pt1 | contig 17380 bp, 13 predicted proteins | sample Lox_Sample_22_FD_207093 | JGI IMG/M metagenome (GOLD analysis project Ga0335073, IMG submission 207093) | Soil microbial communities from Loxahatchee National Wildlife Refuge, Florida, United States - Lox_Sample_2.2 | ecosystem: Environmental > Terrestrial > Soil > Wetlands | place: USA...
GTCGGTGGCGTGGCTGGGCTGCATCGAGGCGACCACGCCGAGCTCGGCGAACCGCGGCACCTGGTCCGAGGGGAGGGTCTCGATGTGCTCGATCCGGTGCCGGACCGGGCTCCCCGCGGGCACCACCGCGGCCAGGGTGTCCAGCACGTGCCGCACCGCGGCGTCGCCGATCGCGTGGGTGGCGGTCTGCACGCCCGCCCGGGCCAGCACCCGGACCGCCTCGGTGTAGTCGCCCGGATCCTGCCAGTACGCCGCCGTGGACTGGCCGTGGCAGTCGGCCTCGTGCAGCCAGGCGGTGCCGCCGTCGATGGTGCCGTCCATGAACAGCTTGACCGCCGCCACGCTCCACAGCCGGCCGCGCCGCCCCTGCCAGCCGAGCAGCTCAGCAACCGCGGCCGCGTCGTCCTCGGGCCGCCGCCACGGCGCCAGCCGCAGCCGCAGCGGCAACTGGCCGTCCCGGTCCAGGGCCGCGTACAGCTCCAGGGCGTCCGCGTCGAGGTCCATCACGTGCCCGCCGGTCAGCCCGGCGGCGGCCATGTCCCGCAGCAGCGCGGCCAGCCGGTCCCGGCGCGCGGCGAACGGCTCCGCCGGGATGACCGAACTGACCAGCCGCATCGCGCCCTCTTCCAGCAGGTGCCCGGTGGGGCGGCCGCGCTCGTCGCAGACCACGGCCGACCGTGAGCCGAACCGCCGCGGCCCGTCGATCCCGGCCCGCCGCAGCGCCTCGCGGCTGGCCAGCACCGAATGCCCGTCGAACAAGGTCAGGCAGGCTGGCCGCCCGCCCAGGACGTCCTCGACCGCGCCGGATCCGACCGGAATCTGACCGAACGAATTCGGATCAAGCCCCCAGCCCACGATCCACTGGTCCGGGGCGGACGCCTGGGCCGCGTCCCGCAGCGCGGCCCGGACCGAGGCCAGGTCCGGGCAGCCGGACAGGTCCAGGCCCGCCGTCATCTCCAGCCCCAGCACGGGATGCAGATGCGAGTCGGTGAGCCCCGGCGTGAGCGTCGCCCGGCCCAGGTCGATCACCTCGGTCCGGCGGCCCCGCCAGCCCGGGATGTCGCGCCGCTCGCCGACCGCCCTGACCCGCCCGCCGGTCATCGCCACGGCCGTGGCCGACGGCCGCCGCGGGTCCAGCGTCATGATGTTGTCGCAGGCCAGGATCAGGTCGGCCGTCAGGTCAGTCATTGCCCGCCTCCACCTGGCCGAGCCGGGCCAGGGCCGGGCCGCGCAGCCGCATGGCGACCGCCGCGGCGACCGCGGCCAGCACCACCAGGCCCAGGATGTAGGCCCAGAAGGTGTTGGCCGGCGAGGGCTGGTCCGGCAGCACGAACTCGTACACGCCGTACCCGACCACGGCCACCCCGGCCAGGCTGGGCAGCACGTGCGCGGTGACCCGGAAGCTGGCCCGGTCGTGCCGCCAGATGTAGACCGGCGTGACCGCGGAGATCAGCACGTAGACCATCAGCAGCGGCACGGTCCCGATGCCGGCCTCGTAGGCGGCGACGGTGACCGCGTTGCCGTGCAGCATGAAGTAGGGGATCACGCACAGCGCGGCGATGACGGCCATCCACAGCAGCACCGCGGGCGCGGGCACCGCGGTCCGGGACGAGACCCGGGCCAGCCGGCGGGGCAGCAGGCCGCCGCGGGCCGAGGCGAAGGTCCAGCGCGAGCAGGCCGTGATCGAGGCCAGGTAGCAGGCGGCCGGACTGATCACGCCGATCGCCACTACGCCCCAGTGCAGCCAGGGCGCGTAGTGGTCGGCCAGCTCGACGAACGGGGCGGCGTTGGTGAGGCTGCCCAGCCGGGCGGTGCCCGCCGTGACGCCCTTCCAGTGCACGTAACCGGACACGGCCGCCCAGGTGGCGATCAGGTAGAGCAGGGCCACGACGGCGATCGAGCCGAGGATCGCGACCGGGATGACCTTGCGCGGCTGCCGGATCTCCTCGGCCAGGCTGGCGGAGTTCTCCCAGCCGATGAAGCCGGACACGGCGGTGGCGAAGGTGATCCCGACGATGCCGCCCCAGCCGCCCGGCGTCCCGCCGTGCGCGTGCAGCGGCGCACCGACCGCCCCGCCCGAACGCAGCAGCACGATCACCGAGATCAGCAGCAGCCCGCCCGCCTCGATGGCGAAGAACAGCAGCGCGGTCTTGGCCGAGGCGACGATGCCGCGCAGTACGATCGGCGAGGTCAGCGCGATCGCCGCTAGCGCGATCACCAGCCACCACACGTTGGGCAGCCCGGCCGCCGACTGCAGCCAGGAGCCGAGGAAGACCACCACGGCCGCGACCGTGATCGGCCCGGCCAGCAGGCTCAGGTAGAAGGTGAACGCGGCCGCGGGCTTGGCCCAGGACCGCCGGATGGCCCCGCCGCCGTGATAGGCGAACCCCACGTAGGACCCGGCGCTCGGGATCCGCCGGGCCAGCTGGGCGACGTTCCAGCCGGTCAGCGCGATGCCGATGGCGCCGAGCAGGAACGCCCACGGGGTCAGGGTGCCCATCGCGCCGGCCACGATGACCAGCACGATGAAGATGCCCTCGACGGGCGCCATGTTCGACAGGGTGCTGGCCAGGGCGTCGGACAGGCCGATCGCGCCGGGGCGCAGGCCCGCCTCGGGTTCCTGCCTGGTGTGAGTCACGGTCATTGCGATGCCTTCCACGGGGCTGCCGGGCGGGGGCCGGCGCGGGGGATCTGGCCAGGAAGCCAGCGGGTTACAAGCCCAGTGTGAACATAGTCACGCCTATAGTCAATAGCGGTGACTATGTATAATGCTAAGCATGCCGCAGAACCAGCCAGCCGGGTGCCGTCGCGACCGCTACCCCGGTACCGTTGCGACCGCTACCCGGGATGCCGTTGCGACCGCTACCCGGGATGCCGTCGCGACCGCTGAGCAGATGCTGTCGTGACCGCTAGGCGGCGGCCGCGCGGCAGCCTGAACCAGCAGGTCATCCTGGCCGCGGCGTTCGCGGTGACCGAACGCGGCGGCCTGGAGGCGGCCACCTTCCAGGCGCTCGGCGCCGAGCTCGGCGCCCACCCGACCGCGATCTACCGGCACTTCCGGGACAAGGACGAGCTGCTGCTCGCGATGATCGACGCGCTGCACGCCGAGACCCTGGCCGGGCTGCCCGGGCCGACCGATGACTGGGCCGCGGACCTGGCCGCCGTGGCGCGCCGGACCCACGAGGTGTTCATGAAGCACCCCTCGGTCGCCGCCTACGCCTACCGCACCGCCCACCGCGAGCACGAGTTCCACATGGTCGACCGGATCATCGGCTGCATGCGCCGGGCCGGCTTCGGCGACGCGGAGGCGGCCCGGATGTACCGGGTCTTCGCCGATTTCCTGCTCGGCTACTCGGCGCTCGACGCCGGGCTGGCCGCCCTCGACCCGGTCGCCAGGCAGGCCGACCTGCGGTCCTGGGAGGTCGAGTACCGGATGCTGCCCGCCGGGCCGTACCCGAACATCGCCGCCGTGGCCCACGTCCTGCCCGCGCTCGACGATCCGGAGAACTTCGCCCTGGCCCTTGACCTCATGATCGAGGCCATCCGGGCCCGCGCCGCGGCCGCAGCGCGGCCGTGACGGCGCGAGCCCGGTATCACCGCGCTAGTCGCCGGGGCCGAACGCCCGGCCGACCAGTTCGGTGAGCACGCCGGTCATCTCCTTGCGCAGCACGGCCGACTGGTCGTCCAGCGAGGCGGCCAGGGCCCACGGCGGTGTGGCCCGACGCGTCAGTCCGTCCCGGGCGACTCGTCGGTCTTAGCCTGCTCGGCCGGCGGGTCCGGCTCGGGTCGCGCGGCCTCACCGGCCTGCGCGCTTTCAGCGGGGCGCGAGGCCTCAGCGGGCCGCGAGGCCTGCCCGCCGGCCAGGTTGAAGATCCGCTCGGCCTGGCCCATCACCTCGTCGGCTCGCTGCCTGAGCTGGTCGAACCGCTGCAGGACCTGGCCGAGCCGGCCCGGCAGCCAGTCGGCGGGCTCCCCGGCCGGTTCCTGGACGTACGGGCGCCCCGGGCGTCCGGGACGCCCAGGGTGTTGCGGGCGCGGGGGATGCGGCGGGTGCGGGGGGTGCGGCGGGATCCGGCCCGGACCGGTCCAGCCGCGGTAGTGCACCCGCCGGCGCGGGTACTCCCCGTCATCCTCGGCCTCGTCGGCTTCCTCTTCGGCCTCGTCGGCTTCCTCGTTGGCCCGCTCGGCGGCCTCCTGCGCCCGCTCGGCCTCCCGCTCGGCCTGCTCGAACCGGCGCCGCGCCTCCTCGGCCGCGGCCCGGGCCTGGGCGGCCCGCCAGTGCGCCTGCTCCTGCTCCTGCTCGTCGGCCCAGCCGCGGGTGAGGTCGGCGGCTTCGGCGGCCATGTCGGCGGCATTGTTCGCCAGCTCGGCCGCCTCTTCGGCCTGCTCGGCCCGCTCCTGCGCCCGGTCGGCCCGCTCCTGGGCCTCCTCGGCCCACTGCCGCGTCCGCTCCACGCGCTCCCGCAGGCCGGCGTCGTCCCCGGGCCCGGCGCCGCGATCCGCGGCGTCCTGCTCGCGCTCGACCGCGTGCCTGGCCACGCTGTAGGGTTCGCCGGTTTCGGCCATCCGCTGACGGGTGGCGGCTTTACGCGCCTTGTCCTGAGTCATGATCATTCTTTCCCGGCGGGTCGGCCCGCGTCTGCCCGCCATGGATGAATGGCATGACCAGATAAGCCCGCCGCAGTGAAAGGGCGTGGCGGACAAAGCCCGCGAGTCGTGGACCCTTGTCCTCGTCACCGTCTCCGGCGCGGGCCGTCGACGGTTCGGAAGCGGGCAGGCGGTGCGCTGCCACTGAAAGCAGCGTATCCAGCGGCCGAGCCCACGGCAATGCGGAAAACCCGGCCATCGGCCCGGGGGTAAACCCGACCCGCGGTGGCCAGGTGCGTAATAGCGCAGTCCGTTCGGGATCATTAAAAGATTTTCATCCCGAACGAATCCGGTACCCGTCCCCGGTCCCGTGCGAGCCTTCGCGGCTCAGCCCGGCCCCAGGCCGGCCGCCTCGGCGTACACCTTGCGGTGTTCCTCCGCCGAACGTCCCCAGCTGTACCGCTCGCACACCTCCCGCCCCGCGGCGCGGAGCCGGCCGGCCAGCCGGGGGTCGTCGAGTACCGCCGCCAGCGCCGTGGCCAGCGCGGCCGCGTCGTTCACCGGCACCATCAGCGCGTCCCGGCCCGGCTGCAGGTACTCGCGGAAGACCGGCAGGTCGGAGGCCACCACGACCAGTCCCGCGCTCATCGCCTCGAGTACCGCCAGGCCCCAGCCCTCCTTGGTGGAGGGGAAGGCGAGCACGTCGGCGGCGGCGTACCAGCCGGGCAGTTCGGCGTCCGGTACGGTGCCGAGCAGCACCACGTCGTGGTCGAGCCGCAGGCCGAGCCCGGGCAGCGAGGACAGCACCCGGTCCCGGTACTCCCGGTAGTCCTGGAACGAGTGCCCGCCCACCACGGCCAGCACCGGGCGGCGGCCCGCGCGGCGCAGCGCGGCGACGGCCGCCATCAGCGTGTCGCTGCCCTTGCGCGGCTCGATGCCGCCCACCGCCAGGATCAGCGGCCGGCCCGCCGCCCCGGCCCGCTGCCGCAGCGCGGCGGCCAGCGCCGGGTCGGCCGCGGCGAACCTGGCGACGTCGACCCCGTTGTGCACGACCTCGGCGCTGGTGCCGTACTCCTGCGCCAGGATCTCCTGCCAGCTCGCGCTGACCACCAGGACCCGGTCCGGTTCGAGGATGGCCTGGCGCTGGCAGTCGATGAGCGAGGGGCTGGTGAAGTCGTCCACGTGGTGGACGGTCCGGATGACCACCGGGGCGGCCCCGTTCCTGGTGGCGCCGTCGCGGACCCGGCAGGCGGCCCGGGCCGAGATGCAGTCCTGGGTGTGCAGGATCGGGTACCCGCCCGCGAGGCGGCCGAGCCCGGCGGCCAGCGCGTCCACGTTGGCGAAGACCCGTTCTTCCAGCGTCGGGAGGCTGGGCGGGGCCGGGATGATGGTGAACGGCGCCGCGACCGGCCGGAAGAAGCCGGCCGCGGGCTCGCCGAGCGCGATCACCCGGACCGGGTAGCCGTCCGCGTGCAGCGCCTCGGCCAGCGCCAGCGTGTGCACCACCCCGCCGCGCGGCTTGACCGAGTAGGTCACCAGGCCGACCGGCATCGGGCCAGCCCCGGGAGCGGCCGTCACGGGCGCACCGCGGTCGGCGGCTGGTCCGCCTGGTCCTGGCCGGCTCCCTGGTCCTGGCCGGCTCCCTGGTCCTGGCCGGCTCCCTGGCCCGGGCCGGCCCGCCGGGCGATCGCGGCCGCGACCCGCGCCGCCTGCGCGGCGCTGCTGGCCACGATCGCGCCCGCGTCGGCCAGCGTGGCCCGCTGCCGGTCGAGCCCCTGCCGGTCGGCGCGCGCGCCGAGCACGTAGCAGACCACCGCGGCCCCGCCGGCCACGATGTCGGCGCAGGTCCCGGCGATCTCCCCGGCCGGGTCGGGATGCGAGCCGTAGCCGATGACCACGTCGAGCAGCACCGCCGCGATCTCCGGGCCGAACGCCTGCTCCCGCAGGATCTCCCGGCGCGCGGCCGGGTCGATCATCGGGTGCGGCCGGCCCTGGGTGTACTCCTCCTCGCCGAGGTCCAGGCAGACGTGCGCGCCGGCCGGCGCGGGCAGCCCCAGTCCGGGCCGCAGCGGGATGTTCGAGTACACCGGGCCGAGCGCCTCGCCGAGGATGACCTGGGCCTCGTAGCACAGCGTGCCGCCGGTGAAGAACCCGCGCACCGCGGTGCGGCCGGCGCCGGCCCGCCCGATCGCGGCCGCGGTCTCGCGGTCCAGGCCGTCCAGGTCAGGGGCCGGGCGGCCGAGGATCTCCGCGACCCGGAGCGCGCCGCCCTCGAGCGTGGCGGCCAGTGGGGCGCCGGCCAGCCGGCCGCCCGGGGCGGACATGCCCAGGCAGGCTGCGACCACCGGAGTGGACCGGCTGGCGCCGATCACCGTCCGGGCCGCGTCCTCGTCGGGCGGCTTGGAGACCAGCAGGATGACCTGCGTGCCGGGATCGGCGTCCAGCGCCCGGACGGCGTCCCGGGCCATCAGCCCGCCGACGCCGGCCGAGAGGTCCCGGCCGCCGACGCCGATGACCTGGGATACGCCGATGCCCCAGCGGTCCAGCAGGGTCATGACCTCCTGCGCGCCGGTTCCCGCGGCCGCCACCACGCCGACCGGGCCGGGGCCGACCGCGTTGGCGAAGCCGAGGCCGACGCCGCCGAGCATGGCGGTGCCCGCGCCCGGGCCCATCACCAGCAGGCCCAGCCGGCTAGCGCGCCGCTTGAGCGCCACCTCGTCGGCCAGCGGCACGTTGTCGCTGAACAGCAGGACATGCAGCCCGGCGGTCAGGGCGCAGTGGGCGGCGATCGCGGCGTAGGGGCCCGGCACCGACACCACCGCCACGTTCGCGCCCGGCAGTCGCCGGGCCGCCTCGCCGACCGTGCGCGGATCCGGCCTGGCCCATCGCTCGCCCCGGCCCGGGTCCGCGTCGCCCCGGTCGTCCCGGTCGCGGCCGGCCTCGGCGAACAGCACGGCCCGGCCCCGGTCCAGGGCCTGGCGGGCGGCCGGGTCGCCGGCCGCCTCGACCGCGAGCACGAGCGCGTTGGCGTCGGCGCCTTCCAGGCCGGCGGGCGGGAAGCCCCGGCCGGTCAGGTCGGCCACCACGGCCGGGGTGGCCATCGCCGCGCTGGCCCAGCTCACCTCCGCGCTGTCCTGCATGGCCCGGGTCGCGCCGAGCAGCAGCAGCGAGTCCCGGTACGCGCCGGGGAAGGCCAGGATCCGGCTGACGGTCACCGCGCCTGCCCGCTCTGCGAGGGCGCCCGCTCGATGCGGGTGCCCGCCGAAGGCCCGGGGCCGGCCAGCGTCGCCGCCAGCCGGGCGGGCGAGGTGATCACCGCGAGCTCGCCGCCCTCGTCCAGGAAGCGCAGCGCCGCCTCGATCTTGGGGCCCATGCTGCCCGGCGGGAACTGCCCCTCCGCCAGGTACCTGGCGGCCTGGCCGGCCGTGATCGTGCCCAGGCCGGCCTGCGTCGGCTTGCCGTAGTCGAGCATCACCTGGTCCACGGCGGTGACCAGGAGCAGGGCCTGGGCCCCGAGTTGCCGGGCGATGAGGCAGGCGGCCCGGTCCTTGTCGATGACGGCGTCGACGGCCCCGCAGGTGTCCGCGGCCAGGACCGGGATCCCGCCGCCGCCTCCGGCGATGACCAGGTGGCCGGCCTGCACCAGGGCGCGCAGCGCCTCGATCTCGATCACGCCGGTCGGCTGCGGCGAGGCCACCACCCGGCGGTAGCCGCGGCCGGAATCCGGCTGGACCACCCAGCCGCCGCGCCGGGCCAGCCGCTGTGCCTCGGCGGGCTCGAAGAACGGCCCGATCGGCTTGGACGGCGCGCCGAACGAGGGATCGGCCGGGTCCACGGTCACGTGCGTGACCAGCACGGCCGCGGTGCCGCGGCCGCGCAGCAGGTCGATCGCGCGGGCGATGAGGCTGCCCAGCATGCCCTGGGTCATCGCGCCGAGCAGCGCGAGCGGCTGCGCGGGCACCATGGCCGTGGCCTCCTGGCGCAGCGCCGCTTCCTGCTGCAACGCCAGGTTCCCGACCTGCGGCCCGTTGCCGTGGACGATCACGACCCGCCAGCCGGCCTCGAGGACCTCGTTGACCGCCGTGGCCATGGCCGCCGCGTTGGCCATCATCTCGTCGTAAGTGCCGGACTGGCCCGCCATGGTCAGGGCGTTGCCGCCCAGGGCGACGACGGCGATCTTGGTCATAAGATTCTGCATCCTGACGAGGTACAGTTATAAGTCGCATAGGTGATGAACCGTTCATAATAGTAAACACGGCGGCGGGAGAGGTGCAATGGCCGGTCGCGATGCCGGGTCCGGCGGCCCGCAGCCGGGAGAACCGCCGGGAGGAGCCGCCGTGCCGCCGGCCGTGCTGCGGTCCTGGGACGAGGCCGAGGCCAGGCTCTTCCCCCTGGTGATGGCGCAGCCGGAACTCTACGAGCAGGGCCTGACCATGGTCCGGCAGCTGATCGTGCGGCTCCGGGAGGCCTGCCCGGACCTGCCCGCGCTGCTCGCGGCGCACGAACGCGGCGGGGACCTGATCGCGGATCTGGACGGCGATGCTGCGGCCGGGGTGCCCGGCATCCACCCCGGCCTGCTCGCGGCCGCCGCCTGTGCCATGCGGTACCGGGAGATCGTGGCGCTGATGGCCGCCCGCGGCCGGCTGGCCGCCCTGGCCCGGGCCCGCGCGCAGGGCCTGTCCTGGGCGGTCGTGGAGGAGAGCGGGCAGGCCGACCGCGCGCCCTACGTTCCCTACCAGCGCGTCGAGGCCGAGGTCGGCAGCGGCCGGGCCGTGGTCGTCTCGATCGGCCCGGACGAGACGCTGAGCCGGGCCGTGTACCGCCTGGACGAGGGGCAGGTCGACGTCGCCTCCGGCGCGCTGAGCATCGGCGACCTGCTCGGCAGCTACCTCGATCCCGGCGAGTTCGAGGCCGCGCTGCGCCAGGCCCGGGCCTGAGCGGCCCCGGGGGCTGCTGCGGCCGTAGGCCAGCCGTGTCAATTACCGGTGGTTATCCGTGAGGTTGCCTTGACGTGGCCGACAGGTTTATCAAGGATGGTAAACGTACGTATCGGATCACATAGGCTTCCGCGGAGGCGTGATGGACGACTGCCGGGCCGGCGGGCCCCGGGCCGACGACCGGTTGGCGCATCTCATCACCGAACTGCAGGGCCGCGGCCTGCGGGTGGAGGTGCCGCTCGAGTCCCGCCAGGGCGGCGCGGGCCCGGCCGACGCCGGCATGCTCTGGGTCGACGGCTTCGCCGCCACCGTCCCCACCGGCGCGCACTACGCCCGGACCTCGCCGTACGTGCTGCGGGCCGAGGACGACGGATGGGCCATCTACCGGGACGGCGAGCGGCTGGCCTCGGCCCAGCCGTCGCGGCGCCCGCGCTACTACGACCTGGCCACGGCCGACGGCGTCCCGTACTGGAAGATCGCCCTGCTGCACCTGGACTCGGTGGCCAGCACGGTCATCCAGACCTGCGCCTACTGGGGCAACGCCGACCAGTGCGCGTTCTGCGGGATCGGGGTCACGCTGGCGAACGGGCGCACAATCGCCAGGAAGACGCCGGAGATGCTGGCCGAGGTGGCCGTCGCGGCCAGGGACCTCGACGGGGCGGTGGACGCCACCCTCACCACGGGCACCACCGCCACCCCGGACAAGGGCGCGCTGTACGTCGCGCGCTGCGGCCAGGCGGTGCGCGAGGCCTCGGGACTGCCGGTGGAGGTGCAGTTCGAGCCGCCCAGGGACCTGGCGGTGATCGACCGGGTCGCCGACATGGGGATCTCCTCGGTCGGCATCCACGTCGAGACCTTCGATCCGCGGGTGCTGGCCCGGATCGCCCCCGCCAAGGCGCGCACCGGGATCGACGGTTACTTCCGGGCCTGGGAACGGGCGGTGGCCGCGTTCGGCGAGGGCCAGGTGTCCACCTACGTGATCCTCGGCCTGGGCGAGGACCCGGACCTGATCGTGGACGGCTGCCGCCGCGCGATCGACATGGGCGTCTACCCGTTCGTGGTGCCGCTGCGCCCGACCGTGGGCAGCCTGATGGAGGACCTGGCCGCCCCCCCGCCCGAGTACTGCGAGACGATCTACCGCCGGGTGGTGCCCTACCTGTCCGCCCGGGGTCTCGGCTCGCACGCCGTCGCGGCCGGCTGCGCCCGGTGCCAGGCGTGCTCGGGGATGAGCCTGCTCGAGGGGAGAACCGAGGCAGATGGCCGAACCTACCTCCCGCTCCTCAGCAACCGCTAGCCTGGCCCCCGGGGCCCGGCGGGCAGGGCAGGCTAGTCCAGCCCGGCCGCCCGGGCAGGCGGGCGCGGGGCTGCTGGCCTGCCGGGCCGTGTCCACCGCGGCCGAGCGGTGCGCGCACTTCCGGATCAGGCATCAGGTCTTCGTGATCGAGCAGGGGCTGTTCGGCGGCCGGGATCCGGCGGGCTACGGCGACGACGCGGACGCCCGCGACGACGACCCGGCGACGATCCACGTGGTCGGCCTGGCCGGCGAGTACATCTGCGGGACGGTCCGGCTCTACCCGCTCGAGGCGCCCGGCCGGTGGAAGGGCGACCGGCTGGCCGTCCTGGCCGGGTACCGCCATCTCGGCCTCGGCGCCCCGCTCGTGCGGTTCGCGGTCGCCGCGGCGGCCCGGCTGGGCGGCCGGGAGATGGAAGCCTTCATCCAGCCGGCCAACGTCGCGTTCTTCCGGTGGCTGGGCTGGCGGCGGACCGGGGACCTGGTGGAGTACGCGGGCGTCCCGCACCAGCGCATGCTCATCGACTGGCCGGCGCCGCCGCCGGGCGGGCCCGCGGCCTGCTTATCCCTTGCTCATTCCTGCGGGCGGGCCAGGTTGGTTATCGACTCCCGGCGCAGGTCGAATACGGTCTGCGTCTGCCCGGCCGAGCTCAGCCGCAGGGCGCCGGTGTCGTCCAGGGTGCCGACCGGCGCGGCGGCCAGGCCGCGGCGGCCGAAGGCGCGCAGGCAGTCCTCCTCCCGCCCGGACGGCACGCACAGCAGGAAGGCCAGGCAGGGGAAGCAGGTGACCCACTGCTCCACCGTCACCCCGGCCGGGACGGGCAGCGCGTCCAGGTCGACGCACACCCCGAGCCGGTTGCATTCGAGCAGCATGGCCAGCGACCCGACCAGGCCGGCCATGCTCACGTCCTTGGCCGCCGCCACCCAGCCGGCCGCCGCGCCCTCGGCCAGCAGCCGGACGTCCCCGGCCAGTTCCCCGCCGCGCTCGTCGAACGAGGGGAAGAACGGGAAGTCGGGCCGCATCTGCCCCTCGATGCAGCCGCCCACCAGCAGCGACTGGCCGGGCCTTGCGGATTGCGCGGACAGCGGCCGGTCGGCCCGGCCGAGCCCGAAGGCCGAGAGCCCCGGCGGCCCGTCGGTGACCGTCAGGTGACCGCCGACCACCGGGACCTGGTAGAGCCCGGACGCCCACCGCATGCCCTCGAGCACCCGCCGGATGATCGCGCGCGGCCCGGTGACCGTGTCCACCAGGGCCAGCGGCCAGGCGCCCATGGCCGCCAGGTCGTTGAGGTTGGTGGTGACCGCGGCCACGCCGGCGCCGTAGGGATCGGCCGCCACGAAGGCGGGCAGGATGGCCTCCCCGCCGACCACCAGGGACACGCCCGCCTCGGTCACGACCGCGCCGTCGTCGCCCGGTCCGGCCAGCCAGTCGGCGCCGGGGAAGATCTCGCTGACCAGGCCGATCTCGGCCTTGGCCGCGACGCCAGGATGGGTGCGCACGGTCCGGGCCAGCGCCTCCAGGTCGACGTCCCGGGCCGTCCTCGCGTCCATCGCCTGGCTCCGTTTCTGCCGCTCGCCTCCGGGGCGCCCCGGCCGCACCTTGCTGGACCCGGCCGGCCCTCGCCGCTCCTCGCGCAGGCGCCGCCGCGACCCCTCGGCTCGCTCGGTGTTCTTGCACTAAAGTGTAGGAATATCTATTATAGCGTTTATGCCCGGTCCTGGTTTCCTTGACCTGCCCATCCGCGCCGGCAAGCCGCGCAGGACCGGGATCACCCACGTGCTCGACCGCGGTCTCCCGCTGGCCCAGGTGAAAGACCTGCTCGAGCAGAACGGGCCGTACGTCGACGTATGGAAGTTCGGCTGGGGCCTGGCCTACCTGGATCCGCAGCTGACGGTCAAGCTGGACCTGCTGGCCAGGCACCGGGTGCTGGCCTCGCCGGGCGGCACCCTGCTGGAGATCGCCTGGGCTCAGGGCCGGGAGCTCGAGTTCCTCGACTGGGCCGGCGACTGCGGGTTTCCCTGCGTCGAGGTCTCGGCCGGGACCGTCCCGATGGACGACGCGGCCAAGCGGGAGCTGATCGCCGCGGCCGCGGAGCGCTTCATCGTGCTCGCCGAGGTCGGCTCGAAACACGCGGACGTCCGGCTGACGCCGGAGCAGTGGGCGCTGGCCGCGACCCGGGACCTGCAGGCCGGCGCGACCTGGATCCTGGCCGAGGGCCGGGCCAGCGGCACGGTCGGCATCTACTCGAGCTCCGGGGCGGTCCGGCCGGACGTCGTCGAGGCGCTGGCCACGGCGGTCAGCCCCGATTGCGTGGTGTTCGAGGCTCCCCGCGACGAGCAGCAGGCCTGGTTCGTCCGCCGGTTCGGCCCGGACGTGAACCTGGCGAACGTGCCGCCGGACGGCGCGCTCGGGCTCGAGACGTTCCGGCTGTCGCTGCGGGCCGATACCTACGGGGCGTGGACGCCGGGCCCGGTCACGGGCCGTGTGCCCGTGCGCGGGACGTGACCGGGGCGCCGGTGAACCTGGTCCCCGCTCAGTACCGCGAGGTCAGCGTGACCGAGGTCCCGGTGGCGCTGGAGGAGGCCGCGCTGCGCGCGTACCTGACCGGCCGGCCCGTCTACCGCCGGACCCGTTACGTCATCGCCAGGCACGGGGCCGCCGCCATGGTGGCGGAGGTCAGCAAGGAGTCCGAGCAGCCGCTGTTCTCGCCGGTGACGGCGGTGACGGTGCTCGCGAAGGCGGACGAGACCGTGCTGGCGGACGCGCCGGACGTCGACACCGCCGTGCCGACCCAGCTGGCCCGGGTGGCGCTCGAGCAGGCGCCAGGCGCGCGGTGCGTGATCGTGCGCGGCTTGTACGGCCACGTCAGCTTCATCCTCGATCCGGATCCGGTCCGGATCCGGGTCCTCGAGGTGGTGCCCCCCTGGCCGCCCAAACTGGTGGATCAGCTGAGGCGGGTGCTGGACCTGGCCGAGGACCTGCCGCCGGTCGAACTGGTCCCCGAGCTGGTCGACCTGAGGGAACTGGCGGGCCGCCACCCGGCGGCGCGCTACCTGTTCCCCTGCCGGGCCGGCGGCAGCGCCCCGGACGCGGCTCTCCTGCCTCCGGGGGAGACGACCCCCCCAAGCCCCCCCGAGATCGGAGTCTCCTACCTGGACGAGATCCCCGAGCGCGAGCCGTGGACGCTGGTCGGCTGCGCCCGCTCCCGGGCCATCCACGACTGGTTCTACGGCGGCGAGGTGCCGCAGGTGGACATGTGCCCGCGCAACCTGGCCGCGGGCCGCGACGGATCGGGTCCCGTGCTCACTAAGTGCTGCCTGCTCGAGGACCGGGTGGCCGCCGACGGGGGCACCGTGGTGGTGCCCTGGGGCGCCAGCCTGGCGCAGATCAGGGAGGGGCTGCGCCGGGCGGTGGCGGCGCAGGTGGCCAGATGACCGACCGGATCGCGGACTCGGCCCTCTACCGGCACCTGTGGGGAACGGACGAGGCCCGGGCGGTGCTCGGCGAGGAAGGCCGGCTGCGGGGCTGGCTCGAGGTGATCGCCGCGCTGGCCCGCGTCCAGGCCGAGGCCGGGCTGATCCCGGCCCGGGCCGCCGGGCTGATCGCGGAGCACGCCCAGGCCGGCCGGATCGACCTGGGTTACGCGGCCGAGCAGACCCGGCAGTCGTCGCATTCCATGCTGGGCCTGATCCGCGCCCTGCAGGCGGTGCTGCCCGCGGACGCGCGCGACTACGTCTACGCCGGGGCCACCGTCCAGGACATCACCGACACCTGGACCGCGCTGGCCCTGCGGCGGATCGGCGGCATCGTCTGGCGGGACCTGCGGCGCATCGAGGAGCGGCTGCTCGAGCTGGCCGCCGAGCACCGGGGCACGGTCATGGCGGGCCGCACTCACGGGCAGCCGGGCAGCCCGGTGACGTTCGGCTGGAAGGCCGCGTCGTGGGCCGATGAGATCCGCCGTCACCTGGACCGGCTGCGTGACGGCGCGCCTCGCTGGCTGGTCGGGCAGCTCGGCGGCGGCGTGGGCAGCCTGGTGTTCTACGGGGAGCAGGGACTGGCCGTGCGGGCCAGCTTCTGCGCCGCGCTCGGCCTGGCCGACCCCGGCATCTCCTGGCTCACGGCGCGCGACCGCGGCGCGGAGTTCGCCCAGCTGCTCGCGCTGATCTGCGGCACGCTGGCGCGGATCGGCGGCGAGGTCTACGAACTGCAGCGGCCGGAGATCGGCGAGCTGCGCGAGGCGGCCCCGGACGGCACGGTCGGCAGCATCACCATGCCGCACAAGCGGAACCCGGAGGCCAGCGAGCACCTGGACACGCTGGCCCGGCTGGCCCGGTCCAGCGCCGCGGTCATGTCGGAGGCCGTGGTGCAGCAGCACGAGCGGGACGGCCGCGGCTGGAAGGCTGAGTGGGTGGCGTGGCCGGAGACCTGCCTGCTGACCGCCGCCGCCCTGCAGATCGCCGCCGGGCTGATCGACGGCCTGACCGTCGACGCCGCGGCGATGCGCCGCAACCTGGCCCGCTACGGCGGGTACCCGGTCAGCGAGCGGGCCCTGGCCCGGCTGACGCCCAGGCTGGGCGCCCGCCGGGCGCAGGACTCGCTGCAGCGGGCCCTGGCCGACGGCCGCTCGGCGGGCCTGGCGGCTGAGCAGGCCCTGGCCTCGGCGGGCTTGTTCGGCCCGGCCGAAGCCCGGGACCTGACCGCGGAGCCCGATCCGGGCTGCTGCCCGCAGATGACCGACCTGGTGCTCGCGCGGGCCGCCGCCGCGCGGGCCGCCGAGCCGGCGCAGTGGCCGTGACCCCGGGGACCGCGACGGCGCCTGCCGGCGCTGCTGCGGGCCTGGCGGCCGCGGCCGGCGCGTTGCCCCGGACCCGGCTGGCCGTCCTGCCCACGCCGCTGGTCGCGGCGCCGCGCCTGGCCGCCGCCCTGGGCACCGGCCCGCTCCTGGTCAAGCGCGACGACCTGACCGGGTTCGCGTTCGGCGGGAACAAGGCCCGGCTGCTGGAGTTCCTGGTCGCCGCCGCCACCGCGGACGGCGCGGACACGCTGCTCACCGGCGGGGCGGCGGGCTCGAACTTCTGCGCCGCGACCGCGGCCGCGGCCCGCCGCGCGGGCCTGGCCTGCGAGCTGGTCATCGCCGGCCCGCCCGGGCCGCCGGGTCCCGCGCTGGCCCTGGCCCGGTCCTGGGGCGCGGCCGTCCGCTGGACCGGCGTGCCGGAGCGGGACAGCGTGGACACCTGGCTGCCCGCGGTCGCCAGCGAGCTCACCGCCCGGGGCCGCCGTCCGTACCTGATCCCCCGGGGCGGTGCCACCGGCCTGGGCGCGGTCGGGTACGCGCTGGCGGCCGCCGAGCTGCACGAGCAACTGGCCGGGCGGGGCCTGGACGGCGTCACGGTGGTGGTGCCGGTCGGGTCCGGCGGCACCCTGGCCGGGCTGCTCGCGGGCCACGTGCTGCTCGGCCGCCCGTGGGCGCTGGCCGGCGGCTCGGCCAGCCGGCCGCCGCAGGCCGCGGCGCGACAGGTGCTGACCCTCGCGCGGGAATGCCTGGGCCTGCTCCAGGCCGGGCGGGCTGAGCCGGGACCGGCCGACGTCACGATCGTCGACGCCCGCGGGCCCGGTCACGGCCTGCCCTCGCCGGACGGCCTGGCGGCCGCGGAGCAGGCGATGAGGACGGAGGGACTGATGGTCGATCCGGTCTACACGGCCAAGGCGCTAGCCGTGGCGGCTGGCCTGGCCGCCTGCGGCGGTGCTGCCGACCTGGCCGCCTGCGGCGGCGGGCCCGGGCCCGCCGGCCGGCCGGTGGTCTTCTGGCACACCGGCGGCGTGCTCGACGCGGTCGCGGCGGCGGAGGCCACGCCATGACGACCGTGAGCCGGCCCGCCGCCGGCCCGCCGGCCGGCCCGGCGGCGCCCGAGCTCATCGCCGCCGGATTCGAGCTGGAGAACGCCGACGCCGGCATCTTGCACCGGGGGATGAACCTGGCCGACATCGCGCACCTGCTCGACCTAGGCGCGACCGGGGTGATCCCGCCGGATGCGGCCCGCCGCCTGCTCGCGCTGCTGCTGGCGACGATGGACATTCCGGCCAGCGAGTTCCCCTACGACCCGGCCAACGGCGAGCCCTACAACTCGCGCGAACGGTACTTCGTCAGCCAGGCCGGGGACGTGGCCGGCTGGCTGCACGCCGGGCGGCCGCGCCGGGAGGCGGTCCGGGTGGCCTTCCGGCTCCGCCTGCGCGAGGACCTGACCAGCCTGATCGAGGCGGCCGCTGGGCTGGCGGCGGAAATCGCCCGGGTGGCCCGGGAGCACGCGGGCACGCTGATGGCCGACCAGACCTACCTGCAGCACGCGCAGCCCTCCACGTTCGGCCACTACGTGCTGTCGTTCGCCTTCCCGGTCCTGCGCGCCGGGCAGCGGCTCAGCGAGGCGCTCGAATGGACCGACGCCAGCCCGGGCGGGGCGGGCTGCGTGAACGGCAGCCGCCTGCTGCCGGACCGGGGGCACGTCGCGTCGCTGCTCGGCTTCCGCAGCGTCGCCGAGCACACCAGGGACGCGATGTGGCAGGTGG
>Ga0335073_10005780_pt1 | contig 17375 bp, 9 predicted proteins | sample Lox_Sample_22_FD_207093 | JGI IMG/M metagenome (GOLD analysis project Ga0335073, IMG submission 207093) | Soil microbial communities from Loxahatchee National Wildlife Refuge, Florida, United States - Lox_Sample_2.2 | ecosystem: Environmental > Terrestrial > Soil > Wetlands | place: USA: Florida...
GCTGCCTACCAGCACTGCCAGTCCTATGGCAATCTTGACCCACATCGTGCGGTCGGCTTTGGGGGAAATGTTCTGATCGGCAAAGAACCTGTCGAGGCGGCTGCGTAAGACTTTCGGGAAGGAAGACGCGCCTGCCGGTTCGCCCAAGGGCCGCTGTGGCGAGGCTTCGCATGGTACAAGATTATCCGTCTCTTGCTCTAAAGCGATCATCGCTTGGGCCTCGGACGTCACGGCCCCTCCAAAATCATTCTAGCCGGTCGGCGCATCCGTCCGGTAGCGCCGGTCGCCCAAGGTGGCAGCCAATCTGTTGCCCCGCCGCCGTCGAAACCTGATACTATCGCCAGAATTTATGGTGAATCAAGGAAATTCGGGTCCGTCTAGTCAGACGGAGCCAGGGTGGGGGTCTTGCTTCTGGAAGCGAAAATGCTTGGAATTGCTTTTGGCTCTGCTAACATAAAACCGATTGATCGCGTACACAGAAGACACTTTGAACGGGGCGATTGACGCCCAGCAGGCCCCTCCGAGAATTCCTCGCCTCATGTGCTCCACCGTCATGGGACTGGCAGGGACCGAGCAACAGGCACGCGCAGAGGGGTCATGCCTTGGTTCTCAAAATCGGCCTGTGTTGGCCTGCACGATAGTCCGTACTTTCGAGACTCAGTCGTTTCTCACCTGGCAATGGCACGGGAGCAGCAGAACGTTTCGTGTTTCTTATGTACTGAGTTTTCCTATTTCACCTTCGAGGGCGTGGCCAAGCTATTATGGCGTCGATTTTAGACCAACTGGATAGGCTGGGAGATGAACACCCGCACAAACTCCTCTATTCGTATCTTGACCTGAACGGCAATCCAGTCGAATGCTACTCCTACTCGTCGTTCATCGAGCGGACGAAGGCGATCGCCGGGCACTTGCGGAAAAAGCATCGTTTCGCGGCGCAGGACCGGCTTCTGCTCGCCTACCCGCCGGGGCTCGAAATGATCTGCGCGTTTTTTGGTTGCGTACGCGCGGGATTGATCCCAGTGCCCGTCTTTCCACCGAGTTCTCGTGGCTTCCAGAGTGCCCTGTACAAAATGATCCACATCGCCAAGGATTGCCAGGCGACCGGGATATTAACGAGCGCAGACTACCACGCATCTCTGAAGACAAATCTCACCCGAAGTGGGGTCTCGGCATCCGGCGTCGACGTCGACTACATCTCCAATCTGCCGTGGATTGTCACGGAAGAGTTCGTGGATACGATTTCGGACGACCCCTTCCTCAACACTTCGAAGATTCTGTTTCTCCAATACACGTCGGGGTCGACGATGGAGCCCAAGGGTGTGATGGTGACGCACGAAAACATCCTGCTGACCTGTCCGCTCGTGATCGACCATCCCGATCCGGTCGTCGTATCCTGGCTCCCGCAGTATCACGACATGGGACTGATCGGGTGCTACCTGTATCCCGCGCTTAAAGGTGGCACGATGCACGGCTTCGCCTCCATGGACTTCATTCAGCGGCCTATCTTGTGGTTCGACGCGATAACAACCTATCGGGCCACCGCCACGGCGGCTCCCAACTTCGCTTATGACTATTGCCTGCGCGCTGGAAGGCTTTCCAAGGGGAGTCTGGACGACTGCGATCTCAGCTCGTTACGGGTGTTGATGTGCGCTGCGGAACCTGTAAAGCCAGATACTTACACACGGTTTCTTGAGACATTTCAGCCTTACGGACTCAAGTCGGAGAGCTTTTATGCCGCCTACGGGCTGGCCGAGAATACTCTGGCGGTTTCGCTGGGTGGCCGAAATATTGTTTCCGTCAATAAGCGCGCCCTTGCGCTGGGTAAGGCTCGCATGACCACCGAGGTCTCTGAAATCGACACAGCCACGCAGATTGTCAGTTGTGGGACTCCACTCCCCGGGATCGACGTTAAGATCGTGGATCCGGAACTACACGTCGCTCTCGAGCCAGGCCTTATCGGCGAAATTTGGGTCGCCGGGAACGGTAAGTGCCTGGGTTACTGGAAGAATCCGGAACTGACGCTGAAGCAGTTTCGTGCGCGGATAGTGGACGACAGCCCCTATGACGACGGCTACCTTCGGACCGGCGACATGGGATTCTTCCACGACGGCGAACTCTTCGTTTGCGGCCGCATCAAGGACATGATTATCCTACGGGGGCAAAACTATTACCCGCAGGATATCGAGAACGTTGTGGAGAGAGCGTCCGGCCTGGTCCGGGCCAATTGCGTCGTCGCGTTCCAGATTCACGAAGACAACGAGCCTGCGCTGGCTATCGTTGCCGAAGTGAAAAATCCGAAAGCGCTTCCGGAAGCGCGGAAAATTGCCGCTGCCGTCCGGAATTATCTCAACGTGGAAGTGGCGTTGATTTCCTTCATAGCGCCTCGTGTGATACCGAGAACGAGTTCTGGCAAGATCATGCGCCATAAGACCAAGCACATGTGGCTGGAAGGTCAGTTTACGGTTCTTTCCGAGTTTTCGCGGGAGAAGGACGCGGGCGCATTCCCGTCCGGTTCTGACATCCAGTCGTCCTTCGATGAATTGAAAGCCCGATACAACCTGACAGGCATGGAATCCTACAACCTCGTCGAAGCCGGGCTGGATTCCCTGGATCTTGTCGTCTTTATGCATGAGCTCAAGGAGCTTTTAAAGGATAAAGGCGCCGAGATGCTGGCGAGGCAGGTAGATATCGGCGTCATTCAGCGGGTGAGCGTAGCCGAGTTGTTTCGACTGGCCGAACAGTTGGAGCGTGCTCCCGAAGAAGCACTGGTTGTGCTGCGTCATTCCCTGGCGGCCTTCCGTGAAGAGCAGCGCGCAGTAGAAAAGCAGATGATGAGCAACGACCGGAAGCTCATCTTCGCACCTTCGATACCTGCGTCTTTGCCGGAGATACCGGTGATGAATCACGTCCTGCTGACGGGTGGCACTGGCTTCATCGGACCGTTCCTCATGAAGAGCCTGCTGGAACAGACCCAGACGAAGATCTATGTTCTCGTTAGGTCCTCCGACGAAGTCCAGGGCAGCCTACGACTGCGGGCGGCGATGGAATCGATGGGGCCTTGCCCGGCCCGGCTGATGCAGATGTTCGAGGCTCGCGTCATGCCCATCTGTGGCGATCTCGGGCAGCCAAATCTTGGCCTGTCGCAGGACGTCTGGGATTTCCTCGCCAATGAAATGGACACGGTGTTCCACAACGGCGCGACCGTGAACTACCTGTTCAACTACGACCGCATGCGTGACGCAAACGTGCTGGGAACGAATGAGGTCTTGCGACTGGCATTCGAAGGAAGGTCCAAGGAATTCAATTACGTCTCGACTACCTTCATCTTTGGCTGGGCTGTCAAATCGGTCCTGTATGAGACCGACTTCAACAGGAATATGGAGCTTCTTGATTTCGGATACAGCCAGTCCAAATGGGTCGCAGAACAAGTGGTTGCAGACGCGCGCAGCCGGGGGCTTTCAACGCGGATCTTCCGGCCTGCTCTCGTCAGTCCCTCCATTACAGGCGGGGGCAACAACTTCGATATCGCCGTTCGCTTGGTAGCGTTCATGGTGAATCACGGCATTGGAGTCGATGCTCTGAACCAGGTTAGCTTCGTTCCCGCGGATATTGTGGCGAACAATATCGTTGCGATCTCCACGACTCCTGGCACGGCGAATAAGACTTACCACGTGGTGCGGGACGATTATGCGAACATGATGGATATTACCGGGCTCATTACCAAGTCGACCGGGCGGCAATTCCACATTTTCAGCATTTCGGAGTTCGTTCCCGAACTGATCAGGAGATGCCGGAAGGAAGACCTTCTCTTTCCGCTGCTGGATTTTCTGGTGGGCTCCGTGGACAACATCTCCGCGATGGAGTTCAAACGCTATGACAGTTCCTCCTATCAAACGGCTCGGGATGCCTCTGCATGGGGCAAAGCGGATCCGTCTCTCGAAGATACCGTCAACGGCATTCTAAAATTCATGCATCGCAAAGGGATCATTTCGGTTGCGGCTCGTGAGCCCAACGCCGTATCAACGCTCGACACGCGTCTGGCCTGCACGGATGCGTGACCCGCTACTGCTTTTGAAATACTAGCTTCTCGGTCATTTGGGGCTCTGAGTTCTCAGTGCCAGCGGGAAATGACTGCAACAATTCAGTGTGGCATCATGAGTTTCATGCATGTGCGCCGTTTCTGGGGTGCCGGGGTAGTTCTAGCCGCCGTCGTTGCGCTTCTTCCATTCTCCTTCCACTCCGAAAGCCATCTGGAGACGGCAACTCGTGTTGAAGGTAGCCAAGCCGAAACAGTTGCGCAGGAGTTGTCCACTCGCTTTCACTCGCCATTCGTGGACCGCGTGGTTTTGGTGGTTCAGGGACTGCCGCCCGCAGATTCGCCGGAAGGTGAGCAAGCGTTAGCAACCATTGTGGAGAGACTGAAGGACGAACCCGGCGTGTCCGCAGTCGTTTCCTATCTCGAGTTGCACGATCCGATTTTCCTGGGCAACGGAGGTGGAACCTTTATCCTAGTGGGACTCGAGTCGACCGATGGCCGAGTGGAGTCGCTCGTTCCGGAGCTTCATAAGCAGGCAAAATCTCTTGAAGATCAATTGCGGGTCCATTATCCGGCCGTGAAACTCGAACTGACGGGCGAGATTCCATTGAATTTCGACATTCGGAAAGCCAGCGCCGATGCCGTGCGACGCGGCGAAACTCTGGTGATTCCCGCTACCCTCGCACTTTTGCTGTTGGCTTTCGGAAGTTTGGTCGCCGCCATAATTCCCTTGGCCGTTGGTCAACTTGCCATCGCGACCACTCTGGCGATTGCCGGATTCCTGGCTAGGCGCTGGCACTTGTCCATTCTGGTTCAGAATTTGGCCACCATGCTTGGGTTAGGTCTGGGCATTGACTATACGCTCCTCATGGTCAGCCGCTTTCGGGAGACTATCTCTTCCGGGCTTGATGGACCCGCAGCCTCGGTCGTCGCGGCACGTCAGGCAGGCCGTACCCTCTTGATTTCAGCCTCTACCGTAGCCATCGGATTTTTAGCCCTTTTGACGGTTCCCATCAGCGAAATCCGTTCCATCGGCGTCGCGGGATTCCTGGTGGCGGGAATGAGTGTGTTGTTAGCGAATACTCTTGTTCCGGCAGTGCTGGCGTTGCTCGGTCTGCGGATTAATGCTGGCCGGATGCCGTTTACTCCGAGGCTGGATGCGCTGCGCGCCGCATGTACGGGAACCCGCTGGAGGAAATGGGGAAAGGTGATTGTCGCCAATCCCTGGCTTGCCCTGTTTCTGGCGAGCGCCCCCTTGCTTCTGCTCGCGTGGCAAGGCACGCGGCTGAATACCAGCGTCCCCAAAGGGGATTGGCTTCCGGAGTCGGCGGAATCAGTCCATGCGCTGCACACCCTTGAAAAGATGGATCGCGTCGGCGTTGTCTATTCGATGCGGGTCATTGTCCAACTGCCAGCGGATTCCATTGCGCAAACCGACGCGGGATGGAACGCGCTCGATCGCCTCAGCAAGCGGCTCGCGAACGACCCTCGTTGCGCACGCGTCATTTCTATCACAACGATTGCGGAGGGCAACCGTGCCTCCCTCACTGACCTCTCGCGAGAGACGCGGCGCACGTTTCTGAGTAGTGACGGACGAGCGGCGCTGCTTGAGGTGCTACCCGCGACTTCGGTTTCCCTGCGCGATCAAGTCGACTGGGTGCGGGAGCTCCGGAAGACCGGCGCGGCAACTCTCACCGGAGTGCCCGGAGCAACCCTACAAATCGGAGGTATCCCGGCACTCAATGCCGATTATCAGACGATTGTCACGGACCGCTTTGTGCCGGTGATGGCGATGGTGGTGGGGGCTACGCTCCTGGCGCTTCTGGCCGGGTTCCGATCGCTTTTCGTCGCCGTGAAGGCCATCGCACTGAACCTGCTCTCGGTTGCGGCCTCCTTCGGAGCCTTAGTCCTAGTCTTCCAAGATGGACGCGGCAGCAGCCTGCTGGGAGTTCCCGAGGGAACGGGCAGCGTGTTCCCCCTTGTTCCCATCGTCGCCTTTGCCATCGTCTTCGGACTAAGCATGGATTACGAAGTGTTCTTGGTCGCGCGGGTTCTCGAAGCCAGGAGGAGCGGACTGAGTGAAATGGACGCAATCCCGGAGGGATTGGCTAGAACCGCAGGCCTGATTACGAGCGCCGCGGCGATCATGATCGTAGTATTCGCGGCATTCACCTTCGGAAATTTCCTGGTAGTCAAGATGATTGGATTTACGCTGGCCGTCGCGGTTCTGATCGACGCGACACTGGTTCGTATTGTGATCGGTCCCGCGCTCCTTCGTATTGCAGGCGATTGGAACTGGTGGCCTGGTGGGCTCACCACGTCACGCAGGGCGCCTATGATAGCGAACCACGAATGATGCATGCGTTACGCGCGGTTCAACAAATTCCGCCATCGCCGTTCTCTATTCTTTACGAGTTGGAAGAAGTGCCTTCGATGAAGGCCAGGACGCTCATCTATTTCAACTCATGCGCGTATGATCTGCGAGATCGAAACCATGTCTTTGACGAAGAGGGATCGGGCCTGATCAAATCCACCCGTGATAGTGATTGAGCACCCATGCGCAAAGCCGTCGCGACACGGCTTCGAACGCGTCAGCTTTCTGTAAACAGCACCTTGCCGCCGCTGATCTTCTTCTGAGGACAGAGTCCTAGCAGACTCGGGCTGCAGCTGTCATCCGACCGGCTCCGCCCATCTTCGCTCGACTCGCGTTCCTTTGCATTCTGTCTGACCCTGGGCGGCGGCCAGTTGCAGGCTCAGCAGTACGAATTTGCTCCTCGCTGAGTGCATCGGCGATGACCCAACAATCTAAAGTGCCCGCGCTACGAGTCAATGTCAGCAAAATCGGCCTACTCACTGATTAATAGAGATTTGTACGAGGTTTCTGTCCCTTTGCGATCGAGTTTGCTCGCGCTCCTGCCATGACGGGGGATTAATACGCCGCAAACTCGCAAATGTATTCCCGATCGCCATAGAGGGTCTTAACAAATGTTTCGCTTTGAAGGGACCGGCCAGGGCATATTCGCTGATCCAATGAGTGGCCGCGCTGGCTGAGCATCCGCACTGGCTGCAATCAGGATTGCCGCCAAAGACACACGGCTCAACGCGCGTAGTGAGATCGGCTGAATAGTTTTTGGACATACGGGAGAAGGTACAGTCCTGCGGCGAGGCCGGTGGATTGAGCAGCGCCTTCGTATATCCATCCGGGGTCAGCAATTTGGGGTAGACACGGTGAAGGCGCGCCAACTCGTTTGCCACTTGCTGACGCTGCTGAGCGTTCAGGCGTTCCTCGCTTTCCTCTCCCATTTGCGGAGAATAAAGACTCACCCATATGTTTCGGACCTCTTTGCGTCCGCTCCAAAAGCGCACGTACTCTTCCAAATAATCGTCTCGCGTAAGCATTTGTGCAGTGACTGTCCAATGTACGTTGATGCGCCTTCCCTGAATGTTCTGCAGAATACGCTCGTATGTGGCCGGAGAGCGGCGAGCATTGTGATGCTCGGGCAGCCCGTCGACCGAAACCGCGACAACCAGGTTGGGCAGGTTCATCCAATCGGAAGGAATGGCGATAATCCCGCTTGTCACAACCATGGCAAAGATGCCGCGCTGGCCCAACGATGGCAAGATGGCGCCTAATTCGCGATGGCGAACCATCGGCTCGCCGCCTACAAGCGTCACTTGCAAAGGTCTGTGTCGATCGACGAGGGAGAGAATACCTTTGATCAGATCATCGCCTCGTTTGTCGCTCAGCTCGCGCAGCGTGACATCTCCACCGAGATGATCCGCCCCATAAGCGTAGCAACCTGGGCACCGTAATGGGCATTCTCGTGTAATCTCGATCGATAGGAAGGGCGTATGCCCCCGCAGAACCTTGCTCCACGATTGCACAATGTTCCTGATCAGCAAGTTTGCTCCTTGTCGTTCCGGCGTGTGCTCATTCTATTAGATGTATGACGGAATAGAACGATCCTGGCCGATACAAAAACGAATCAGACTAGTCAGGGGACAATTGTTTTCGTTGCGACTTCGAGAGCATCTCGGTCCCAGAGGCCACAGTTTGCTGCTGCTTCATAGGTACTCTGCAGAAACTGAAGCAGGATCGAGTCAGGATCGGCAGACAGGCGCATTGCTTCATAGGGCAGGACAAACTCGCCCATCTTCGAGTCGAAGAAGGCTTGTGCAGGAACGATGGGGCTCTCCCGGTAGCCGGGAGGCTCAGGATATGCGTAGCTGTAAAAGAATGGCTCAATACCGGGTGCTCCTGGCCAGAAACCGCAGCTGCTGACTTCGTGCGAATAGGCGTCACGAGTCACCCGATCAGCCAACCCGGGCACGCCTGGATGTTCAGGCGCGGTACGGCCAGAGAAACGAGTGCAGGCGAGATCGAGCGCTCCCCAGAAAAGATGGATCGAGCTCACTTTTCCAACGAAGCGTGAACGAAAGACGGTGAAAACCCGCGTCGTTTGCAGCAGAATGCTCCAGAAGCGCTGCGCATATTCCGGGTCATATGCCTGGTGCGTATGGTCCTGCTCAAATGGGATAGGTTGAGTTACCTCAACCGGGACAGGCCAGATGCGCACCGGGGTACCGAGATCATCGAGCGCGGCCATCACCTTTTTGTAAAATGCCGCGACGGTCATCGGCTGAAGAGAAATCGTCTGACTGCGCCCTTCGCTGGTCTCCAGCTGCAGCAGATGGTTGAGAAAATCGAAGTCTATCTGCAGTGTGCGGGTACCGTACGGCATGATAGAAGTGGTGAGACCGCGCACGCTCGGATACAGTGTCACGCTCCAGGTGTGGTTGATCGCCGGCATGAGCGCGAGCCGAACCTTACCAACGATCTGCATCCAGAGCTGCAGAGTGGTGCATGTCTCGCTCCATGCGCTCTGGGGCAGGGCCGGCCAGATGTCGTTAGAAGCAATGTCTACTTTGTGTTTTCTCGGTGGCATGGTTCCTTGCTGCAACCATGGTATTCCGCTAAGAGACGGGAATGAAAATCTCTGGCAAGCGCTTCCGTCCCACCGGACCAGGTTGTTCGAGAAGCCAGGCTTCCATGGCAATTCCTGGACTCCAGCTCCATACCTTCCTAGTGATGGAATCCGGCCCCATGCAATGTCGGTTTCAATCCCGGCTGTGATGCGAACCAGTCCAAATGCCGGCGAATGTCGCGGACCAGCATGTTCGCCAGATCGTGTGTAAATCCGTTTCGCACCACTACCCGCTGAACCACTACATCCTCCCGGTTAGCGGGCATCTTATAGGTGGGCACCTGCCAGCCCCGATCACGCAGCCTGTCGGACAGGTCGTACAGTGACCAGTTCGACTGCTCCTTTAGCGTCCAAGCCAGCACCGGCAAATCCCGCCCCGTACTAAGCAACTCGAAAGGCCCGATCTCGTTGATCTGCCGGGCCAGTTCAACCGCAACCTCCTGGCAGGCCTCGTGGATCGCCCGATACCCTGACCTGCCAAGCCGGATCAGGTTGTAGTATTGCGCCACAATCTGGCTGGCGGGCCGCGAAAAATTAATGGCCAGCGTAGGCATCGTCCCGCCCAGATAATCCACGTTGAAGATCAGCTCCGGGTGTAGGTCCGACAGTTCACGCCACACAATCCAGCCCACTCCCGGGTACACCAGTCCATACTTGTGCCCTGAGGTATTAATGGACTTTACCCGCGGCAGCCGAAAGTCCCACACCAGCTCGGGTTGCAGAAAGGGCGCGACGAACCCTCCGCTTGCTCCATCGACATGGATCGGAATATCCAGGCCCGTCCTCTCTTGCAGCTGGTCCAGCGCTGCGCTCAGCGTGCTGATGTCCTCATAGTGGCCGGTAAACGTGCTGCCCAGCACCGCGACCACTCCAATCGTATTCTCATCGCAGGCCGCCGCAGCGCGCTCCGGATCCGTCACAGACTCGTTTCCTTCAAGTGCAACGGCTCGCTCTTCCACATCCCAGTATTTGACAAACTTGTGCCAGCACACTTGCGTATTCGTGCCCATCACCAGGTTGGGCCTGTCGGTAGATTTGCCGAGGCTCCGCATCTTTTCCCGCCAGCGCCATTTCAGCGCTAGTCCGCCCAGCATGCATGCCTCGCTCGAACCAATCGTCGAAGACCCAATCGTGTTCTCCGGCTCCGGAGCATGCCACAACTCCGCCAGCATGTGGACGCACCGCATCTCCAGTTCAGCCGTCTGCGGATATTCATCCTTGTCGATCATGTTTTTGTCGAAGCTCTCGGTCATCAGCTTGTGGGCCTCCGGCTCCATCCATGTACTGCAAAAGGTAGCAAGGTTAAACCGCGAACTGCCGTCTGCAATCAGCTCGTCGTGGATGAGGTGATACGCTGTGCTGGGCGACATGCCTGCCTCGGGGACGGCGTGCCGCGGCGTCGGCCCCAGCAACCAGTGCCTTGCGTACATCGGGCGTACCGCTCCAGTCCAATGTTGTTTCAGACCATCCGCCCCAGTCTCGCCAGCGATAACAGAGTCCCGCTTCATATCGAGCCTCCTCCAGGAACATCATCATAGCCCCGCATTTCCAACAGTGGATGTCAATACTCAGCGAATCGTTGCATAAACATCCTCGCCAAGACCGATCCATTCAAATCTCATTCTGTTTCCTAATGTGCTCTTGAGGCTGGACTGATCATCCACCCAAATACCGCGAAGGGGTTAGACGCCTTCGGCTCTTCTCACTCGATCCAAAAGCACTTCATCTCGGGATGTGTTCTCGACCGCGATTTGTCACAGTAGCAGGCGTGAAAGAAATCCACCAAGACGCCGCTTCCTCTGCCAGGCGATCGACCTAAGAATCCGCAGCGCGGTGTTTGGACTTAGCCTTCTCGTTGCCGCCTCGTCTGCACAAACACAGTGGCAAACACTGATCGCGTCTCTGGCGTGATGTTTACTCAGGATGCTGACGGTGGCCGCGCCGTTGTGCCCGGCGTCAAGGTCCTCACAGGGGCGCTGTTATCTATCGAGCCCCTGCAGCGGCCTGCAATTCCTGCAGAAGCAAGGCAGCATGCACCGACTCCAACGATGGACGCCAGATAGAACGAAGAGACTTGAGCAGAGTGGAATATGGCATGAAACGATTTCATCGCGCCATGTCATTGGCCCTGTTCGTACTGTCGAGTCTGATTCTCATAGTAGAACTCTTTCGAGCAAGCGGCCTGGGGCCGCGGATTGCGCTTCTTGTCGTCTTAATGCTATTTTGCGTGATCATAGAACGTCTCTACGCAAAACTCTCCGGGCACTCGATCGGTAAAGATCCGGCGTTGAACGACGCACGCTGACATCGACCGGATAGGATGGTGAGCAGAAGAATGACACCACTTCATCGACCTGCGATCCTGGTTCCGTTGGCTGTTGGCTCAATCGCCGTCCTGTGCACGACCTTTATCCACGGAATGGCGTTGGGAGCCACAGTAAACTTCTTTCGTCGTGAGAAAAGACTCGGCCACACGGGCGCAGGCTTCGGAATCGATCTCGTAATCGTTGTGCTAACCATATCGTTCGCTTTCGTGGCGCACCTCATTGAAATAGCTCTGTGGGCCTGGTTGTTCACAATCTGCGGCGAATTCAAGGAGTTCGGAACCGCCTACTACCACTCAGCAGTCAACTACACAACCTTGGGCTATGGTGATCTGATCATGACACCTTCCTGGAGGCTGCTGGGACCGATAGAGGCTGCAGATGGAGCACTCATGTTCGGTGTTTCGACGGCTATGATTTTTGCCGTCACGCAACGGCTGATTCTCGCCAGGTTTGCAGATCTCAGAGATTGAGTAAGTGTCGAAGGGTACGAATTCCGCTAGCGGTTTTCAATAAAGGGCAAATCGTCCGGGTATTCGAAGAGTGATCTCAAGCGATCAATTTTTGTGTAACGTATACCCACGGAGGATTGAAAACCTCAGCATGTCGCGGGCCGCGCTCTGTATTGAGTTTCTAACGTTGTTTATCTTGATGCCGCTTGGATATCGCTTCTCGCCGCGGCCGATTCCCGCACTGCCGGCTCTGTGGCTGGTCACGCTCTACTGCTATTGGCAACTGCGCCGCGACTCATCATTTTTGACGGTCTTGCTCTGGAATCCCCGTCCAGTTCTCACTCAGCTTCCGTCCATCCTGGCGTGCTTTCTGTTCGGCGCTCTGGCTGTATGGCTGTCCGTTCGCTTCATGGCCCCTGAGCTTCTATTCAGCTTTATGCGCGCACATCCCGGTTTTTGGGCCCTGGTCATGCTCTTCTATCCGGTGCTGTCCGTCTATCCGCAGGGCATCATATACCGCACCTTCCTTATGCATCGATATGCATCGCTCCTGCCATCGGGTTTGGCGCTTATTATCGTAAGCGCCGGTGCGTTTTCATTTTTGCACATCATCTTTCGCAATCCGCTGGCAGTGGCGCTTACGTTCGTTGGAGGTCTCTTGTTTGCGTGGAGGTACTCCACGACCAATAGTTTGTTCACGTCTTCCCTGGAGCATGCGCTCTACGGCTGCTGGCTTTTTACGATTGGCTTAGGACAGTATTTCTACCACGGACGCATTCGGTTAAATTAGATTTTGAACTTCACCGATCCAGCACCGCAGAAATCCATTCCGAGCAGGTTTGCCAGTACTTCGCTGCGATTGATCTCATTTGGCTACCGATTCTCCTACTGTCACTGTCGGCCATCATAACGCGGTGAAAAGACCCACGCTTCGATGCGATTGTGTAAAAACGGGGTATGATGCTTTTCCTCGAAAGTCGTATCGCATCGACGCTCCATTTAAGGTTGTTCGCAAAAATGCCATATACGAAAAAGGCGCCTTCACTGGCGCCATCGTGCGAAAGCCGGGACGATTTGAGTTGGCAGATAAAGGGACACTGTTCCTGGAGTTGCAGAACTTCATAGAGCGAGCTGTAATTCTTTCGCCCGGAAGTTGCCTGAGTGCCCCACTGGATGAACTCAAACAAGAGACGGCGCAGACTCCACTCGCAAACTTAAGCACGCTCGAAGAGATGGAACGCGAACACGTGTTGCGCGCCCTGCGGGAGTGTAACTGGGTAACGGGAGGACCTAACGGTGCAGCGATCAGGTTAGGGATGAAACGGACGACCTTGGCCTATCGGATTCGCAAGTTGGGGATTTCCTGCCGCCCAGAGTAATTCTTACTCTGCATACACACTGCTCGCCAAACAGGGCGAAATGGGTCTCTCCCGATTGCCTGGTGCAATGGCACAAAGCGCGTGCCTACGAGCGAGTGCGGCGTGCCGCTTGCAGCCATCCACGGTATTAACGAGTTTCGTTCGGTCAGTTCCGAAGTTGCGCTTGAATCTCAAGCTTGCCTCCCAACAGCCGCAAGCGCTCCTCAATGCTCTGGCCCATCCGGGGAATGTCACTCGGTTCCCAGGAACACCAACGAAGCCGAAAATAGCCAGTGGTCATCTCTGTAGAAACCAACAGCCACCAAACGATTTTGCCCTCTCTGATTTCCAGAGGCCAATCTAACTCAAAACCTTTGTCTTATGGTGCCGGGAGGGGGGGTCGAACCCCCACGGGCCGAAGCCCGGCGGATTTTGAGTCCGCTGCGTCTGCCAGTTCCGCCATCCCGGCGTTTGGATTAGGCTGTGATCAGAGTAAACGAATTTCGGGCAAATACAAAGAGGCGCCAACTGTCGGCGCCTCTTCGCACATCACCCATGCGGCTTAAGAAGACAATGCACTCTCTTCTATCTCCAGACAATCCTCGGCCTTGCGGCGCGTGCGTTTGAACTTACTGAGGAGCGTGCTCAGAATCACGTACAGCACCGGAATAAAGATCAGGTTCAGCACGGTAGAAACGACCATGCCGCCCACAATCGCTGTGCCAACAGCTTTGCGTCCCAGCGATCCCGCACCAGTTGCAAAGTAAAGCGGCAGCACGCCAAGAATGAACGCGATCGACGTCATCAGAATCGGACGCAGCCGCAATTCGGCGGCTTCGATCGCTGCTTCAACGATAGATCGCCCGTGCTCACGGAGCTGTTCAGCAAACTCTACGATCAAAATGGCGTTCTTGGCCGCAAGTCCGATCAGCATAACGAGACCAATCTGCACGTAGACGTCGTTCGACATGCCACGCCACAAAATCAGCTCCAGTGCGCCCAGCACGGCCATTGGCACTGAAAGAAGAATGATGAAGGGCAGCGCAAAGCTCTCGTATTGGGCAGCAAGCGTGAGATAAACGACGATGATGCCAAGACCGAAAATCACAATCGCTTTGCCTTGCGCTTCGACTTCTTCAAGCGCCAGGCCGCTCCATGAATACGTCATGCCCTGCAGCATGTTCTGCTTGGCAAGCTGCTCCATCGCCTTCAGCCCCTCACTCGAGCTGTATCCGCGAGCCGCAGAGCCATCGATCTCCGCCGAACGGAAAAGATTGAAGTGATTGATCACCTGAGGCCCTGCTGTATCACTGATCCTTACCAGGTTATCGAGAGGAATCATCCCTCCATTGCTGGCGCGAACATAATACTGGCGAAGATCGCTTGCCCTCATACGGTACTGCTGATCGGCCTGAATATAGACGCGATAGGAGCGATTGTTGAAATCGAAGTCGTTGATGTACTCCGAGCCCATGTAAACGCCCAGCGCATTGGTGACTTCACTGATAGGCACGCCCATCGCTTTCGTCTTTTCGCGGTCAATCGTGACCAGCAGCTGCGGATCGTTTGCGGTGTAACTGGTGAAGAGTCCGGTCAGGTCCTTACGCTGACGGCTGGCCGCGACTATCTTGTGCGCTACTGTATCCAGGTCTTGCAGAGTGTTGCGGCCCAGATCCTGCAGCTGGAACTCAAAGCCGCCAAAGCTGCCAATGCCCTGCACTGCCGGGGGCTCAAATACGGCAAGAATGCCGCCGGGAACTGCAAAAAGCTTTGGCGCCAGACGTGCCACGATATCCGGAGCCGCGTGTCCTTTAGTGCGCCGCAGATCGGCGGCTTTCAGCGGAATAAAGATCAATCCATAGTTGGGAGCGCTGCCGCCGGAAAGACTGAAACCCGGCACAGCAAAGGTTCCGAAAACATCCGGGTCTTGAAGAATAATTTTCTCGGCCCGTTCAGCGACTTGTGTCGTGTAATTCAGCGACGCGCCCGGGGGCGTCTGCAAAACGCATATCAGGTAATTCTGGTCTTCCTGCGGAATGAAGCCTGTAGGCACGTGCATGTACACATAGGCTGTCGCAGCGAGTCCGGCAAAGAAAACCAGCAGAAGCACATAGCGCAGTTGAAGAGTGATATGAATGATCCGCGCATAGGTCCTGCCCAGCCATCGAATCGCGGCTTCTATTCCGCGGGCAAATGCCGCATAGGCGCGTGATAGCGGCTTGATACGCGTCCAGTCGAGCATCTTGTATTTCTCTTCCTCGCCACGCAGGAAGAGAGCTGCCAACGCCGGTGAGAGTGTCAGCGCGTTGAACGCCGAAATAGCAATGGCGAACGCGATGGTCAGAGCGAACTGCTTGTACAAGATGCCGGTCGTACCGGGAAAGAATGAAACCGGCACGAACACCGAAATAAGCACGAGCGAGGTTGCGATAACAGCGCTCGTGACCTCACCCATAGCATCTGAGGTCGCCTTGTGCGGGTCGCAGTGTTCCAGCGAAATATGCCGCTGCACGTTTTCGATCACAACAATCGCGTCATCGACCACCAGACCTGTCGCCAGCGTAATTCCGAAGAGAGTCAACGAGTTGATCGAGAAACCGAAGATCTTGATGAACGCAAAGGTTCCGATGAGTGAAACAGGAATGGTGATGGCGGGAATGACGGTCGCGCGCCAGTCCAGAAGGAACAGGAAGATGACGGCGATAACAATGACGATCGCCTCTTCCAGTGTAGAGACAACTTCCTTCACCGAATCGCCGATGACCGTCGTCGTATCAAAGGCAACGACATATTTAATGCCCGGCGGGAAGGACTTCGAAAGTTCTAACAACGCTGCCTTGGCTGCCTTATCAACCTCGAGTGCATTGGCGTCTGAAAGCTGTTGCACACCTATACCGATTGCCTCGTGCCCGCTGTATTCAAGGTTCGTATCGTAGGTTTCCGCACCTAGCTCAGCGCGGCCAACGTCCTTCAGCTGGACCAGTCCATTCGGCGTGTTCTTCAGAATGATCTGCTCGAACTGGCGCGGGTCGGTCAGACGTCCGACCACGCGCAATGTGATCTGGAAGGCTTGATTTGCAGGCGCAGGCGGACGCCCAAGCTGGCCCGATGGAATCTCGACGTTCTGTTCCTGCAGCGCGTTGATGACATCCGTCGCCGTCAGATTGCGCGCCGCCAGCTTTGCCGGATCGAGCCAGATGCGCATCGCATATTTACGCTCACCGAAAATGACGACATCGCCGACGCCCTGGATTCTCTTGAGCGGGTCTTTTACGTACACATCGAGATAGTTCGAGATGTATTGGTTCGACAGGCTTCCGTCAGGCGAATAGAAACCCGCAGCAAATACGAAGTTGGGGTTTGCCTTCGTAATGGTGATGCCGGTGTTCTTGATCTCCTGCGGCAGACGCCCCTGCGCTGTGGCGACGCGATTTTGCACGTCCACCGCGGCAATATTCAGGTCATAGCCGGTCTTGAAAACAACGTTGATGTTGCTCGTGCCATCGTTGGAACTGGTCGAGGTGATATAGTGCATTCCCTCGACGCCGTTGATCTGCTGCTCGAGCGGAATCGTTACCGCCGACTCGACGACCTGCGCGTTGGCGCCTACATAGTTGCTCGTGACCGTAACCTGCGGCGGCGCCAGCTGCGGATAAAGCGAAATCGGCAAAGTAGGAATGACGGCAGCGCCCGCCAGGATGATAAGCAGCGCGCAAACCGTCGCGAAGACCGGACGGTGAATGAAGAAATCTACCACGCGAAAATCCTTTCGCTACCGGGCCGCAGGCCCCCAAAACATTGTCATGTAGAGCGCGGTCGAAATCCGGCTTTTGCCCGCACTGCTCCAATCCGTAATCGCCATAGCGTTCACGGCGGCAATCACCCCAACGGCTTTACCGGAGCGCCATCTACCAGGAACTGCGTGCCGGAGACAATCACCTTGTCTCCATTGTTCAGGCCCGCCTCCACGGCGTAATCGTTGCCGACGGTATCTCCCAGTTTCACGGCCCGCTGTTTGGCGACGAATTTTCCATTATCGTCCTGCGCAACATATACAAATGTCTGACCACCCAGCCGAGTGACAGCCAGCACCGGAACCGTTGGTGCTGGAGCGGTTGTCCAGATCACCCTCGCCTTTACTAACTGCTCGGTGCGCAGGAGCGGCGAATGCACCGGCGCCTTGGCGAGAATTCCCTGCAACTGATCGTCTACCTGTGGCG
>Ga0335073_10005781_pt1 | contig 17374 bp, 15 predicted proteins | sample Lox_Sample_22_FD_207093 | JGI IMG/M metagenome (GOLD analysis project Ga0335073, IMG submission 207093) | Soil microbial communities from Loxahatchee National Wildlife Refuge, Florida, United States - Lox_Sample_2.2 | ecosystem: Environmental > Terrestrial > Soil > Wetlands | place: USA...
TCGGCGCTGTCGGCCGTGCCGCCCGAGCGCTCCGGCATGGCCGCGTCAGCGACGAATACCGCCCGCGAGATCGGCGCGGTGACCGGTGTGGCGATCCTGGGCGCGCTGGTGAACGCCCAGCTCCGGTCGAGCCTGACCGCCAGCATGAACGCGCTGCACATCCCGGACACCTTCCAGGCGCTCGCGATCAAGATCATCGAGACCGGCGGCCTCACCGGCGGCAGCGGCCAGGCCTCGGCCGGCGCGGGGGCGGCCGGCCAGGGCGCGCTGATCGTGGAGATGACCCACGCCGCGTACAACGCGTTCTACGCCGGCCTGCGCGCCGCGCTGTTCCTGTCGGCCTTCCTGATCCTGGCCGCGGGCCTGTACGCCTTCATCGACCTGCGCCGGCGGCACCGCCCGGCCGAGCCGACCGACGCGGCCTGAGCGCCCGGGACGTTGGCCGGCTCGGCCGTGACCATGGTCCCTAGCCCCCGGCCGCGGACCGGATCAGGATGGGTGATGGCCCTTCACGCCGGAAGCACGGTGATACCGATGTCTGATCCCCGCCCGCACTCCGCAGCCGACCTGGCCATGGCGCCCGTGGTCATCAACATCGAGCGGAATCTGGCCGTGCTGCGGGACAGCGACGACCTGGAGTACGCGCTCGCCCTGGACCTGAACGACGACGGCCGCCAGTACCACTCGGGAGGTGAGCGGGCCCGCCGCGTCCAGGAGTTCGCCACCCGCGACGTGGACCTGCACGGCTGGACCGTGAATCCCACGCCGGACCTGCAAGGGCTGGCGGTGTCCCACGGCGGCTACACGGTCTCGCTCATGTTCGGCAAGCAGGTCGCCAACTACGTCGAGCACGGGACGCCGACCTGGCCCTAGCCGGCCAGGCTGGCCCGCAGCGCCAGCACCCGGTGCAGCGCGGCCAGGAACGCCGGCTGGCCCAGCTGGCCGTCGCCGTAGCCGGCTTCCAGGCCGGCCGCCGCCTGCTCGCCCTCGCCGACGTCCTGCTGCGAGCAGAGGATGAGGTCCATCCCGGCCTCGGCGGCCAGCAGCGCCCGGTGGCCGAACGTGCCGTACGCGCGCAGCGCGCCGGCCTCCAGGGCGTCGGTGATGGTCACGCCGGTGAACCCGAGCCGCTGGCGCAGCTCGCCGCCGACGATCGCGGGCGACAGGCCCGCCGGGCGGCCGGGATCCAGGGCCGGGTACACCGCCCACGACACCATGACGAGCTGGACCCCGGCCGTGATCGCCGCCCGGTAGGGGAGCTCATCCACGGCCCGCAGCGTGGCCAGCGGCACGGTCAGCGTGACCGGCCGCAGGTCCGTGTCCTGCTGCTGCGCGGCCGCGCCCAGGCCCGGGAAGTGCTTGGCCGTGGCCGCGACGCCCTCGCCCTGCTGCGCGCTGATGAAGCCGGCGCCGAGCTCGGCCACGACCGCCGGGTTCATGCTGTAGGAGCGCTGGAACTGGTCGTCGAAGTCACCCGGCTGGCGGTACACGTCCAGCACCGGCGCCAGGTTGACGTTGATCCCCACGCCGCGCAGGTTGAGCCCCGCGCTGGACCCCGCGCTCGCCGCCGCGGCCGCGGGGTCGGCCGACTCCCCGATCTGCCGCTCGGACAGCAGCGGGGCGCCGGGCAGGCGGCGGACCAGGCCGCCCTCCTGGTCGGTCATCAGCAGCAGCGGCGCCCGGACCGGGTTCAGCGGGCTGGCGTTGGCCTGGTCGAGCTCGGCGATGACGTGGGCGAGCTGCGGCACGCTGGAGACGTTCGGGCCGAAGAAGATGACCCCTCCGACCTCTCCGTGCCGGATCAGCCGGAGCAGTGTGGCGGGCGGCTGGAGGCCTCCGTAGCTGTAGATCACCCGCTGGCCCGCCATCTGCTGCGGGGACAGCGCGGGGAGCTGGGGGCTGGGCGTCGGCTGCCCTGTGGGCCGCGGCGACGCTGTGCCCGCGCCCGCCGCGGCCGGGCTGGACGACGGGCCCGGCGCGGAGCGCAGCCAGAGCGGGAAGCGCCCGGCCACCGCGCTCACCACCAGCGCGACCGCCAGGGCCACGGCGAGGATCGCGCCAGCGACCCCCGCCCAAGACCGCGACCTGCGCAACGGCCTGCCCCTCCCCGAGCCGCCGCCGCGGTCGGCCCTAGTCGTCGGTTCGTGATGGTAACGCCGCCTTCGCGGCCGGCTCATCAGAAACCCCAGACGGCGCACCCCCCGCCGAGGTTGCGGCGGCGTGGGCGCGCGGACGGCCAGGCTCGACGCGGGGCGCGGACGGCGGGACCGCTGCTACCAGCGGCCCCAGTGCACGACCTCGTCGAACGGGCGCCGGTCGGGCCGGCTGATCGGGGCCAGCGGCCGCCCGGCCGGGTAGCCCAGGCTGATCAGGAACGCGCAGGTCTTGTCCTCGGGGAAGCCGAGCAGCCGCCGCGCGAGTTCCTGGTCGCCGACGGCCGAGTGGCCGCTGCCGATCCCCAGGCCCCGCTCTCGCCCGCCTCGTTCTGCTGGGTCATGGGCCCATGGTCTCAGGGGCCCGGATCGCCGGCGGCGCAGACCCGCCGCGGGGCTCCGGGCCAGGTCATACCGGGGTATGACAATCTCGCGCGGGACGACCTGGCGGCCCCGGGCCGCTTACGCTGGCAGCATGACGCTCATGTCCAGCCCCGGGCGGGCCGCCCGACGTGCCCGCCCGGCCGCCAGCGAGGTCGGGCGAGGGCTGGTTCAGGTGCTATTCGGCGCCGACCCGCCCCCCATGTGGCGGTCGCCGTGGTCGCGCCGCGCCGTTCACGTGGGCCTGGGCGCGGCCACCCTGCTGCTCGGCGCGGCCAGCCTGATCAGCCTGACCGGCGTGACCAGCTACCTGTTCCAGGAGGGCAGGATCTCGATCGTCGCCGACCACCAGCAAGCGATCATGAACAAGGCCGTGAGACCCGTGGCCCCCCATTTCGTCGCCTTCCCCAGGGTGCCGCTCGCGTGGAGTTTCGCCGTGGGGCCGGGGCCGATGTCGGTCGCCTTCGCGATGGTCCTGGCCGTGCTCGCGGCGCTGGCCGTGGTGATGCCGGTGCCGCTGGCGGCCCGCTACCCGCTGATGGGCTGGCGGATCGCCTGGCTGGGGCTGCTGGCCGTCCCGCTGACCGGGGCCAGCTGGCTGGGGAGCTGGCCGTGGGGGCCGGTGCAGATCCTGGTCCTGCTGGGCGTGTTCTGCGCGGCCGGGGTCCGTCATTCGCGCCCCGTGCTGTGGTGGATGTGGGCGCTGACCTTGATCCCCTGGTGGCTGTGGGCGGCCCCGCACCTGCTCGGGTGCGCCCTGGGTACCGTGGCGTTCACCGCCGTGGCGGTCGCGGCGGACAGCATGAGCTCCCGCCGGCGGGCCCAGCAGGCCCTGGCCGACCAGACCGAGCGCACCGAGCTGGAGCAGGCGCGGCGGGCCGTGCTCGAGGAGCGCGCCAAGATCGCGCGGGAGCTGCACGACGTGGTCGCCCACCACATGTCGCTGATCGCGGTCCGGGCGGAGACCGCCCCATACCGCCTGCCCGGCCTGCCGACCGGGGTGCAGGCCGAGTTCGGGTCGCTCAGCGAGGCGGCGCGCGAGGCGCTGACCGACATGCGGCGGCTGCTCGGCGTGCTGCGCAACGAGGAGCCCGCCGCGCGTGCCCCGCAGCCGCAGCTGTCGGACCTGCCGGTGCTCATCGACGCGGCCCGGCAGGCCGGGGTGCCGGTGCAGCTGGCCGCGCCGCCCGCACTGGGGCAGGTGCCCTCGGGGGTCGGCGTGTGCGCGTACCGGATCGTCCAGGAGTCGCTGTCCAACGCCAGCCGGCACGCCCCGGGGGCCGCGGTCACGGTGTCGGTGGACCAGGAGGCCAGCGCGGTGCTGCTGCGGGTGGCCAACGGGCCGGGCGGCCCGGCCGCAGACGGCCACGGTCCGGGCCACGGGCTGGCCGCCGTGACGGCGCGCGGGGGCCCGGGCCAGGGGCTGGCCGGGATGCGGGAGCGGGTGGCGCTGCTGGGCGGGTCGCTGACCGCCGGCCCGGAGCCCGGCGGCGGGTTCGTGGTGTCCGCGGTGCTGCCGACCGGCCAGGCCGCGTGACCGAGGAGAATCACCGGCTGACCCGGTGCCTGATCGTCGATGACCAGGCCATGGTCCGGGAGGGATTCGCCGCGGTGCTCGCCGCCCAGCCCGGCATGGCCGTGGCCGGCCAGGCCGCCGACGGCGCCGAGGCGGTCCGGCTGGCCGTCGCGCTGCACCCCGACGTGATCTTGATGGACGTGCGGATGCCGGTGCTGGACGGGCTGCAAGCCGCCCGGCAGATCCTGTCCGCCGCGGCCGGCCCGGACCGGCCCCGGGTCCTGATGCTGACCACCTTCGATCTCGACGACTACGTCTACGAGGCGTTGCGCGCGGGGGCCAGCGGCTTCCTGCTCAAGGACGCCACCGCCGCCGAGCTGGTGCACGCGGTCCGGGTCGTCGCGGCGGGCGACGCGCTGCTCGCCCCGTCGGTGACCCGTCGGCTCATCGAGGACTTCACCCGCGTCCCCCGCGCCGCCGCCCCGCCGCCCGCCGCGCTGGCCGCGCTGACCAGCCGGGAAACCGAGGTCCTGACGCTGATCGCCCGCGGCCTGTCCAACACCGAGATCAGCGCCGCCCTGGTCATCGCCGAGCAGACCACCAAGACCCACGTCAGCCGCATCCTGACCAAGCTCGGCCTCCGCGACCGCGCCCAGGCCGTCGTGCTGGCCTACGAGACCGGCCTCATCACGCCCGGGCGCTGACCTTCCGGCGGCATGAGGCTGGCCGCGGTGCGCTCCGCGGTCCCCCGGGCCCAGCGGCCGGTGGTGACCAGCCCCACGACGCCGATCGCCACGCCGCACGCGGTGATGATCCACCAGCCCACGCGGCTGGCGTCGACGAAGCCCAGCCGCAGCGGCCCGTGCAGGGCCGACAGCACGGCGGATCCCGCCACCGCGACGCCGAGCGCGGAGCCGACCTGGCGGCTGGTGGACGCGATCCCCGCGGCCACCCCGGCCTGCGACACGGGCATGCCGGACACCGCGGTGTTGGTGATCGGCGGGTTCACCAGCCCGGCCCCGATGCCGAAGACCACGTAGCTCACGATCAGGTAACCGGACGAGGTATCGCCGGTCAGCCGGGTCAGCAGGGCCCCGCCCGCCGCCGTGGCGATGCCCGCCGCGACCAGCGGCAGCCGCGGGCCCCGGACGGCCACGATGCGGCCGGACAGCGGCGCGAGCAGCACGGTCATCGCCGCCATCGGCAGCGTGTACAGACCGGCGTGCAGCGCCGAGAGGCCGCGCACGTCCTGCAGGTACAGGGTGTTGAGGAACAAGAACCCGGCCAGCGCGGCGAACGCGCACACCGCGAGGACGGTCGCGCCGGAGAACGGCGCGCTGCGGAAGAACCTCAGGTCGACCAGGGGCTCGTCGCGCCGCGGCTCGTAGGCGACCAGGCCGGCCAGCGCGGCGGCGGCGAGCCCGAAGCAGCCCAGGACCGGGGCCGAGGTCCAGCCCGAGCTCGGGCCCTCGATGATCGCGTAGGTGAGGGACGCCAGCGCCGTGATGACCAGCAGCTGGCCCACCGGGTCCACCCGGCGGGCCCGGGGGGCCCGGGACTCGGGCACGAACAGCGCGGCGAGGATGATCGCGGCCACGCCGACCGGGATGTTGACCCAGAAGATCCCGCGCCAGCCGACCGAGGCCACCAGCGCGCCGCCGACGATCGGGCCGAACGCCATGCTGAACCCGAACACCGCGCCCCACAGGCCGATCGCGCGGGCCCGCTCGGCCGGATCGGTGAAGGTGTTGGTGACGATCGACATCGCCACCGGGTTGAGCATCGACCCGCCCAGCGCCTGCAGCATCCGGAACGCCACCAGCCAGCCCAGGCCGGGGGCCAGGCTGCACAGCAGCGAGCCGAGCGTGAACAGGCCGAGGCCGGCCTGGAAGGTCCGGCGCCGGCCGATCCGGTCGGCCGTGGAACCGGACAGCATCAGGAAGCTGGCCACCACGATCGTGTAGGCGTCCACCGTCCACTGCAGGCCGGAGACCGAGGCGTGCAGCTCGCGCTGGATCGAGGGCAGCGCGACGTTCACGATCGTCGCGTCGATGCCGACGATGAACAGGCTCGTGCAGCAGACCGCCAGCACCAGCATGCGGCGGCGGCGGCTGAGTTCGGACGGGCCCATCCCTGAAGTATCCCTCACATTTATTTGCTCGGCAGCAACTAACTATCTCGGGACGGTTTTCGCCCCGGGTCGCGGTCTCATGGTTGACTAACCGCATGCCACGCGAGGATCTTCCCGTCCTCGGCTTCGAGGACGCGGCCGCCTTCCAGGCCTGGCTGGAAGGGCAGCACGCCAGCTCTCCGGGGATATGGCTCAAGATTCCCAGGAAGGGGTCCGCCACCCCGGGCGTCTCCTACGCCGACGCGCTCGCGGTCGCGCTGTGCTTCGGCTGGATCGACGGCCAGAAGGCCCGGCTCGACGAGGACTACTGGCGGCAGCGCTTCACCCCGCGCCGGCCGGGCAGCCGCTGGTCAAAGATCAACACCGAGAAGGCCGCCGAGCTGATCGAGGCCGGGCGGATGCGGCCCGCCGGGCTGCGCGAGGTCGAGCGGGCCCGGGCCGACGGCCGGTGGGACGCCGCCTACGCCGGGCAGCGGACCATGAGCGTCCCGCCGGACCTGGAGCGCGCGCTGGCGGGCAACGACGCCGCCCGCGCGTTCTTCGCCACCCTGTCCGGGGTGAACCGGTACTCGATCTTGTACCGGATCGCCGACGCCAAGCGCCCGGCGACCCGGGCCCGGCGGATCGAGAAGTACGTGGCCATGCTGGCCGCGCACGAGACCATCCACCCGCGGACCTGACCGACCATCCACCCGCGGACCTGACCGGCCGGCCCGCTCCCCGGCCGGTCAGGCCGCGGAGCTCAGGCGCTGGCCTCGGTGGTCTTGAGCTTGGCCAGCTCGGCCTGGACCATGGCCTCGTGCTCGGCCTCGTCCCGCTTGGCGTCGCGCGTCCGCCAGCGGCCCTTCAGCAGCGGGATGCTAGCCAGGAAGAAGATCATTCCGCCGAAGCAGATCCACCACCAGGTACGCCACTGGCTGGGCGCCTGGGCGGCCGCCGTGGTCACCGCCGTGGCGTGGGCCTTCAGGTACGGGAACACTCCCGGCGGGACCTTGGACAGCGCGGTCAGCTGGGCCGAGTACGGGGCCATGAGCGTCAGGTTCGCCGAGTACGGAGCGATGGTCTTGAGGTCCGTCGCGTACGGGGCGACGGTCGCCAGCGCCGGGGCGGCCGCGATCACGCCGAGGATGGCCGGCTTGTTGGCCGCGATCGTGGTCAGGATGCCGAGGCCCTTGGCGCCGCCCCCGGCCGCCTTGACCGCCTGGGCCGTGAGGGCCGGCGGGATCTTGGCCGGGTTGGAGTAGGCGGCCAGCTTGGTGAACAGCGCCGGGTTGGCCTTGATCACGGCGAGCTCGGGCGCGAACTTCACCGCGTTCGCGAGCTGGGTGGCGTCCGTCTTCGCGGTGGCCAGCACCGACGGCGGGATCTTCCCCGCCGTGGCGATGACCGACGGCGGCGTCTTCTGGGCCGCGGCGACGACCGCCGGGTGCGTGGTCGCGAACGCGATCTCGCTCTTGTACGTCGCCGCGTACGTGGCCACCGTGGTGCCGTAGGTCACCAGCGGGGTGACCGAGGTGATGATCAGCGGGATGATCAGGTAGGACACGAACACCACGATCCGGATGATCCATCCCCAGATCGCCAGGCCGGTGGCGATCAGCGCCGGGTTGCGGGCCTCCACGGTCTCGGTGAAGCTGGCCATCCAGGGCACGTAGGCGATGCCGAGGCAGAACGACAGCACGGCCAGGATGGCCGCCATCGTGTAGTAGCTGGGGTGGTGGCCGAACTGCAGCAGGAACACCACGGTCATGATCGCGGCCGCGACCCCGCCGATCACCATGAACGGCTTCCGCACCCGGAACAGGTCGGAGACGATCCCGATCAGGATCACCGCGAGGACGTTGAACCCCCAGTTCCAGTTGCCCAGCCCGTTGGCGTCCTTGACGGTGAAGCCGAACACCGTGGTCAGGTAGATCACCGCGAACCCGACCGCCGTGTAGTAGATGAGCAGGAAGATCGAGATGGCGAAGGAAGACACCACCACGTCGACCTTGAGCAGCTGGCGGAACGGGTGGCGCAGCGCGTTCGCGATGTCGGCGTCGGACAGGCCCTTGGCCCGGGCCTCGATCAGCGCCCGGTCGCGCAGGGTCACCATGAGCTGGTCGCGCAGCCGCGGGGACAGCTCCCGCAACCCCACGAAGGAGATCAGGAACACGACCAGGCCGACGACGCCGGCGATGAGGTACTCGTGCGTCCAGAACCGGTCGTTGTGGACGATGGCGGGGATGGTGGCGCTGCCCACGACCGCGACGACCAGGCTGCCCAGCACCGGGCCGCTGGTCCAGAAGCCCATGGCCGTGCCCCGGCCCACCTGCGGGGAGAAGTCGCGGATCAGCGCCGGCGTGGCCACCAGGCACATGCCCTCGACGAAGCCGACCACGAAGCTGAAGATCGTGAAGGTCCACTTGTTGGTCGCGTTGGGCAGCGCGAAGGTGACGACCAGGCCGACGGCCAGCAGCCCGAAGACCACCATGTTGGCCCGGCCGTACCGGTCGCCCAGCCCGGCGAACAGCGACCCGAACGCCCCGATCAGGGCGCCGAAGGCCAAGGTCACCACGAAGAACGTGAACGTCATGTTCAGGTTGGCCAGGATCAGCGTGGACACCGAGCCGCCCACGTACAGCTCGTAGTACAGCGTGACCGTGGCCAGCACCGTGATGGCCAGGTACATGATGCGCACGCCGGTATCGGGATACGAGTCGAGCTGCCGGCGCCACATCCACGACAGGCCGCCGCGACGAGGGGCAATATCTGCTGTGGTCGTGCTCATGCGGAACCTCCAACGCCGGATGCGCAGGGCGTCGAGGTGGCCCCGCTGCGACACCCACACCTCAGAAGTACGATCGCGTACTTTTAAGTTGTGGCTATCGTATGAGCATGCCTGCTGCGGGACAAGAGGGTGTGCTGGCCCGTACCCACGAGGGTGAGCCCGGCCTCCCCCGCGGCCGCAGCGGCCTGCCGCTGGACGCGGTCCGCGGAGTGCAGCGGGAACGCCTGCTGCGCGCGGTCATCGCGGCGGTCGGGCAGGCCGGCTTCCGCGACGTCACCGTGGCCGACATCGTCCGCCGGGCCCGGGTATCGCGGGCCGCGTTTTACGCGCACTTCAGCGACAAGGAGGACTGTTTCCTCGCCGCCACCCGCCAGGGCGGCCTGATGATGGCCGACCGGGTGATGGCCGCGGCCCGGCGGCAGCCCGCGGACGCCACCGCCGAGGCCACCCTGCGCGCCAGCATCGCGGCCTTCCTGCAGTTCCTGGTCGAGGAGCAGACGTTCGCGCGCGTGTTCTACATCGACATGCCCATGGCCGGCCCGAAGGCGGTCCGGCAGATCGAGGCCGCGCTGCACGCCTTCGCCGGGCTGAACCGCGCCTGGCACGAGCGCGCCCGCCGCGACCACCCGGCGTGGCCGGTCGTCTCGTACCACGCGTACTACGCGCTGGCCGGCGCCACCACCGAGCTGGTCCGCGCCGAGGTCCGCCGCGGCCGCACCGACGCGGTGAGCAGCCTCGAGGACACCCTGGTCGCGCTGCACCTGGCCGTCCTGGCCGGCCAGCCGTGGGGGCCGCCGGACCACTGACGCCGGCCGGGCCGGCTCGCCGGGCGCCGGGCCCGTTATGGAGTTAGGTCATGATCACCCGGAGCGCTTCCCCGCCAGCGGGGCGCCCGGCGTCAGCGCGGCACTTCGGCCCGGCCGGCCCCTCGACGCCGGAGCCGCTCAAGTCGTACGATATCGGTATCCCGCCGACGGTATACAATTCTGGCCCGGCGAGCCCGACCCCATGCCCGGCGCGAGGGAGGAGCCAGCGGTGTACCACGAGCTCACGGTCTGGTCCCGCGGGATCATCATGGACAAGGAGGCGCGGGACGTCTCGTCGTGCGTCGCGGCCGCCGCCCGCCAGGCCGGCTACTACACCGAGAACGTCAGCGACTACGTCGACGACCCGGACCGGACCAACTGCCTGGTGCGCCGGTACGCCCGGTTCGGCGACAAGCCGATCCTCGACCGCTTCGTCTACGAGAACCCGAACCCGGACTGGGTGGTGCTGATCGAGGAGACGATCATCAAGGCGGTGAACTTCCTGCGCGGCACCCGCGACGGCGAGGGCGTCCTGGTGGTCAACTCGGCCCGCGACCCCGAGTACCTGCTGAAGTTCCTGCCCGGTCCCATGCGGGCCAAGCTGGCCAAGCTGGTCGTGGTCGACGCCGTGGGACTGGCCGAGCAGCGCGGCGACAGCCCCTGGATGTTCGTCCGCAACCTGTCCGAGCTGGCCTTCGACCGGATGTCCACCGAGGGCGCGGTGGAGCGGCTGGCCATCGGCCTGGGCGTGGCCGCGCCGGTCATCGGCGCGCTGATCGCGACGACCGGCACGCTCGCCCTCGACGACGTGGCCGAGGTCGTCGCCGACCGGGACGCCATGTACCGGGGGGCCGAGCAGCACCGGGTCCTCGAACTGCGGCCGCAGCCGCAGGCCGCCGACTGAGCTCGCTAACCACTGGAGGCTAGATGTCGGTACGCGGCACCCGCGTTCCCGAGCACCTCAGGCTGCCGATCGCGGGCGTGACCCCGCCGCCCACCGAGAAGGACGGCCAGCGGCTGTTCCCGACCGGCAACTTCCGGTTCTTCCGGCCGGTGTACCGGGACAAGATGCCGCCGTGCAACAACGCGTGCCCGACCGGGGAGCAGATCCAGAAGTACCTCGACTTCGTCAAGCACGAGCGGTTCCTCGACGGGTACCTCACGATCGTCGAAGACAACTTCATGCCGTCGGTCACCGGCCGGGTCTGCTATCACCCGTGCGAGACCGCGTGCAACCGGGCCGAGCACGACGAGCCGATCGGCATCCGCAGCGTGGAGCGCTTCCTGGGCGACTTCGGCCTGCAACTGGACGAGAACCCGATCATCGCGACCCTGCCGCCGCTGAACGGCCAGACCGTGGCCATCGTGGGCTCCGGGCCCGGCGGCCTGGCCTGCGCCTACCACCTGCGCCGCCGCGGCTACGCCAGCGTGATCTTCGAGGCCATGAGCAAGCCCGGCGGGATGTTGCGCGGCGGCATACCGCACTGGCACCTGCCCGAGGAGGTCCTGGACGCCGAGATCGCCAAGCTGGTCGGCCTGGGCGGCATCGACATCCTGTGCGGGGTGCGCGCCGGCACGGACGACCTGACCTGGGACGACCTGCGCACCAACTACGACGCGGCGTTCCTGGCGCTCGGCCAGGACGTCGGCCGCCGCCTGGACGTGCCGGGCAGCGAGGCCCGCGGCGTGACCGGCGCCCTGGAGTTCTTGCGCGAGGCCGGCCTGGGGCGGCCGGTGCGGACCGGCCGCAGCGTGCTGGTGATCGGCGGCGGCAACACCGCGTCCGACGCGGCCCGCAGCGCGATCCGGCTCGGCGGCGGCACGGCCACGATCGTCTCCCTGGAGGCCGAGGACGAGCTGGCCATCGTGCCCGAGGATCTGGAGCAGGCCCGGGACGAGGGCGTCGCCTTCAGCCCGAACACCGCGTGTACCGCGATCCTGTCGCAGGACGGGCACGTGACCGGCGCGGTGCTGTGCCAGGCCCGGCTGGCCACCGACGAGGACGGGACGGTGCGGCCGGAGATCGTGGCGGGCACCGAGCAGCGGGTTGACTGCGACGCGGTCCTGATCGCCATCGGCCAGGTGCAGCAGCTGGACTGGCTCCCCGGCCACCTGTCCGACCGCGGGCTGATCACGGCGGACGAGCACGGCCGGATCGACGGCACCATCTTCGTCGGCGGCGACGTGCTGCGCGGCCCGTCGATGGTGGTGGACGCTCTCGGCGACGGCAAGCGGGCCGCCCGCGACATCGACCGGCTGCTGACCGCCCGCGCGCCCGAGCCCGAGCCGGAGCCCGAGATCATGCCGTACGAGCGGCTCAACTCGGCCTACTTCCGGCACGCGCCGCGAATCAAGGTGCCGCTCGCCGACCCGGCCGTGCGCCGCCGCAGCCAGACCGCCGAGGTCACGCTGAGCTACAGCGGGGCCCAGGCGGTCGCCGAGTCGGACCGCTGCATGAGCTGCGGCGTGTGCAACGGCTGCGACAACTGCTACATCGTCTGCCCGGACGTCAGCGTGCTGCGCGACGCGCGGGAGAACGGCCGCTACTCGATCCGCACCACCTACTGCAAGGGCTGCCTGGTCTGCGTGCAGGAGTGCCCGACCGGCTGCCTGGAAAAGGTGCCCGAGATGGACTTTGACGAGCCGGAGGCGGTGACCCGGATGGAGACCGCGTTCGCGCCCTACGACGGGGCGCACGCCGAGCAGTCGGCGTTCACCCGGCAGCTGATCGAGGAGTCGATCGCCGCGTACGACGCGGAACGGAAAGTGGACGGCCAGCCGGGGGTGACCGCGTGACCAGCGTGCACGTGTCCGGCCAGCAGGCGGCGAGGCTGAACCGCGCGATCAGGACGGCCGACGGCGAGCGGTTCCTGGCCGAGCTGTCCGGGCAGAAGCTGCGGCTGAACGGGTGCGCGGCCGCGGCGTACGCCGCGCTGTACGCCAACGTCGACGTGATCACGGCCTACCCGATCCGGCCGTACACCGCGATCATGATGAACCTCTCCCAGTTCATCGCCGACGGGATCCTGGACGCCGAGTACCTGCACGCGGACGGCGAGCACTCGCAGCTGTCCGCGGCGTTCGGCGCCGGGTCCTGCGGCGCGCGCGCGTTCACCGGCTCGTCCGGGGTCGGGGTGACCTACGCGTACGAGATGTACTCGATCATCTCCGGGGCCCGGATCCCGATCCAGATGTCGATCGCCGACCGCACCCTGGACCCGCCGGGCGACTTCGGCTCCGAGCACACCGACGCGTTGTGCACCCGGGACATGGGCTGGCTGCTCGGCTGGGCCGCCACCCCGCAGGAGGTCTTCGACAAGAGCCTGATCGCCTACGCGATCGGCGAGGACCCGCGGGTGCTGCTGCCGCAGATGGTGGTCCAGGACGGCTACTTCGTCTCGCACATCGCCGGCGAGGCGGACATGCCGTCCGCCGCGGACGTGGACGCCTACCTGCCGCCCTACCAGCTGCCGTTCGCGCTGGACCCGCGGCGGCCGGTGTCGCACGGCCCGCAGATCCACCCCGAGCAGGGACCGCCGCTGCAGCTGGAGCGGGCCCGCGCGATGGAGGACGCGATTCCGGTCATCCGGGCCAAGACCGACGAGTTCGCGGCGGCGTTCGGCCGGCGCTACCCGCATTTCGTCGAGGAGTACCTGCTCGACGACGCGGAGTTCGCGCTGGTCATCTCCGGCGGTCACTCGGTCACCTGCCGGGCCGCGATCCGGCGGCTGCGCGAGCAGGGCATCAAGATCGGCATGGCCCGGCTGCTGTGGATCCGGCCGTTCCCCAGCGACGACCTGCGCGCGGCGCTGCGCGGGGTCAAGGCCGTCGGGGTGGTGGAGACCAACCTCGGCCTCGGCGGGGCCAGTTACGGCGGCATCCTGTCCTTGGACGTGACGACCGCGCTGTATCAGGCCGACTACGAGCGCCCGCTGGTCACCTCGTTCATGGCCGGCCTGGGCGGCGAGACCGTGCCGGTCGCCGAGTTCGACTGGATGGCCGGCAAGCTCGGCGAGGCGGTGCGCCGCGGCCGGGTGGAGAAGGCAACCCACTGGGTGGGATTCGAGGAGTAGGAGCATCACCCATGGCATTCGAGGTCGTCCGGCACAACCTGCCGCTGTTCGACGAGGAGGGCCGCGCGGCGGCGCCAGTGAAGGGGGAAGGGGAGGCGGGCGGGGAGGCGGGCCGCGACCGTTACTACCTGCCCGACTTCCCCGAGGAGGACCCGTACGCGGCGGGCCACCGGACCTGCGCCGGATGCGGCCCGGCGATCCAGTACCGGTGGGTGCTCAAGGCCGCGGGCGAGGACAGCGTGCTGGCCGGGCCGACCGGCTGCATGTACGTGGCCAACTCGACGTACTTGTGCACCCCCTACACGGTCCCGTGGGCGCACACGCCGATCGCCAGCGGCGGCTCGTTCACCTCCGGGATGGCGGCCGGCTACGAGGCGATGATCCGCAAGGGCCGTCACCCGGGCCCGTACCCGAACGTGATCGTGATGGCCGGCGACGGCAGCGCCGCCGACATCGGGCTCGGCTCGATCTCCGGGGCCCTGTACCGCAACCACGACGCGCTGTTCGTCTGCTACGACAACGAGTGCTACGCCAACACCGGGATCCAGACCTCGCCGACCACGCCGTACGCGGGCATGACCACGTTCACGCCGTTCGGCAAGGCCAACCCCGAGGGCAAGAAGCTGCCGCCGAAGAACCTGGCCAAGATGATGGCCGCGGGCCACCCGCACTGCTACGTGGCCACCACCACGGTCGGCTACCCGGTCGACCTCATGAACAAGACCCGCAAGGGCCTCAACCACGTGGGCGCCGCGTTCCTGCACTGCTACACGCCGTGCCAGAAGGGCTGGGTCTACCAGACCTCGATGACCGTGGAACTCGGCCGCCGGGTGGTCGAGGCCGGGCTGTTCCCGGTCTGGGAGTACGACCCGGCCACCCGCGAGTACCGCTACTTCCACCCGCCGGTGCAGCGGCCAGTCACCGACTACCTGGCCATGCAGGGCCGGTTCGGCCACTTGCTGCCCGAGCACATCGCCGCCCTGCAGCGCGGCGCCAACCAGAACTGGCAGGACATCGGCATGGACGTGCCCGCGCACCTGCGCGACGGCGAGGATCCCGAGAACCACCAGCGCCTCGCCGAGGAGACGTACTCGATGCCGCTGAACCGGGGCGTCGGTGCCTAGCCCGTTACCGGAGGTTGCCGTGGACGGCCCCTGGCAGGTTCGCTTCGACGGCGGTCACCAGCAGCGTTACCTGGCCGACCGGGGCGAGGTGCTGCGGTACGTCCTGGCCATCGCGCCGCACGCGGCGAGCAGCCGGTTCGAGGTGTTCGCCGAGACCGAGCCGGTACGGCTGGCCGACGGCTCGCCGGGCGGCCGGCGGTTCGCGCTGGCCGAGGTGATCGACCTGGCCCGCCCCGGGGAAGCCGACCGCCTGCGCCGGGAGCTGGCGACGCTCGGGGGTGACCGGCATGTCAGGGGTGACCCGGCATGACCAGCCATAACGGGCACGTCACCCCCGGACCTGGAGCACAGTATCTGCCCGGGGGGGCGACCCCCCGGACCCCCCGCAAGCTCATCCCCCTGCAGCCGGGGATTACCCGCCCGGCCGCGGCCAGCCCTGAGCGGCGCGCGCAGATGCGGGACGCGGTGCTCCAGGTGGTGCACCACCTGGTCCTCGAGGCCGTGCCGCCGGGTCAGCGCAGCGCCCTGTTCGGCCAGGCGGCGGACCTGCTCGACCTGGCCGGGTGGGGACTGGACGAACTGTACGAGGCGAGCCGGGACGGCCCGGCCCGCGACGACCTGCTGCGCAGTCTCGGGCTCTCGGACCCGTGAACAACTGAAAAGGCCCCCGGTCGATCCCCCCCGGCGACCGGGACCGGTGGGCGTGCCGTCGGGCGGCCCGGCCGCCTGACGGCGCGCTCACCAAGCTGGAAGACCGCCCGGTCGTCTCCTCCCCCCTGCGGCCGGGAGCGGTGGATGTGCCGTTGGGTGGCCCCGCCCGCCCAGCGGTACATTCACTCATGACCCCGGGAGCGCCCGTGCCCGCTCGCTATCCCTACGAGCTGAAGCTGCCGCTGGCCCCGTACCGGTTTGTCTGGCGGGACGAGCCCGCGGTGGACGCGCGGAAGAACGCCACCGAGCTGTTCTCCGAGGAGCGCTACACGCACGCCGACGGCACCACGACGATCATCCGCGAGTACCGCGCCGACGGCTCGTTCCACATCCTGTCGGATCGCGGCGAGATCGAGCTCATCGACAACGCCCAGGATCCCTACGCCGCCGACCCGGTCAGCGTGGTGCGGCTGCCGTGACCTCGCCGTGGTACGCGGTCCTGGTCCGCTCGGTGTGCTGCCGGGCCAGGGCGGCGGCCTTATCCTCGTCGCCCGCCTCGATCGCGGCGGCCAGTTCGGCGTGCTCGGCCCAGGACTCGTGACCGCGCGCCGGGGCCACCTGACGGTAATGCCAGCGCACCCGCCGGGCCACGATCTCGGCCAGCTGCGCGAGCACCGCGTTGCCCCCGATCTCGGCCACGGCGGCGTGGAAGTCGTTGTTGGCGGCCACCGCGGCGGCCACGTCGCCGCTGTTGACGGCGATCCGCCCGTCCGCGCAGGCCGCACGCAGCCGGGCCACGGCCTCGGGAGTGGCCGCGCGGGCGGCCAGTCGCGCCGTCGCCCCCTCGAGCAGTTCTCGCACGTCGAGCAGCTGGTCGACCTCACGATCGGTCGGCACGTGCACGAACGCGCCCTGGCTCGGCCGCAGGTCGATCCAGCCTTCGGCTTCCAGCCGGTGCAGGGCCTCGCGCACCGGCTGCCTGCTCACCCCGAGCTGGCGGGCCAGCTCGGACTCCACCAGGTGCTGGCCGGGCCGAAGCGCGCCGGCCACGATCAGCTCGACGAGGGCCTCGTAGACGGACTGCCGCAGCGGTACCGGCCTCTCCACCGGCCGGATCGGCCCGAGTGCCGCACCGTCGCCGGACATCCCGGCCACGCTCATACCGGCCTCCCCGCCCTCGCTCCGTCTAGGCGCTTACAGCATATAGGAGACTGTATCCAAAATGCGGGGGGCCCTGGATCAGCCGATGTCGCGGGGGGTGGCCGGCGGACGGTCAGCCAATGTCGCGGGGGGTGGCCGGCGGACGGTCAGCCGATGTCGCGGCGGCGCAGGCCCGCCAGGCCGGCCGCCGCCAGCGCCACCGCGATCAGCGCCAGCCAGGCCAGCGGCGCGGCGCTCACCGTGCCGCCGGGCAGCTTGGGCACGTGCGTGAACGGGGAGATGTCCTGGATCGGCTGGGCGAGCCGCAGCGTCGGCCCCAGCAGCACGTCCGCGGCCGCCAGGGCCAGCGCCGTCCAGCCGCCGGCCACGCAGGCGTCCGGCCACAACCCGAACAGCACCACGGCCACGGCCGCCACCGCGAGCACGGCGGGCCACTGGGCGAGCGCCGCGCCGAGCAGGCGGGGCACCTGGGTGCCGGCGCCCCCGGCGCGGAGCCCGTACGCCAGGCCGGTCCCGAGGCCGGCCGCGGCCAGGATCACGGCCGACCCGACCGCGGCCACGACCAGGTAACTGGTCCCCCAGCTCATCCGGCCGGCGGCGGTGGCCAG
>Ga0335073_10005782_pt1 | contig 17369 bp, 7 predicted proteins | sample Lox_Sample_22_FD_207093 | JGI IMG/M metagenome (GOLD analysis project Ga0335073, IMG submission 207093) | Soil microbial communities from Loxahatchee National Wildlife Refuge, Florida, United States - Lox_Sample_2.2 | ecosystem: Environmental > Terrestrial > Soil > Wetlands | place: USA: Florida...
GAAAGATCGGCAAAGCGCGTAAACGGGAACCCGGCATTCGCGAAAAGTTCGAGGTTCGGCATTGCAGCCCAATGACTCAGACCGCGGATGTCCAGGTAAGAACTGCGCAGAATCGCTCCCTGCAGGTTGATCGGAGGTGTGTCCTGACAGTTCCCCGTCTTCGCCATTTGGAAATAAAAGTTGAACAGAAATGTATTGGCGGCTGGCCGCATGCTTGAAACCGGCACTGCGAGATCCTGGGCCAGTGTTTTGCTGGGGTTGTTCTCGTGCGGCAGCGGAAGCTCGTTGACCAGCGATCCATTGGCGCTCACACGCAGCGTCGATCCGTTTGCCAGCGGGATCGCGTTGTAGCGATAGTCCATGTGAAGAGGGATATTTGCCTGGTCGCCGTAGTAGAGATCGGGCGGCAGGCGCAAGTAGACCGCCAGTGGACCCGATCCGTCGCTCTGCAACTCAGGATTCCCCGAGTAATCCCAAAAGGGCGAGAGCCGGTCCGTGGTTAGCCAGAGCGGCGCATCGTCGGCCGCGCGCGGCTGGGGCAACTGATATCCCCTAATGCGGACTGTGTCTCCCTGCAGCATCATGTTGCCGGTAGCAACTGCGCGCGCCGCAGTCACAAGCTGATCGGGATCGTCTCCGGCAACAATCAGCACCTTGCCGTAGGGATCGACGGGATTCGTGCGGACGGCAATCACTGGCCCGCCACCCTGTAAATCAATACCCGCAGGCAGATTGGAGTAGCTCTCTGCCAGAACGATGACGTTCCCGGGCGGCAGCGTATTGCCGATAGAAACAGGAAAAGTCAGCGGCCTCGATTTCGCCACGACCCCGAACCACGAAGCCAGAATCCCTGCCGCCTGAAGCGTCTTGCTGCTGGGGCTGCCGGTAATGGCAAATGGAATGGACGCGGAAGCGCTGCTGACGGCGCCGTCATAGAAAGGCAGCGGCAGGATTTTCAGATCGTCGGCCAATGGCAGCAGAGAACCCGACACTTCAATGCTCGACGTGTTCTCAACCCTGCCCCATAGGACTGTGTTTGCCGGGTCTTCGCATTGCTGCGTGTAGTGGCCGATGAATTCCAGTCGCATCACATTGTTGCGAACCAGCAGTTCCGAGGGAAGCGGTATATCCGCCTTCAGAGCGTCCTGCACATTTTCTATTTTTGCCGGCACAGGCAAAGTCGATACCAGCGAGCCATTCAAATACACGTTCAAATGACTCATCTGGGCAATCAACCCGGGCGAAAAAGCGTAGTTCAGATGCAGCGTTGCCTTTTGAACCACTTCGGTTTGCGGTAAAGAAAATGGCACATCGCGAGATGCAGCCACGCCGCGAAACAGAATGGCTTCCGGCGTTCCAATATCTTTTAACGTGAAGGTCGACTGGAACGTTCCTTCGGCCGGCACCGCGTCAACAGAAGCGGTCGGTGCAACGGGCGAGTGGCGCTTCTGGGCAGACAACGATGCAAACGCGCCGCCCAGTATCAAGGCGAATATAAGGACCGTCGTGCCGGCATGTGCAGGCGCAGGCAGAGCAGTTTCTTTTCTCTTTGGTATCAATACCCCAAGAGCGTGTCCTACTCCTTTTATAGACAGGCGAACCAGCCGCGCAAAGCTGCGCCATGGCTTATCGGCCTCACGGCGTTCACTGCGGCTCAGCCATGAATCGGCGCGCGAATAAAGAACAAGCGTTAGCAGTTCTTCTTCTTCGAGCGAAAGGTTTTCGTATCGAATACGGAGGTTCGAGCCATCCAGCACAACAACGGAGGCGGGAAAGATTGCGTTCCTTTGGCGTAATGGATAAATGACTTCGACGCGGGCGTCTGCCGGCAGGTTAAGCGGCTCTTCAAGATTGACTGAGGCTCCGCCGAGCGACATGTTGACCGATTCCCCAAAGACGCTTCTTCCATCCGGCAGGCGCATCTCCACCGGCATGTGCATATCAATGCGCACGTCTGTCCTTAATTGCCGCGATTCGAACGCGACTGCATTCGCAGTGCCTACGATGATGAGATTGAACAATATCCAGAACGCGTTCATCGCGATCGTGCCAGGATGGCCCACGTTCCAGTAGAAGAGCCGAACCGGCACGATCAGTAGGCCAGCGACGTTGAGCAGAATAAGGGCTATATAAGGACGGGCAATTCTCGAGTCAAAGTAGCTTTTCCTGACGATTCCCCCCTTCGCCGTCACGTTGAACTTGCCCAATTTCGGATTGATCAGCGCCAGCAGCGTGGGCCCAAGAATGTATGGAGCGAGAACGGTTTCATACACCTCATTCCAGAAGGAATGCCGGTACTTGCCCTGGATGCGGAAATTGGTGAGGTTGGAGAGAAAAAGATGTGGCATCGCATACGCCAGAATGGCGGCCCAGTATCCGGGAATGTTGATGCGCCCCAGCAGCATGTATACCAGCGGCGCGGTAAGAAATACCAGCCTGGGAACCGCATAGAGAAAGTGAATCATGGCGTTGAAGTAACACAGCCGCTGGGGCCATTTGAGACCACGTGCAAACATTGGATTATCCGTGCGCAGAACCTGGATCATGCCCCGCGCCCAGCGGATGCGCTGGCCTACATGGCTGGAAAGACTCTCGGTGGCAAGGCCCGCAGCTTGGGGGATATTGATATAAGCCGTATTCCATCCCCGGATTTGCATGCGTAACGACGTATGCGCGTCTTCTGTAACTGTCTCGGTTGCAATCCCTCCTATCCCGTCCAGAGCGTTCCGGCGCAGGACTGCGCAAGAACCGCAGAAGAAGGTCGCATTCCACAAATCGTTGCCATCCTGCAGAACGCCGTAAAACAGTTCGCCTTCGTTCGGAATCACCATGAACTGGTGAAGGTTCCGTTCAAACGGATCAGGCGAATAGAAGTAGTGCGGGGTTTGCAGCATGCCAAGCTTGGCGTCTTTCAGGAACCAGCCGATCGTGACCTGCAGAAAGCTGCGCGTTGGCACGTGATCGCAGTCGAAGATGGCGACATATGGCGAATTCAGCAGCTTAAGCGCGTGATTGATGTTTCCGGCCTTCGCGTGCTTGTTATCGCTTCGCGTGATGTAGCCGATATCCGCTTCCGCACAGAATTTGCGGAATTCCTCTCGCCTGCCGTCGTCCAGAACATAGACGTGCAGTTTGTCTTGCGGGTAGTCGATGTTCATCGCGGCAAAAGCCGTGGACCGCACCACCGACAAAGGCTCGTTATAGGTGGGAATCAGCACGTCGACATGCGGCCAATCCTCAAGGCCCTTTGGCATGGGATAAGGCGGCCGTCGCAGCGGGCGAATCGTCTGGATATATCCAAGGAAGAGGATGACGAATGCATAGAATTCCGCCGAAAGCAGAATCAGCATAAAGACGATGTTGATGATCCCTATTTTCTCGCCGGAAGTGGCCAGCGCGTGCCCCACCGTAAAACAGCGCCAGTACGCATATCTGGCAGTCGCCAGCATCGAGGCGAACATCAGCGCCAGGGTCACGAGCTCGGAATTCGAGATGCGATGAATTGCGAACGCCAGTACGATCGTGAGAATGCCGAGGACCGCCTGTTCCGGCCATCTGAAGTCGATGGTGACGCACTCAAATGCGAGGAAAAGAAGTGTCCCGTAAACAATGATGCGGGCCATGCTTGCCCATGGGCTGGATCCGGTTCCCAACAATCTCCAGCGAGCCAGAACCCGCTTCATCGCTCGCTCCAGCGCATCCGGGTTCTTGACCCAGTGCGCACCGGAGCGCGCTTACGCACCCAGGCGGCAAGTTCAAGATAATCGTGTGTCACCTCAGATCCGGGCGCATGATCCGCGACCGTCATTCTGGACGCAATCGCCTTCGCAACTTCCGCGCTATCACGGATCGTGATCGGCAAGAGACGATCGCCGCACTGGCGCTCCACCAGCGCGCGGGCCCGTTGGTCGATGCTGTCGTGCCGGTCAAACCGATTGAAGATGTAGAAAAGATCCGCAACCCCCGTTCCGGTAGACTGCATCGCCTTCCACGACGCCTCGATGCGGGAAACGGAAAGAATGGAGTTCAGATCGGGCAACAGCGGAACGATCACCGTGCTGCACATGCCAAGAATCTGCGGAAGCAGGCTCATGGAAGAAGGACCAAGGTCAAAGATGGTTCTTTCCGCCTTCCGCATCGCAGCCTTCACATCATTCTCCAGCCACTCCTTCGTAATCTCATTCGTGCCGATCACCTGCAGCGGCGAGTAATTTGCATCCGGCGCAACAAACGTTCGCAATCCGGAGCGCAGGTCGGTCGCGCCGAAATAGAAGGGCAACAGCCCGCTTCCCGACGCATCGACCAGAAGCACTTCTTCCTTCATGGCGCTGAAAATTCTCCCAAGGTTGGCGCAAACAGTGGTCTTGCCAGCGCCGCCCGCAAGGGAATAAATCGCCAGCGCGGGTGCATGGCTCTCCTCGGGGGCCATTGCGCCAATCTCGAAGAAGCCTGCGGGCGCAGAAACTCCATGCACACTTACCGGTTGCGGTAGATCAACCTCCACGGGAGGTTCCGCAACGGAGATAACATCGGGGAAGGGGCTCTCCTCGACTGGTGTCGGAAGTGAGGATTCGAATACTTCCGCCTGGCTCTCGATACTGAGCTCCGGAACATGAGAACCCTCGCTTTTCCTGAGATCCGCATCCGTAACATGTGGAATGTGCCGCGTCTTCCGCTGGTTTGAAAAGTCGCGGTAAGAAACATCCTCTACATTCGCCCAGGAATAAAGGTTCGCAACATCTTTCGCCAGTTCGCTCTCAATCTCCGGCGAGCCGTTTTGTCTGTTTTCACTATTTAACATCGTCAAACCCGCTTCTCATCGATACTCAGTTATGAATGGCGTGCATCATGAGGCTGCTAACTCTAGTAATCGCAAACTATTTAAACGTAACCGGAATTGTGCAATCAAAGGTAACAAACTTACGCGAGCAATCTACAACTTGTTGCGATGGAAGGGACAATAATCCCTTTGTCCAAGCGGATAATACAAGTCTCCGGCAGCGCGATCTGGGGAACCGCTACTGGAGATATTCCATCGGATATCTTTTTGAAGTTGATTCATCATACTGCACTTGTCGCAGATCCGCACCAGAAATCTCTCTTCGTCCAAGGATCCCTAACAAGCGAATCTTATTGACTTATTGCGGCTTAAAGGCATCTCAGACAGAGGCCGGCGTCTTCATTCACCAGGAACGGAGCGAGATAGAGAATGCCTGTAAATCACCCCGCTATCTGGGCTGTGTCAGCCCTAACCATCGCGCTGATGCTGCTTCGTCCCTGGAAGATCTCCGAGGCAGTATGGGTCGGCAGCGGAGCGCTGCTTCTAGTCCTCTCGCGGCTGATACCATTCAGGATCGCATGGCATGCCGTTGGCGAAGGCACAGATGTTTACCTGTTCCTGATCGGCATGATGGTGCTCGCCCAGCTCGGACAAACACACGGAGTTTTCGAGTGGCTTGCCACAGTGGCCATACAGAACTCAAACGCGTCGCGCGTCCGGCTGTTTGCGCTGATCTACGCGGTCGGTGCCGTGGTGACGATCTTTATGTCGAACGACGCGACGGCGGTCGTGCTCACGCCTGCAGTCCTGGCAGCGGTAAAGAAAGCCAGAACGGAACCCCTGCCCTACCTGCTCAGCTGCGCCTTCATCGCCAATGCCGCCAGCTTCGTGCTGCCCATCTCCAACCCCGCCAACCTGGTCGTCTTTCATCAAAGCATGCCGCCGCTCACCCAATGGCTTCGCGCATTCACCGTGGCGTCCCTGCTTTCCATCATCGCCACATTCGCAGCCCTCCTGTGGTACTGTCGCCAAGATCTTCGAGGTGAAGCAAATCAGGAGATTGAAGACGGCCATCTCTCTCAGCCAGGCAAGCTGGCGCTCGCCGGAATCGCATTGGTCGCGGTGGTGCTGCTGATCTCCTCGGCGCTGGGCAAGGATCTCGGATTGCCGACCTGCGCCGCCTCTGTTTTGGTCGCTCTGACAATTTGCGCGAGAGAACGCACCAATCCAATCGAAATGGTGCAAGGCATCTCGTGGAGCGTAATCCCTCTGGTTGCCGGGCTCTTTATTCTTGTCGAAGCAATCAATCGTGCCGGCGGCTCGCAAGTTTCGCTGGCCGCCCTGCGGGCCGTGGCGAATTTGCACCCTGCCTTTGCTGCAGTCGTTACTTCTTTTGGGATCGGCGTTGGAACCAACCTGATCAACAACCTCCCCCTGGGCCTGATTGCCGGAACCTCTGTGCACCAAGCTCACATCACGGGGGCTTTGCGCAATGCGATTTTGCTTGGCGTTGACCTCGGTCCCAACCTGTCCGTGACCGGCTCACTGGCGACAATTCTGTGGCTGATCGCGATTCGCAAAGAAGGACTGCACGTGAGCGCGTGGACATTTCTCAAGGCAGGCATCATTGTGATGCCGCCGGCGCTCCTGCTGGCAACCCTGGCTGTAGCTTTTATCAAGTGAGCTACTGCGCAAACGCCTCCTCAAAGAATTTCACGATCCGCTGGCGGCCATCAAAACCGTGCCACGGTTCAGGGCTCGGGTTGCCAAAGATTCCTCCCGCAAGTGGGCCGTGGTCCTCGCGAGGATAGCGGACAAGATCGACCGGAACCCCCATCTGGCGCAACGCGCGATACATCTCCAGACTCTGCCCCAGCGGATCGGTTGTATCGCTGTCGCCCTGAAGCAGCAGGAAAGGCGTCTTTGCATGACCGGCGCCAGAGAGTGGACTTTGCCTCCAGGCGTCGGCATCATGCTCCCACGGCTTGCCGTAAAACCAGCGGTCATACCAGGAGCTGCTTTCTGTTCCGTATTCGCTGTATTGGTCAATCACCGGAGCGCCGCTGATGATGGCTTTAAAGCGGTCCGTCTTCCCTTCTGCAAATCCTGCCATCTCGCCGCCATAGCTGTAACCCATCAGGGCCAGTTTGTCTGGATCGATCGAATTATGAGCGACGACCGCATCCACGCCCGCCATAACGTCGCGAAAATCAGCGCCTCCAAGATCATTCTTGTTGGCGGCGGCAAATCCGGCGCCATAGCCGGTGCTGCCCCGCGGATTAGGCCGCAAGACTGCCCATCCATGGCCTAACAAAAAAGGAATCATGGGAGAATAGCCGTCTTCCCACGCGCCCGTGGGACCGCCATGCACATCCACAATCAGAGGCACCTTTCGATCTTTTGCCTGCGGCGGCAGATAGAGCAGCCCCTCGATGGTCTTGCCCTCGTTCTGCCATTCCACCAGCTGCGAAGGCGTCTCCGTCCATTTTGCCGGGACAACGGACGGCGTGCTGAGGGCTCGCGGAGCATGACCGAGCTTATCGGCAAAAAAGAGCGTTTGCGGCCGGTTGCTGCTCGCGCCAATCCAGACCCAGCCGCTCCGCCGCGCATTCGAATTGAGGTTCGTCACAACCGATGTATCAAACTTGAGCGATTCCGCTGCACTGCCGCCGAAGCGTGCAACGGATACGTGTGTGCCGTTCTGCACCTCCTGCAATACCTCGCTGTTCACCGCAATCGGGCTTTCATGTCCCATTGAGCCCGCATATCCATGACTGAGATTTCTGATGGATCCGTCAGCCAGAATGAATTCGTACAGATCGTTGTACCCCGGCGGAGAATCCTCTTCCGCCTGCGCGAGAAGATAAATACGCTTGCCGTCCTCCGACCACGTCGCCTGCGCCACTGTAGGCGGAATCTGCTTGACTGCTTCTGGATGATCGGGATTGCCGGGTTGCAGCAGCCACGCGCTCTTCGCCGGTCCCAGATCGCCTGCATTGTCAGGTTTTTCCGCGAGGACGAGCAGTTTGTCCGACTGCATGCTCCACACAGCCGATTCGACGTCAGGAGCTACGCCGGTCTTCGTCAGTTTGCCGGTGGCCGGATCAAGCAGATAAAGCCTTGATTCATGTGGATTATGGTCTACCCACTGTGCGTCAGCCTTGTCCGTCTCCTGCTTCTTTTCGCCCGGGGTCTGCGGATCGCGCGCGATGATCGCAATCCACTTTCCATCCGGAGAAACCGAAAATCGCTCCACATCGATCTCTACCGGTTCCGGCTTCTGTGTTGGTTTTGTCTGGTTGGGAGGAATTGCATCCGGTTCCAGAGACGCATCGACAGGAGGCTCAACCTTCAGGTCATATGGATGCGCTTCGCCGCCTTCCATCGGCAGGCGATATAGCTGGATATGATCGCCTCGCTTAGCCAGAAAGAGGATGGCGCTTCCATCCGGCGTCCATTCGCCGCTGTGCTCACCGCGTTTGTCGGATGCCGGAGAATAGGTAAGCTGGCGTGAGGCGTTTTCCTTGATGTCAACCAGCCATAGATGAGTGCGCCCGCCATCCGCAGTGGCATCCGCAACCTGCACCAGCACTCTTTGCGCGTCGGGTGAGAGCCGAGGCTGACTTATGGCGCGTGTATGCCGCAAGTCTTCATTGGACGGGAAGTGCGTTTCCTGCCCGGCAAGCATTTGCATGGAAAGAGAAATAGTGGCTATGGCAATGGCCGTGAGGATGCTCGCTCGAACCTGCTTCTTTCGCATGCCACTGAGAATATCCTGACCAGCGATCAATTCAAGACGGGATCACGAAATCCCTGTAGACTCGCAGGAACAGTTTCCATGGATGCACCTTCCCAGTCCGCGACGGCTGTGCAACCGCCGCCCCTATGGGCGTCGATTCGCGAGGCACTGCGCGGCTCCCACCAGGACTACACCGCCGGCAATCTGAACCGGGCAATCATGCTTCTGGCCATTCCCATGGTGCTGGAAATGGTGTTGGAATCGCTGTTTGCCGTCGTGGATGTCTTCTGGGTCGGGCGTCTCGGAGCGAATGCAGTCGCTACTGTCGGATTGACAGAGTCTCTGCTGTCGCTGGTCTTCGCCGTTGGCATCGGTCTTGCCATGTCGACGACAGCGATGGTCGCGCGCCGCATCGGCGAGAAAGATCCTGAGGATGCCGCAATCGCCGGCGTGCAGGCGATTTTTCTCGGGTTGCTGGTTTCGCTGTCGATCGGGATTCCCTGCTTCATCTATGCCCCTAAACTATTGCAGCTTATGGGCGCTTCGCCTCAACTCATCGCCATAGGAACAAACTATGCACGCATTGCGCTGGGAGGCTGCGGCGCAGTCGTAATGCTTTTCCTGAATAATGCAATCTTTCGCGGCGCGGGCGATGCTGCCATTGCCATGCGCCTGCTCTGGGTATCGAACATCATTAACCTGATCCTCGATCCCTGCCTGATCTTCGGCCTGGGCCCATTTCCAAAACTGGGCGTAACCGGCGCTGCGCTAGCGACCTTCACCGGTAGAAGCATCGGAGTCCTGTACCAGTTCTATCGCCTGCTGAAGGGCACAGAGCGGATTCACGTCCTTGTCCGCCACATTCGCATCCATCTCGACATACTGTGGCGACTGGTGCGCGTTTCGATCACCGGCATACTGCAGTTCGCCATCGCGCACACAAGCTGGATCGGCCTGGTTCGCATCATCTCCTTTTTTGGAGCGAACGCGCTGGCCGGATACACCGTGGCCATCCGCATCCTCATCTTTGTGCTTCTGCCGTCCTGGGGTCTGAGCAATGCCGCCGCCACTCTGGTTGGCCAGAACCTTGGCGCCAGGCGGCCCGACCGCGCGGAAAAGTCCGTATGGCGCACCGGACTTTACAACGTACTCTTTCTTGGCAGCATAGGCGTCTTCTTCGTATTATTTGCCAGGCCTGCGGTAAGCCTGTTTATTCAGGATCCGGCGGTGGTGCCCATCGCTGCGAACGCGCTCCGCATCCTGAGCTACGGCAACATCGGCTACGCCTATGGTATGGTGATGCTCCAGGCGTTCAATGGAGCCGGCGACACCGTCACCCCGACCATCGTCAACTTTTTCGGCTTCTGGATGTTCCAGATCCCTCTGGCCTGGTGGTTTTCCTTTCGAGATGGGATGCACGAGCATGGAGTCTTTCTCGCGATTGTTTTGACAGAGTGCTTCATCGCGGCAGCCAGTGTGCTGCTCTTCCGGCGCGGACGCTGGAAGCAGCAGAAAATCTGACGCCCTTAAACTGGAAGCATGCCTCAATCCGTAAAACCCATTCCCGCCGATCGAATCCGGCTGATTGTCTTTGATCTTGACGGCACGCTTATCGACTCACGCAAGGACCTGGCCAACTCCATCAACGCCATGCTCACCGATTTCAAGCGGCAGCCATTGCCGGAGGAAATCATCGCGGAGTACATCGGCGATGGCGCTGGAATGCTGGTGCGCCGTGCCCTCGGCGATCCGAACGACGAAGCGCTGATCGAGCGCGCTCTGGACTCGTTCCTCGACCATTACCGGGAGCACAAGCTGGACCACACCTATGTTTATGAGGGAGTCTTTGCCGCGCTCGATGCCCTGAAAGATGGCCGGCAAATGGCGGTGCTGACGAACAAGCCGGTGCGGCCGGCCGAGGCCATCTGCGATGCGCTGGGGTTGAGCCGTTACTTCTTCCGCATCTACGGCGGAAACAGTTTCGCAACCAAGAAGCCCGATCCGGAAGGACTGACCACTCTCATCCGCGAGGCCGGTGTTCAGCCGGAAGAGACTGTCATGGTCGGCGATTCCGATGTGGATATTCTGACTGCAAGACGAGCAGAAACATGGGCCATCGGCTGCCGCTACGGCCTTTCGTCGCATACTGTGGAATGCATACCATCCGATTATTTAGCGGATTCTCCGAAAGACTGGATTTCTGCGCTGGATGCTGCGAAGATGAATAAATAAATCTTTTTTCGTAGGTCATACGTCTATTTGACATACGAAAAACAGGTTCCATCTGGTTAGACCACTGGCAAATTCTGCAAGTCATATTTCGCTTGAAGGAGATTCCGCCTTGCTGCGCATTGCCCTACTTTCTGTCCTTCTTGCCTGCCCGGTCGCTCATGCCGCAATCGACGCGCCTGCTGCTCCCGCAGCAAGTGCGGCCGTTGCCGCAGTCTGCGGCACAGTAGCGGACACGACAGGAGCCATCATTCCCGGCGCAGAGGTGCAGCTGACGGACCCTACAGGCGCGGTGCTGGCGACGGCAACTACGGATTCCAGCGGAAACTTCCTCATCCAGCCTCCTCGCCAGGGGGATTATTCGCTCGTCGTCAGCCTGCAGGGATTTCAAACCACTACTCAGCATATTCATGCAGGCGCAACTGCAGGCGCTCCGGTAAGCTTTGCCCTTTCCGTGGCCGCCGCGGTCACGCAGGTCGAGGTGAATGCAAATTCGAATGTAGACCTGACCTCTTCCGACGAAAATGGCGACACAGCCGTGATGAGCGCCGACGATCTGAAAGCCATGCCGGTCTTCGACAACGACTATGTGACCGCGATGAGCAACTTCCTCGATGCAGGCGAGGGATCGACTGCGGGAACGGGCCTGATGGTCGATGGCGTAGAGGCAAATCGCGCGCTCGTATCTCCTTCCGCGGTGCAGGAAGTACATATCAACCAGGACCCCTACTCCGCGCAGTATTACAGGCCGGGCCGCGGGCAGATCGAGATCATCACCAAACAGGCAGCCGACGCATATCACGGCCAGTTTAACTTCCTCTTTCGCGACGCCGCTCTGAATGCCCAGAACGATTTCGCCCCAAGCAAGCCGCCGGAGCAGCGCCGCATCTACGAAGGCAATCTCACCGGCCCACTCTGGCATGCAAAGAACTCTGCCTTCCTTTTTTCCTTCAATCGCGCGGAAGAAGACCTTGACGCGGTTGTGAATGCAACGGTCGCGCCTACTGAGGACAACCCGAGCGGTATCTATAACGAGAACGTTCCCGCGCCGACCCGGGACACGGAATTCTCGCTGCGCATCGGACATCAGTTCAGCGACAAGAACTCTGCGTCGGTCATGTATGCCTTTCAGGATGCGACAAACCGCAATCAGGGCGTCGGCAACCAGACGCTTCCGGAAGCCGGGTACAACACGGAGACACGCGAGGATGATGTCGTCCTTCATGACGACTACATCGCTTCTCCGTCGATCCTCAATCAGGCCTCGATTGTGCTGGAGCGCAGCTACGATCCTATTTCAGATGTTCAGGAGCAGCCGAAGATCAATGTCGAAGGCAACTTCACCGGCGGCAGCGCCCAGGACTCGCAGGTGAGGACGGAATACAACCTGCGCGCAAACGAAATGGTCTCCTGGACAAAAGGGCCGCACACCCTGAAGTTCGGCATCAACCTTCCCCACCTGAGCCGTCGCGTGCTGGAAGACCACACCAACAGCGCCGGAACCTATACCTATGGCCCGACCTACGCAGCCGATGGAACGCTCATCGCCACGGCCATCCAGAATTATCAGGCTGGAATCCCATCCGGCTTTTCCATCCAGCAGGGGCAGACCCGCTTTGTCTATCACCAGCAGGAAGTCGGCGGCTTTTTCCAGGACCAGATCAAGCTGACGCCGATCTTCTCGCTCACTCCCGGTCTTCGCTACGACTGGCAGAATTTTCTCGGCGGCGATGTCAACAACTTTTCCCCGCGTTTATCGTTCGCGCTCGTCCTGAACAAGGAGCATGAGATGGTGCTGCGCGGCGGTGGCGGCATCTACTACGACCGCACCGGTTCCGGACCACTGGCCGATCTTGCCCGCTACGAATACGCCGCTTTGCGCCTCGTGCAGCTTTCATCGAACCAGCAGCCTCTCTGCAACCCAATTCAGGACTGCGCCGACCTGGCCGCGCTGCCTCCATCGCTGGTCGAACGGGCGCCCGGACTGAAAACTCCCTACCAGATCGATTACGGCCTTTCCATCGACCGCAAAGTTGGAGAGAGAGGCACCATTTCAATCGGCGGCCGTATCAATCGAGGTGTCGATCTATTTCGTTCGGTTGACGTCAATGCGCCGCTTCCGCCGGATTACACCGAACGCCCCGACGCGGACATCTCGCAATTGCGGCAGATTCAATCCGCCGGCACGCAGAATGGCAGCGCTCTCGACATCAACTATCGCGGCCGCCTCAACCGTCGTTTCACCGGCTTTGCCTGGTACACATGGAGCCACTACGGCAACAACACCAGCGGCATCTACTGGTTCCCGCAGAACCAATACGAGCCCAATGCCGAATGGGGTCCGGCGGACTGGCAGCAGAGGCATCACTTCGGCTTCTACGGCATGTTCAACCCCCGGCATCTGCTGAATCTCGGTGTCGGCGTATTCGCCAACACCGGCAAGCCCTGGACGATCACGACCGGCGACGATGCCTACGGCACCGACCTCTTCAACGCACGCCCACCCGATGTGCCCCGCAACTCCGAGATTGGCCCCGACTATGCCGACCTCGACCTGCGCTGGGGATACGACTTCAAGCTCCACCCCAAAGAAGTGGACAAGAGCCCGACTCTTGGACTTTCCACCTCAGCGTTTAACGTTCTGAACCATCCGAATGGATCGTTCGTCGACACCGTGGAAGGCAGCGAAGACTTCGGCCAGGTAACCAGCGCGTATCCTCCGCGGCGGATGCAGCTCGCCATGCGGTTCAACTTCTAGCCATCTGCCGGCCAGCTTGCTCGCCTGCTGCAGATGCGCCAGAAACATATGAGAGCGAAACTACGGCTTACCATCTTTCAGCAGAGCTAATGCGCGTTCAAGCGACGCGCGGTAGCGCTGGGCCCGATCTTTTGCCGTGTCGGCGCCGCGGTGTTGCATCAACTGCTTGATCAGTTCGTCGTCGGGGATGCTGGCCTTGGTGACGAGGTCCTGCACCTGGGCCATGCCTTGGGCGTAGACCTGCGGAAAGCGGGCGATCTCCAGTTTCGCCGTTTGCGGCTTGTAGCTGAGGCGGTCGCCGGTCTGCCATGCGTCGATAAGCGGGTTGGGCGACCAGGTGAAGGGCCACTCGGCATTCAGCGCGTCGTAGGCGGCGCGGAGGCGCGTTTCGGCTCCGGCAAAACCGTCGAGCTGGGCGCGAGATGCCAGCGATCCCGCGGCGCGGCGGACGTGGATGGTGACGCGCTGTTCAACGGAATAGCGCGGCGTGGAGATGACGGTGGTCAGTGTGTTGCCTTCGTAATGCCAGCTGGGCTTGTCGCTGTGCATGGCGAACGCGAGATTTGTGCCGTTTACGGTTACAGATTCCGGAGGCCAGTCGCCGGGCAGGCGTATTTCGTAGCCGCGCTCGCGCAGCATGCCGGGATAGCTGCCGCGGATGGGCGCGATCTCGACGGTGAAGTCATCGCCTGACTGCTTTGCTTCGACATCGGTCCAGGTGCAGATGTCGCGCTTGTAGTCTTCGCCTTTGCTTGAGTCGTCGTAGACGGAGTAAGTGGATTTGCCGGTGTCGGCGAGCGGCTCGACTTCAAGGATGAGCGGATCGACCGGCTTCTGGCCGGTGTACTGCATCGGCGGCTGCATGGGCACGATGGCGCCGGCACGGAGATAGACGGGAATCTGGTTGATGGCGAAGCTGCGCTGGACGGTCGTGGGGCCGCTGAAGTGCTTGCCGGTGGGCTGCTCGATCCATTCACCCTGCGGAATCCAGACGTTTTCCTCGGCGAGCTGCGTATCTTTATCGACCGGTTCGACGACTGGGGCTACGATCATCTGCTGGCCAAAGATGTACTCGTCTTTGTTGGTGTATGCCTCGTCGGCTTCCGGCCAGTCGTAGTAGAGCGGACGCAGGAAGGCTACGCCCGTGTCGTAGGTCCGGCGGCCTTCCGTGTAGATATAGGGCTGCATGGCATAGCGTTGGTGGAAGGCGCTGCGCATGATGTCGGAGTATGGCTCGGGGTAGGCCCAGATGCGGCGTTCTGAATCCGGGTTTTTCGTTGTGTGCGTGCGCAGGATGGGGCTGTAGATGCCGAACTGAATCCAGCGCGTGTAGAGTTCGGGCTCAACCGCGCCAGGCATGTGACCGCCGATGTCGTGGCTCCAGTAGGCGTAGCCGACGTTGGCCGCCGTCGCGGTAAACCATGGCTGGAAAGCGAGCGAAGGCCAGACGGAGATGGTGTCGCCGGAGAAACCGATCTGGTAGCGGTGGTTGCCAAGCCCGCCCCAGCGGTGGAAGAGCAGCGGGCGCTTGCCTTCGCGCTCCTGGTCGGTGAAGTGGACGTAGTTGAGCCACCATGTTGGATTGACGCCGGGCGTCTGCGTGTTGGCCTCCTGCTGCCAGTCGAGCCACCAGAAGTCGATGCCCTCCTTTTCCAGCGGATGGTGCAGGATATCCATGTAGTTGATAGCGAATTTTTTATTTGTAATGTCGAAAGGCACATATTTGCGCGTTGCCGGATCAATTCCCATGGCCCGCGCCATTGCCGGATAGGCCGCTTCCCACGGCTGCACGCCTGACGCCGGATGCAGGTTGAGTGTGGCCTTCAGGCCTTCTTCGTGGATGTGTTTCAGAAATGCCGCGGGATCAGGGAAAAGCAACGGGTTCCAGGTGTAGCCGCTCCAGCCGAGGGCATGTCCGGACTGATCGACTTCGTGCATCGCTTCCAGCTGTTCGCGGCTCAGGTGCCAGTCCATGTCGATGACGAGCACATCGAGCGGCACGTCGTTCTCGTGGAAACCGCGAACAAGGTTGTCGAGTTCCTGATCGCTGTAGGCCCAGTAGCGAGACCACCATGCACCGAAAGCGAAGCGCGGCGGCAGCGGAATGCGGCCTGCGACTTCAACATAGTCGTGCAGGGCCTGCTTGTAGTCATGGCCGTAGCCAAAGAAGTACCAGTCCTGACGATCACCGGCGGGGCGCAGCATGACCCATGGCCACGGGCTATTTTCGCCCTCAGTGAAGCTGAAGTTGTCGGAGTCGAAGAGCGGGCGCGTGGAGTCGTCGACGACGACCCAGCCGTCGCGCGAGATGAGGCCGGGGCCGATAGGCTCGCGAGTCTTGCTGCCGAGAGCGCCGTCGAGCGTGCGCGTGGTTCCCTGCAGGTTGCCGGTGTCGGGCATGCCGGGATGCCAGGTAACCTGCTTGCCGTCGAGGGTGAAGGTGACGCCGAGGTTGTCGTCGGTGAACTTGCCACCACCGGTATAGGTGAGTTGCAGCGCTCTGGTCTGGATGGTCAGTTTGCCATTTTGCTCGCTATGCGTGAATTTCGGCACCGGCATGCGGCGGTTGAGGAAGACAAACGACGGGTGGTCTTCGAATTTGCCGTCGGCGGCCCACTCCATGCGGATGAGTTGCGGCGTGAGCACGGTGAAACGCGCGTTGCCTAGGGTGACGACGGCTTGCGGATTGGCGACCGGGTTGTAGCTGGCTTCAGGAGGCGCGGTCACTGTTACGGGTTTCGGCATTTGCGCGAAGGAGGGAAAAGTGAGAGCAGACAACAGCAGGCAGAGGAGCACGCTATTTTTCATGACCGCTCAGAATATCGCGTCTCTCCTGATCGAGGCCAGATCAGATCCCATTTCGCGCTCACATCTGGCCTGGAAATAGGCCACGAAAAAGACGCTTACTCGTACCGCAGCGCCTCAATCGGATTCAAATTCGCCGCCTTGATCGCGGGAATCATGCCGCTCACCATTCCCACTACAATCAGGATCGCCGTGGCGAGAATCACGATCGCAGGCGAGATCAGCAGCTGGATGTCCGCGGCTTCCGCATGGGAGGCCAGCGCGCTGTAAAACGTAATGCGTCCCACGCCGATCGACACCGCATACGCCAGCACAATGCCGATCGCGCCGCCAATGCCGGTAATCACCAGCGCCTCGGCAAGAAACTGGATCAGGATATGCCGCTTGCGCGCGCCCAGCGCCTTCTCGATGCCGATCTCGCGCGTGCGCTGCTGCACCGCCACCAGCATGATGTTCATCAGGCCAATGCCGGCGATCCCCAGCGTCAGCCCGCCGATAAACAGCAGCAGCACCTGCAGCGCAATCGTAATGATGTGGAACTGCTTCAGCTGCTCCATCAGGTTGGCAACGAAGATCGCGTTATGGTCCGACGGGCGGAAGTTGTGTGTCGCCGCGAGGGTATCGCGAACCGCCTTCTCCACAATCGTGTTGTCGCCGCGATAGTTCAGCCAGATGCCGTCCAGATATTTCAGGTCTTTGATGTCGCCCATGGTGTTGAAGGGTATATAGACCTGGCGGTTAATGTCGTCATCGCCCTCCTGCATCTTGGGCTTCAGCACGCCGATCACGGTAAAGCTGATGCCGTTCAATCGGATGCGCTGGCCAACCGCATATTCACCCGAAAAAAGCTTGGTCTTCGCTTCTGACCCGATCACGGCAACGTGGCTGCGCTGCTGATCGTCCAGGTCGGTAAAGAACCGCCCGGCATCGATATCGAGTTTGAGGATGTCCTGAATGTCAGGACGATAGCCGTTCACCGTCCACGTAAACGTGTGCAGATCGTTCGCAACCGGCACATCTTTCGAGATCATCGGCGAGATGAACCGTACGTTCGGGAC
>Ga0335073_10005783_pt1 | contig 17367 bp, 14 predicted proteins | sample Lox_Sample_22_FD_207093 | JGI IMG/M metagenome (GOLD analysis project Ga0335073, IMG submission 207093) | Soil microbial communities from Loxahatchee National Wildlife Refuge, Florida, United States - Lox_Sample_2.2 | ecosystem: Environmental > Terrestrial > Soil > Wetlands | place: USA...
GGGCGGTCTCGATCATCGCCGAGACGCCACCCAAGGCACTGAAACGAAGCGTTGCGTCAGCAGTGGCCGGGTTTCCCGTCAGCGAACCTGCTACCTTGCGCTCTCCGAATATGAGATCCACGCTCGCGAGCTGGATCGGCTCCGGCCCGGCGCCGAGGTTAATAGAGACACCGCCAGGACGAAGGCCTTTGAAGGTCTCAGCGATTGTCTTGCCTCCGGAAGCCGTTACGACAATGACTTTGGCTCCGCCAAGCACCTGCAGAGCCGCTGCGGGATCGCTGGCGGCACTGTCAATATAGTGGTGAGCGCCGAGCTTCTTGGCGAGCTTCGCTGTCTTGTTACCGCGGGCAATCGCCACCACCTCGAATCCCATATGCCTGGCGTATTGCACCGCTAGATGACCAAGGCCGCCGATACCGAGCACAGCGACAAGATCACCCGCCTTCGCTGGCGAGTTTCGCAGGGCGTTGAACGTCGTCAGTCCCGCGCAAAGCAGCGGCGCAGCATCTGCCGACGACAGATCGTCGGGGATACGCACTAACCCGGTGGCCTTCGCGATCATCACCTCGGCATATCCCCCATCTGAATGAATGCCCGTGAATTCCTGGTTACGACAATTCACGAGATCACCATTTCGACAGAACTCGCAATAACCGCAAGAGCCTCCGAGGAAGCCGACACCGACGCGTTGACCAACCGCCCAGCCCTGCACGCCCGAGCCAAGTGCGTCGATCCGCCCGACTACTTCGTGCCCAGGGACGCGCGGCCAAGTGATTTGAAAGGAGCCTTCCACCGTGCCGGCATCTGAGTGGCAGACGCCGGACGCCTCGACACGAATGCGCACTTGACCAGGGCCAGGATCGACCAGCGGTTTCATTACTGCTTCGAATTTTCCCGGTTTCGTTACTTGGATTGCTTTATACGTTGCGCTCATATCGCCTCTCTATCGAGCCATTCGGGTTTGCTGGAGTCCCGCGCGCCATGCTCGGTGCGGGGTCAGGAGCATCAAAATATCTTTCCCCTAAACAACGCGGGTATCGTCGGGGTCATCTGCAACTGAACATTCCATCTCGGACCGTCAGCGCTAGGACGGACCGGATAGTATTGAAATTGAAGCTGAAGCAGAGTCGGCGTGTGCCCGCATTTGCACATCTTGCCCACCTGCGGACCGATGGGTAACGTGACGCGTTGACCACTGGGAGCCTGCCAATTCACCAGAGTGTTTGGCTCTGTCCCAATGCTCCAGCCGTCCTTAAGAAAATAAGTAAAGTCCATCAGGGCGCTCAATTGATTGGTTTTGGGGCCGCTGCCGCCGATCTTGAACCACTGCTGGGGAAAGGCGTAGGCAATGAAGTGTCTGCCCAACCACACGGCTCCAACATCGGGTCCGAGTTGCCATGTCTGCTGCCCGAGTTCATTCTTCGTGGCAGTCGGAAAGATAAACGTGGGGCCTGCCCCAAGCATGAGATGGCCGCCTAACAACGGGTGGGGCGCTATCGCAAAGGCAAGAACCGTATCACCGAACGCGGTCGTACGATCGTCATGTCCGCTCGGAGTGACGTATGGCGTGGAATTGACAAGCGTCAAGATCGGGCGCACGAAGAGTGTCCAGTCGTCGGTTAGTTTGACGTTCACGAGCGGCTGAAAGAGCAGATCGCTCTGGACTTGATCTCCCTGTTTCGAAGGCATTCCCACCCAGTTGTTATTCTGCTGAGTTTGCATGAGCCAGCCGCTGGACAACGGATTACTTGCTTGTTTGCCGAGCTCAGCAGCTTGGTCTTCACTGGCCGAGGGTTCGATGGCCGCGGTTTGCTGGGTTTGCGCGATTCCTGGCTTAATGCTCGCAAGTACCAGCAGAGTCCCTAGGATTGCTGTGCCGATGAATCGATTCGTGTTAGTCACGGTAAGGCGGGCAAGCACATCGCATCTCATTCTCTTCGAGTCCGTGCCCGTTGCCTGCGATGTGCCGCCTGATCCTTTCTTAGAATTGTTGCCGAGTCACCTGCGACTCAATGGCGCTTCTGTCCAGCGGGCGGCTGCCTTCCATCCGCCTGTTGCTCCTCATGAAGTCAGCCATTCGGGTTTGCTAGAGCCGCGGGGGACAAGCACTGTCCGGAAGGAGCCGGGGGTCTTGGACAGAACCACCTGGTCGGTCATGCCCTGATACGTGCCCAACGGAGTCTCCGCGGTGAAGAGATCAGGAGCCACGGACTTGTGTTCGTCCGTGGAGCCGGCGGTTTGCTTGGCGTACTTTTTATCGAATATGCCGAGGGAGAGCAGCCACAGCACGGTTCTGGTCAGGGAAACGACAACGCGATAGCTCCCGCCTTCGGTGGCACGGCGTCGCAACGCCTCAAGAATGCCGGTGGTGCCTAGCCAGCCCACCACGTTGTCGCAAATCGGGATAATCGGCGGCGACGAAGGTTGAGTCAGTGTTCCCTCGATGGCAAACGAGCCGGCCACTGCTGCGCCGACCTCATCGAAGCCAACCCAATTTGACCAGGGACCTCGTTCGCCGTGGAGGACCACCTTGGCGTGAATCAATCCCGGCTTCTTTTCGCTGAGTTCTTCTGCGGTGAGACCATATCTCTCCAAGTAACCGGGGCGCCGATTCGAGAAGAACACGTCAGCATCTTTCAGTAGGTGATCGAACTTGGCGCGGTCTTCCTTGGAACCGTCCAATATCGTGGAGCGCATCCCAATCTGCACATCCCACACAAAGCCCTCTACTTCCGTATCATTAGGCCTCCAGATGTTGAGAACGTCCGCACCGTAATACGCGAGGTCCCTTCCCATGCCCGCTCCAGCAATCACGTGCCCCATTCCGAATGCGCGAATGCCTTCCAAGGGAGTCTTTGCTCCGCGCTTAAACGGTACCGGCTCACTCTCTCCGATCTTCTCGACGGTGATGAGAGGCATTTTGGAGAGCACTTCGGTGTACTGGGGCTCTCTGAGAAACTCCTCGTAGGTACGCACCTTGGCGAAAACAAGTCCGGCCTCCTGCCCGGCCGTCTCCAACTCGTCCGCGCGCCACTGCAGAATCGCATTATTTACGGATTCGTTGCTGTCACTGGCTCGCAGAAAGTTGAGTGCTCGCGCCTGCAGCCTGGGGTAGACGTTGAGAGCCACCACGTGACCTCCATCGCGTGTTTTCCGAAAGAGCGGAATCTCCCAGAATGGGTTATCTCGATCTGCGTACATGGACGGACCACGACCATTGATCGTCTCCCATTTCCCCTCGAAGAAACCAGAGAAACGCCGGAGAGCCTTCCGGACGTCGACATGAATGTCTTGTCCTTCCCCAGTTTGGGATTTCCAGAGTGCTGCAAGGGCTACGCTCCTGGCAGCCAGACCTACCGCCGCCATCGTGCCAAATCGATGCGGGCTGGCAATGATCGGATCCTGACCGTAGAAGGTGAGCTTGCCTCCGCTGTCTGCTGCAGTCAGTCCGATTTCTTTCAGTACTTCATTGACGCTACCGTGCAAGTCGAAATCCGGAGCACTCACGGGATTGCTCAGTTTCGATTGAAGTTTTTCCGTCAATGTCTGATCGGTTGTTGTAGTGGGTTTTTCGGTAACTCGGTCCAGTGCTGCAATACTCATGTCGATATCCTCTCGAAGATTCTTAGTTGGCGATGCTTTTCCGGATTCACCTACAGCGGGTTGCCGAACGTGGTGACGCCCGCGGGTTCGCTTAATGGCCAGCCGGCAACTCTCCATATGCGATACCGGTAAGGTTTCCTTCCCCCACCAGCAGCGTTTTCTTGTTTGACCCATCAAGATTGGCGCTGTAGACGGAGCCGGCAAGATCGGTGATAAACATGCGACCGCCGCTCAGGTCTAAAGCCAGGCCGATGCCTTCCATCAAATGGTTGACAAGGATCTCGGGCTCCGACCCAGTTCCGGACTTCGGGTCCATAGGCGCACGGTTCACCGTGTTGCCACGCGGCGGATCCCCGCGGTCTGTCCAATACAAAGTGCGATTGGCGACGTCCAGCTCAAGGTCGATGGGTTCAGGTAGGGCATCGTAGAGGAGCTCAATGTCTTTGCGGTTTGGGGGAGTTTGGCCTTTGGGAAGCTCGAGATTGGCGCGAAAGATACGCCCTTCGCCGGCTTTTTCAGGGCCCTTCTGGGTCCAATAAAACTTGCCGCCCTCAGCATCCACGGCGATGCCCACGCACCACTTCCTCTCATCCTTTCCGGGACGCGCGTCGCCCTCGCTGGTATCGACCAGTGTTTCGATGTTGGAACCATCCAAGTTGGCCCGCATGACCCGCATCCCCTCACGGTCGCACCAGTAGAGCTTCTTGTTCTTCTCATCGAGTTGCAGTTGCTTTGGAGTGAAAGTGCCGCCCGGCCGAACAATGCTCGTGATGTTGCTTCCGTCAAGATCAGACCGTTCAATGGCCCCGTCATTAACAACAGGATTGCCCATGTTGGTCCAGTAGATATGCCCGGCTGCGATATCAACAACAATTCCGTCGGGAAATTTCCGACCCTCGTTAATGATGGTTTTCAAATCGGAACCGTCAGCGTTTGCGGAGAACACACGGCCGCCGCCGGCATCCAGAAAAAAAAGCCGGGCGGATGGGGCTGACTTATTCGCGCCTGTCTTAATTGGGTTGAGAGTGGTAGTGCTCATTTAACAAGTTCTCCTCTTTGTGATTTCAATGTTGTTTCGGAAGGACATTACAGACCAACGCTGGCACGACTGCTGAGCAGCCCCGTCAGAACCTCGTTCTCCTCCTCGGCAAGCTGCTCGACCGAGCGATTGCCCGCCATTCGCATCACTCCCTCGGTCACCGTCTGCTTCAGCTCCGGAGTAACGTTCGGGGTGCCGAGAACCTTCATCAGACCTGCGAGAGGATCCATGAGGTGCTCCATATAGTGGTTAATTCCGCCTGGGCCCCCGCCGAGGTGCCACTGCAGGCTCGGCCCCATCACGCCCCATCGCGGCCCAGGGCCATAGCTCACTGCGGCGTCGGCGTCCTCGACGCTCAGCACTCCCTGCTGAATGAGATAGAGCACCTCCTTGTACAGCGCCGCCTGCAGTCGGTTCGCGACATGACCGGGAAGCGCCTTGAACAGACGAATGGGCTTTTTTCCAATCGACGCATAAAACGCCATGGCCTTTTCGATCGTTTGAGGCGATGTCTTGGCTCCGCCCACCACTTCCACCAGTGGAATGATGTGAGGCGGGTTAAATGGATGTCCGATGACGCAGCGTTCCGGACGCTTGGCTTGAGACTGAATAACGTCCATGGTTATGCCAGAAGAACTCGACGCGAGGATCGAATCCGGAGGCGTGGCATCGTCCATCTCTGCGAATAGCTTCGCCTTGAAATCGGGACGCTCCGGTGCGTTTTCCTGGACAAAGTCCGCTTTGGCGAGCGCCAGAGCCATTTTTGGCTCGAAGGTCAACCGTTCGCGCGAAGCACTGGGAGAAATGCCGTTCTTGCTGAGCGTCTTCCACGCTTCGTCAACATATTGTCGAAGGTTTGCCTCCGCGTTCGGCGCAGGATCGGTTGCAATCACGTTGAATCCGCGGGACAGGTAATAAGCGGCCCAGCTTGCGCCGATGACTCCTGTGCCGACAATGACGATGTTCTTTATTTCTCCGGTTGCCACGATTAATTCTCCTTTTTGAATTTCTTCTTGCACTTCCGTATGAACACTGAATTTCTTCACTTGCCTCCGGCCGCAGCCGGTACAGCCTCGCGCACCGGGGTGCGCATCCGCGTCGAAGCGTGATGATCGACGATCAGGCGAGAGCCCCTTTGGCCCGTCAGAAAGGTCCAAATCCACTGCAGGAAGACGCTTAGGCGGAGGCCGGATGTGGCCAGGAACTGGAGGTGGACGAAAGCCCAAACCATCCACGCGACCAATCCGCTCATTTGGATCTTCCAGCTTTGCAGTACGGCAAAACCCTTGCCCACCACGGCCATGGTGCCCTTGTCGAAGTAGCGAAACGGAGCCGGCTGCTTACTCCCGGTTATGCGGCTGTGAATGAGTTTTCCCGCATAACGTCCTTGCTGTATGGCCACCTGCGCCACGCCGGGAAGGGGCTTGCCGTCTTGTTCGAATGCAGCTGTATCGCCGACCACAAAGACTTCGGGATGTCCGGGGACAGTCAGATCTTTTTGAATGCGTACCCTCCCGGCACGGTCCGTCTCCACGTTGAGCCACTTGCCCGCCGGAGAAGGCGCGACCCCGGCGGTCCAGATCACGGTCTTGCTCGCAATGCGCTCACCTGCGACCACTACGCCGTCTGCGTCGATCTGATCCACGCCATGTCCAAGGCGAATCTCGACGCCCAGATTCTCGAGTCGTTGCTTCGCAGCCTGAGAGAGGTGTTCTGAGAATGGCCCCAGAAGTCGCGGCGCCATATCGAAAAGCACAATTCGAGCCGAGGCGGGGTCGATCCGACGAAAGTTCGACTTCAGCGTCGTCTTGACTAACACCGCCAGGGCCCCGGCCATCTCGACGCCTGTAGGACCTCCGCCTACTAGAACAAAGGTCAGCAGGTCCCGATGGCGGCTCGGGTCTTCTTCCGCCTCTGCGAGCTCGAAGGCCTGCAGGATCTTGTTGCGCGTTGCCTCAGCGTCCGCAAGGCTCTTGATTCCTGGCGCAAACTCTTCAAATTCGTTCCGGCCGAAATAGCTGTGAGTGGCGCCGGTCGCCAGAATCAGGTAATCGTAGGTTAGAGGTACGTCTTGCCTGTCGGCGTCGCTTACGAAGACACATTTCTTGTCTTTGTCCACTCCCGTGACCTCGCCTTGGAGCACGGTCGTGTTCTTCTGGCTTTGGAGGATCCCCCGAATGGGAAAACCAATTTGACTGGGAGCTAGAACTGACGTTGCTACCTGGTAGAGCAGGGGCTGAAACAAGTGGTGATTCGTGCGATCGATCAGGATGATTTCCGCGGGCGCGTTCTTGAGAGCCTTGGCGACGGCGAGTCCGCCAAAGCCGCCGCCGACGATGATGATTCGAGGCTGAGCCATTTACTCCTCAATTTCTTTCACTTCTTCAGTCGAACGCCAACGCACGAGAACAATGCAACCGGCTCGCCATCCGGAAACTACTGAAAAGAAAAGGAAGTGGGCATCGAAATCGCGAAGGGTGTTTAGCAAGTGACGAACGATGAGCAGGAGGCAAACGGACTGTGACGCTCAATCGAGGTTTAATGGCTTCAGCTCGTGCCGAACGAGACGAGCCGGATTCTTCGGTGGCGCTTCAATTGTTAGCTATGCCCCGCGGCAGAACTCTCAGTTGTACTCGCTAGTGTTCGTGTATTGGTTGTGGCCATCCGATTGCTTTTCCCTCTGGGAAGGGAGTCGAAGTTGTGACCAGTGCAATGATAGGCAGTTCACCAGTTCTCGATTCCGAAGTCTCGGGGACAATTATTTCGTTAAGAGAACGTTTTGAGGTCGTGCGCCGCAATGAAATTCGCCGGGTGCGCGGTCGCCTGGGCAATCTCAGCTCTGACCAAGAGAATGTTGTAGAGTCGCTTAGTCGTGGCATCGTAGAAAGGGTACTCCAGGCGCCCGTAGAAATGTTGTTGACCGTTGCAGCAGCTAGTCAGTCTGCCTCTATTCTCGAGACGGTGCGCAAGATTTTCAATCTGACAACGTAAAGTCATTGCCCATCACGACCTGCTGGAGATTCGCTCGGGTTAGCTCAGTCGCCACCGTTGCGCTGAAATGCTCTCGTGATGTCACATCCGATATCGAACGTGACGGACACGTTATTACTGACGCCACTGACGAATTTGGGATCGACAGAACGTCAGAATACTTGCCAGTAGCGGGTTTTCAGGAGGTACGGATCGAATATTTTTCTGCGACCTCAAGAAATTTTTACAAAGCCAAGCGGGTTCTAAGAGAGTTTGATTTAGCCCATAAAGGCTCGGCGTCTGCCATTGAACGCATTGTGGGCTAGGCGCAGTCCTTATGAAGACGAGGGCTGAGCGCCAGTTGCAATTCACTGCGCGTGTGCCGCCGCGTCCTCAATTGCTGCAGCGACCTCCTTCGGATGAGAGACGTAAATCGCATGGCTCGCGCCGGGTACCTCGATCGTGTGACTATTGGCCCGCTTCGCATACCATCGTTCGAGTTCAGGATTGATGGTTCGATCGGCCCCTGCGACCAGCATCCAACTGGGCTTCGTCTTCCAAGCGGCAGCACTGATGACGGCCTTGAAGTTCTCAGCGAAATTTAGCACTTGCGACCGAGCCATGAATGCGGCTTGATCGACAGGAATATCGGCGGCGAAATATTCGTGGAATTGGGCTGGATCAAGGAAGGTAAAGCCGTCGGGCGTCTTTTTTATACCGGTGGATTTGCTGAGATCGCTTGGGAAGCGCTTTCCATCTTCCGCTTCACTTTCGCCAGCGTCCGGCATATGAGCGGCGACATAAACCAAGCCTACAACCGAGGGGTCATTTCCTGCTTCGGTTGCGACAGCGCCGCCGTAGCTGTGAGCGACAAGAATGCAAGGGCCATCCTGCTGGGCGATGATCCGTCTTGTAGCGTCGACATCATCTTTAAATAAGGTTTCGGGCTCCTGCACGATGCTGACGTTGTAACCGTCTTTAGTCAGAATGTCGTAAACACCCTTCCATCCCGAACCGTCAGCCCAGGCACCATGGAGCAATACGATGTTATGCACCGGCAGTTTCGCCGTTTGCGAGCTGATCAAGCCGGAGCTAAGAACCAGGAAGGTTGCGCACAGAATTGTGTATGCCTTCTTGCATGATCGGGAGCATCCCGCCCAAGTCGCCATGTTCATCTCCTTATCTTCTATTCGTTTCTCTTTTTCAAAGACTCCCCGGCAAGCGCCGGCCGTCATCCAAGATGTGAAACTCTTCTAACAATTCGCTGCGTCAATAAGCACTTCGAGCTGTACTCGGCGCAGATACAACACCGCTTTCCCGACTCACTCCAATCTGCCAAGGCCTTCCTCGGTATCGGACTCCTCTTTCGGAGCGCCCTCGCAGTTGTGAAAACGTTTCAGAGATATAAATTCCATAGCTCGATCGCACTCAATTTGACGTTTCGCCGATCGCGTTGGCCAGTTCGTCCTCGGCTTGGTCGTATTCGAGTTGAGATTGCAGCAAGAGTGTCTGGGCCTCGAATTCCTGCGCCGCAGCCGCGTCTGCTTGCGAGCGCAGATAAGTGCCCTGTTGTAGCTGTTGTGCGGAGACTCGCCGGGCTTCTTCGCGGGTGGCAAGCAGCTCTCGAGAAACCGCGACCATCTGCTGCGTACGCTCCACTTTGTTATATGCAGCTTGCACTCGGACCGCGACTTCGTCGTTAAGGCGAGCCAAGTTTTCTTTGGCCTGTGCCAACTGCGCATCGCGTTCACGAACCGTAGCTCGCTTCTTCCCCCCGTCGAACAGGTCATAGCTGAAGTGAACGCCGAACGTCCCGAAATTACGGGCAAGGAAGGGCACATTTTCCGTGTAGCTGTAGCGAGCATATGCCTCAACATCGGGAATGAACTCGCGCTTCGCCGCCCGCACGCCCGCGGAAGCTTTCTCGACTTCGGCTCGTGCCTCAGCGATCTCTGGGTGAGAATCCAAGGCGATTTTTATACATTGCTCCCGCTGGCAGCTAGCGGTAGATGCTGGTACATCAGGATCGAGGGTAACGTTACTCTTAAGCGGCAATCCCACGACATCATTGAAATTCAATCGCAAATCCGAGAGCTGCAACTCCGATGCCAGCAGGTCCTGTTTTGCCTGGAGTAACTGGGCTCTTGTGTCGATCAGGTCTACTTCCAATGTGCTGCCATACTTGACCTGCTGGACGCGTTCACTTTGCTGGTCTTCAACGGCACGAATTTTCGCTTCAATAGACTGGTGCTTGGACTGCATTACGAGAATGTTGTAGTAAAGTTCACGGACTTTCAGAGCCACATCGTTTTGAACTCCACGGGCCTTCTCCCGACTTGCATTTAGCTCCGCGCGTGCTACGTCATTTCCCGCTTTGATTTTGAACAGATCGGTGAGCGGTTGGCTCAGCGTCGTACCGCTCACAATGTAGTCAATATCTCCCTGGCTGATCGTGACTGGATGCGCGGGAATAAGGCTGTTTCCAACGACGCCCAGGCTGCCTGCTGGGATGCCGATGAACTGGGTATCGGTGGCATGCCCATACGTACTGAGATTGTTGATGTGCGGCAAGTACGCGCTATGCGCCACCTCTTTGGCACGTTGCTCTTCTTCGACATAAAGAGACGCGATGCGCACCGCATGATTGTGCTTCAGCGCCATCTCCACGGCTTCATGGAGGTTGATTGTTTGTGTAGTTGTTGAATCGGGCTGCTGAGCTCGTACCAAAGCCGCACTCATGAATAGGACGGTTGCTATGAATGTCCGCGAGGCCTTCACGATGGTTTCCTTTCAGTCGAGATGAAACCCTGCTGCAGCAGGGGAATCTGCGCGAAATTCATTGGGGCCTTGCGGAGAAGTGCGATCAGGACGACGATCCCGACACAGGCCCAAGCCACGAGGTGGAACGCATCAATAAAGGTCAGGCTGTAGGCTTGCAGGCGTAGCTTGTTGTCGATGATCTCCGCAGCCCGAGCAGTGGCGGCCATCAGCCCGCTTGACTTTGGGGATAGCCCAGCGGCCAATCGATGCAGATTCTCGTCGGTGACCCAAGAACCAGATTGCACATGCAATCCGAGAAGGTTCGAGTGCAGTTTCTCGCGGTCCGCGATGAAATGCCCCATGAATGCTACGCCTACCTGACCGCCCAGCAATCGTACGGTGTGAAAGAATGCGGCGAAGGTAAGGGCGCGTTGTGGGGCGGACAGCCCTCCCGAAAATGCAGCTTGCTGGACTAGCGATGCGACCAACCCCATGATCGCGAAAGATTGGCCGATGCCCATGAGCAACTCCGACCGGAAGTAATTCTGGGGAGCCCATGCACTCGTGAAGTTCGCGTTTATGAGACAGGCAAAAGCTACGGCGGCGAAGCCAGTGGCCATCAGCAACCGTGAATCAAATCCCTTAGACAAGAGGAGCGCGCCGACGAATGCTAGAAAGAGCTCAAAATTGGCGGTCCACAGAACTGAGGGCCCGTACTGTTGCGCATCGAGACCGCGCACCGACAGAGATTGCGGAATGATGACGACGGTCGCGAGCAGCACGAAGCGATAGGCAAAAAGCGCCACCGCCAGCAAGATCGTATTCCATTGCCGCAAATACGGCAGATCCACAAGAAAGTTGGGATTGCGCAGGCGACGTAGTAGAGAGCAGAGCAGAAGGAACATCCCGCTCGCGAATAGGGCCGTGAAAGTACCGGATCGCCACCAGTCGAGCCGTTGACCTTGGTCAAGGGACGCATACAGCAGAGCAAAACCGGCGCTGAGGTAAAGAAATCCGATAAAACTCGGCGGCTGTTTCTTGGTTTGCGGTTTTGGCGTTTCGGGTATCCCGAAGTAGATACATGCCATCATCACGGGCGTGAGGAGCGCCGGAATCCAGAAAATCCACTCCCAGGACAGATGATTTCGGCAAAACCCGTAAACGGATGGTGCGAAATTGACTGCCCCTTCGATGCACGTCGCATAGAGCGCGATCACGAGAGCCAGGTAACGGAGAGGGATGTTCTTCAAGGCAAACGTCAGTGTCAGGGGATAGAACGTACCCGAAGTCAATCCGGCGACCGCTAGGAGGCCGATCATCAAACCGAAATTGTGAACCTCTGGGAGCAGTGCCGAAATTCCGGTAAATAAAACCGCGCTGTAAAGCAAAACCCGTCGTGGGCCGATCAGCCCTCCCAAGTAAACGGAGAATGGCCCGATGAACATCAAAGCCACGTTAAAAGCACTCGGTATCCAGGCGCCATGATCCACTCCGATCCCTACATTTCCCCTCAGATCTGACAGACCCAGGCTGAGCAGTCGTCCTGCGAGAGTCACGATTCCTGCCCCGAGTATTACGCCCACTATACCCAGCACTGGACTCTGTGAGAGGTCCACCGGGAGCGCCGCGAGACCCGAGGATGCGGCAGCAGGGGGCCGATTTTCAGCAAGCGTGATGGATGCTGCGCTCATAATCCGCCGCCTTAGTTCTTGGTGCGTACGGTCACTATTGCGGAAAGCCCGGGTCGGAGCTGGGACGTGAGTGGCGAGTCGTCGAGGGCAATCTTGACTGGAACACGTTGTACAACCTTGGTGAAATTGCCGGTGGCATTGTCTGGCGGCAGCAAGGCAAATTGTGACCCGCTGGCGGGTGCGATCTCGAGCACTCGCCCCTTAATTTCTTTGCCGGGATAAACGTCGACGCGAACCTCTGCCGGGTCGCCAACCTTGATATTGGTTAACTGCGTCTCGCGAAAATTTGCTGCTACCCACCTGACGCTATCTACGAATGTCATGACCTGCGTTCCAGGAGAAACGAGTTGACCGGGACGGACTTGCCGTTCGCCGACTGTGCCGTCGGCCGGCGCCGCAATCCGCGTGTAGCTGAGATTCACTTCCGCAACTTCGAGCGCAGCTTCCTTGGCGTGCAGGTCGGCGACAAGCTGCATGTACTGCGATTCGAGTACAGCCTTGCTTCGGCGCTCGGCTTCTGCCGCCGACTCATTGCTGCGAAGCAAAGTATGAGCCTCTCTCAAGTCCGCATCGCTGCTGGTATATTGCGCAGCAAATCTTTTCTCATCGGCGATGGCTTTTTCCACTATCTGTTCAGTGGTGGAATTGGTCTTGAGTAGTGCTTCCTGGCGAGCACGCTCCTCGCGCGTGCGTGTCACGTCCGCCTGCACCGCTTCTTTTCCTGCTTCCGCGGCTGTGATCTGCGCGTTCGCCTGATCGACTCCAGCGACCGCACGTTCAATCTTTGCATCCTCAAGTTCGCGCTGGCGCCGGTTGTTTTCGATCGCGGCTCTCGCAGCTTCGACTCCGGCAACAGCCTGTGCCACCTGGGCCTTGTAATCGTCGTCGTCGAGTTGAACCAGGAGATCGCCCTTGTGGACCTGTTGATAATCGTTGACTTTCACCTCGCGCACTATGCCCGGGACTTTTGTGCTGAGCGGAGTGAGATCTCCGCGCACCTCTGCGTCGTTGGTCACCTGCTCAACGCGGCTACCTTCCCAGCTATTCCAGCTTCCAGTAATTGTGACAACGACAGCGATTGCCAGAAGCATGACGATCAGTGATGTTCCGTACTTTTGCCAGGCTGTTTTGAAACGTGAAGGTACGTGCTCAACTATCTTGGGCGAGGTTCCAGATGACGGAATGGTTGCTGGTACTGGAGAAGTTGCCATTTGTGTTCAAACGCTCCTTGCCGCCGCTTTTCTATTGCGGTCAATTTTGCAGATCGTTCACGAGACTGAATCACCCGCGTCAGTAATCTTGCCCTAGGTACAAGTCAAGGACGATTACGTCTGTGAGCGCACTCGGGATTCGCGAGGTCCCGTGCTCAAACTTGCATTCAGAACGCCATTTGTAAACCACTGACGCGCAATGCTCGTCAGGTCGGCGACACGCCCAGTCTTCAGCAAAATGCTGAGGGTTCAGCAGACGGCATGGGAGTCCACATCGTGCTTTGAAAAGTCTCCCGTAGTCCCGCTGGTGTTATCGACGATTGACATCTGATTCCTCTCTGCAAATTCATGCACCGTTCCTCTATGTGTTGCTCGTTACAAATACTTCGATTTCACATGCAGCACCTTCTTGCGCCACGCCGTTCCGGATCTCGATGGCTTTGATCGAGTTTTCAAATCTTCTTTTCGAAGCACGCCAGCCAAAAGTTTTCAGGAAGAGGCCGAGGGCCCACCCTTTTAGGTTCTTGCCTTCGCGCGCGACGCGGACGTCAATGTCGGTTGTGCCGTTGGCCTGAGGCGTGAGCATGTAGGTATAGCTGGACCCACATTCCCAAACGTTGGAGTCGGTCGTCGTAAGAACCACGCAGTTCTGATCGGACCAGTCGTAGTACAGGCGTTCCCAGATGCCGTGCGACCCTTCGGTGATGTCGGCCTCGGACCGGCCAAGATAATGCACCTTGAGGTATTCATCGGCGCTGTTCGCAAAAAGCTTCGAGCGACCAGGTCCGAAGTCGGTGAGCCCGGCGATGAACCGCTCGGGTGTCAATGTCGTCGCCTGGTGGAAGTGCATCACTGTTTGCGGCTCATGGATGGTGCACATTTGCTGTTCTCCCTTCTTCGCACCGACGTAAGACTACAAAGCACGCAGTTTTCCATTGGAAAGTTGCTAAAAAGAAAGAAAGTGCGCAGCAGGTTCGAGCCGTAGACTCAGCAAAATGACGAACGATGAGCAATGAAATGGTTTTGAACTAGTCAAAGGTGGGCGAATTCAACCAGCATCTACCGAACTGCTCGCACTCGCAGAAGCGCAGCCTCAAGGTTTGGTAAAGAGCTCGAGCCTAGGCTTTGTGGACGGGGCCGCAGTCATGAGAAGTGTGTACAAGAGGAACCTGGGAACCGAGGGGCGGAAGTTGGATCGGATCTCAACGGAGCCGAGCCTGATCGTCCGGATCCGACGCTTTCGTTGATGAAATGTGCTGCAGTATTTCGAGGCGGCGTTTCGCATCCCAGTTCTGCCCTTCCGTGAGTACCATTGCCCGTTCAAGGAACGCTTTGACGGCGCCCTCACCAACCGTTCGTGCAGCTAATGCGTCCGCATCGGCTTCCATTTCCGGGTCCCGAAGAACGTAGTCGTTGCATCCCTGCGCCGCGGTGTCGCTTACAAGATGTGCCATTTCGTGTCCAAAAAAGCCGTCGAGCGCGATGGTATCGAACAGCACCGTCGCCTGCTTTCCGACTACGATCTTGCCTCGCCCATCTACGGCACTACTCGCCGCGATATACGCCATGTTCCAACCGTCTGGCAAGATATAGATGTGCGGAATTGGCCGATGATACTCTTGCGCGACCTTCGTCGCCTCCTCGTAGGCTTTGCCCGAAAAGACTTCCCGTGCGTCCATCTGATTCAGCATTTCGGTTTCGCAGGCGGTTTGCCGTTGGATGTTGAAGCTGGAACCTGAATCGGTTGCATTCACTTTCTGTTGCGAGGCGAGAATAGTCCCCAACAATATGAGCCCCGTAAGTATTCTCCTGGCCACTGCAGGCAGAACGGAGAGCTGCGGCTCATTCAGTGCATCCGGCGATGCCTTTCGGGCACTCCTATCTGTTTGTCCAACGATACGCATGTATTCGATGGAGTACGCCATTTCTCTGCCGCAGTCGAGGCAGCACACATAAACTTGGCCGAACTCGTTCTTGTGCGGCCAGGTCGTGTGGAAATGCACGCAGTCGAACAGGTAAGCGCAAATCCATCTCAGTAAACTCATATTCCCTCTATGCCAGCGCGATCTGTCCATGCATATTGCTGGCGACTGCATATGCTCCCGGTTGCAGCGAGGCCAGTTGCACATATGCTTTTCGGAGTTGAGTATGAAATTCCTTCTCTGTCATTTGCGCCATGGACGCGGCCACATTAATGCTGTAACCGAGCACGTGATTTAAAACGAAGGCAATACGCGCACCCGAATCGAGCAGCAGGATCGGATTACCAGTCGAGAGTTCTTTCAAGGAACGAGCCCGCTTCGACGCGGTAAGGCTGGAATCGCTATACAGCAAAGCCTCGAACGGGAAGGACTCTCGGTCCAACACCGCGGAAGGGTTGAGCCGTAACTGCGTCAATGAGATTTCGATCGTGCGCTGGAGCACATCGCGGGGGGAAGCCTGATCCTCGATTGCAGCGTCAACCGCTGCCATCACGACAGAAAGGGCAAGATCCGGATCCAGCGTCAGCAAGTACGCGGAATAAGTAAGTTGATCGAGTTCGGTATCGATACTGTCATTTCCTGGCTGAATGAGTTGCGGAGTCATAGCGTTTGCCTCCTGCGATCCATACAAAATCAATTGAAAGGCCGACTGGCTCTTTGCCTTTCCGCTGACCACCGACGCTTGAAAACAATGCAAGCGGTTCTCCATCGCAAAGACGTTGAAACAAAAGGAATTGATAAGCAAGATCAAGCCGCATGCTCAGCAAAGTGACGAATGTCGAGCAAGAGCATCGGTCGAGATATCTTATTGCTGACAAATAGCATCGACTAAAGGCGGGAGCCCGGGCGTGGCGACCCGGGCTGGAATGGTAAGTTGATGGGAGGAATTGAGGTGGGATTGGGGCAGGATTAATAAAAACGCTGGACTCCCTCTCCTCGCTAGGGGTTCATTAATTCGGAAGCGTCACTCCGTGTGCCGCCTCCTTCTGGTGAACTTGCCGATGATGAACTCCTGAGCAAGGCTGGCTCCGATCCGTTCTGCGGTTCCGATTGCGAAATTGCCAAACATAAGGCCGGCCCCTCGGTTCGCTTGCGGATAGTAAAGATTTGAGAGGGCCGACGAAGCGAGATCGCCTCCGATGCTCGAGTAGTTCGGCTGCCATCTTCCGTTATCGCCTCTCGCAACGAAGGGGCTCAACATTGCATGGCGGATTCGAGAGCCGGTCGTGCCAGTTCCCTGATAGAAGTAACGCGGATCTTGATGGAGCAATGACGGTAATATGGCGCCGCCGATCATGATGTCGGAGAAACTATCGGCTGCGGTTACACCAAACCGTTCCCCGTAAGCTCCCCACCCTTGACCGTAGTTGAGATTACCTGACGCCTGCCGGATTCCGGCCCAGCCAAGAACCCCGGCAGCCGTAACCGGATCGACAGATGTTCTCAGCGCAAGCTGAAATTTCATCTTCGCCGTGAGTGGCGCAGGATCCTTTTCATATGTAACGTAGAAGTTTGGGATGAAACCCAACACCCGTTGATGCTCCTCCGCCTTCAGTTGCTCAGTCGCGACCTGCACGGGGTCGTAATGCACATCGACTGTCGCCATTTGCGTTTCAACCCGAAGCCGAATTCCAGCCACGATTTTGAACTGTCCTGGTTCGAGCGTCATGCTTGATGATTTCCACTCGGCGAAATTCTCGGCTGTAATCGTAATCTCAAACGGAATTCCCGAAGGCACATCCTGAAAGTCGAAAGCTCCACTTTCGCCTGTAGTAGCAGTCCGAGGATCACTGCTGTCTGGGCTTTTCATCTCAACCGTGGCATTGGGTACAGGATCGCCATTTACATCGACCGCCGTGCCGATAATGGTTCCCGACTTGGGCTCTGGTTTTGTATTCTCTCCGGCTAAGCACCTGGGAACAATCAAGGCCATAGCGATTGCGATTGCAAAATGAATTCGAGTTCCGCGCAACATGGGCTTCGGTCCTTTTCATTTTCGAGCGCATGGGAGCAGGTTCGCTCCCATGCACTCTGTGCAACGGCCTATCTCCGGTAAGAACTAGGTTTCGTTCCTCTCAGCTTGATCACCGACGAAAGAGAACAATGCAAGA
>Ga0335073_10005784_pt1 | contig 17366 bp, 13 predicted proteins | sample Lox_Sample_22_FD_207093 | JGI IMG/M metagenome (GOLD analysis project Ga0335073, IMG submission 207093) | Soil microbial communities from Loxahatchee National Wildlife Refuge, Florida, United States - Lox_Sample_2.2 | ecosystem: Environmental > Terrestrial > Soil > Wetlands | place: USA...
GCATGCGCTGTCCGTTGAGACGAAATAATCCGTCGAGCCGTCTTTGCAGCCGTAGAGCGTTAGGTTAGCACCCTGCTGGGGACTCTCGTAAAGATGGCCAAGCGTCGATTGCATTTGGCTTGCCCGATGATTTGTACCGGGAAGATAGTTAGTGTAGCGCAACGGGCAGTGTAGAGATCCCGTCGCAGTCGTCGGGGGTGTGGAGAAGTGGGAAGCGCGTAGCGGTTTGAAGCCCACGATATCCAGCGCCTGCTCGGCGACCAGCTGCTTCAGCTTCCGGTTCTCTTCTTCTAGCTGGCGCAGCCGCTGCGCGTCACTGACTTCCAGACCGCCGTACTTCGCCTTCCACCGATAGAACGTCTGCTGGCTGATGCCGTGCTTGCGGCACAGCTCCGCCGTATCAAGCCCCGCTTCGGACTCCTTCAGCACACCCACAATCTGCTCTTCTGTGTACCGACTCTTCTTCATCCGTTCTCCTCGCCGGCCAAACTGCTGGCCTCCATTATGGGAGAACTCTCTCGCCGCCTGTGGACTAATCGGAGGGCTGCAGCTCAATTCTGTTAACTGTGATCCGTGTGGCCCGCATCTCAGATGCCGAGACGTTGAGATTACTTCCCGGCGGAACGCAATTCGTTGTGATGATTGCGGGAGTGGAGTGGAGTTCGATGTCGGCGAACCCTCAGCCCGGCAAATCGCAAAAGAACAAATGAGCAACGTCCACTGTGGCTATTTAGCACACGGCGTCCCTCTTCATTCCTTATGATCCAAAATAGCGCTAAATGAGAGGACCACAAGAAATACAATGGACCCGACTGTGAAATAGAGTGCTTTGGCCTCATCCTTTGCAGGACGCACTAACGCCAGGACCGCAAAAGAAACGACTGAAGAAAATACTGCAATCACGCAGAGCCACCCGAGGGCCTTCCACATCGTTTGTTCACTCGGAATTTTCTTCTTGGGTTCCGAATGATGGAGGCCAAATTTAAGTGGCTTCGGCATGAGATATTGTGCGCGCGAAATCACAACACGACAATACCTCATAAACGGCATCCAGGGCGGCCTGGCATTTGAGATTCCTATTACCCATCTCTGCGAAGCCGAAAAGGCTGAGATTCGATGCTTACTCTGAAATCGGTAGAGTCATGATGCATTTGGCTCCTGCTAGTGCTTCTTGATCAAAACGAATTTCTCCACCGATCCGATCAATCACAAGTTTCGCGACTGAGAGTCCAAGGCCAGATCCGCTTTTTGATGCCGTATCGTGAGCTGGACTAGTAAAGAAGCGTTCGAACACTTGCTGATGTTCTCCCGGTGCGATGCCAGGCCCTTGATCCTGAAAGCTGACCCGGAGTTGCGGCGCAGCATTGTCCAGCCGCGAATAAGAAATTCTCAAAACCGATTCATTTGGAGAGAATTTGAGTGCATTGTGAAGGACATTGACAATGGCGATGCGCAAAAGGTTGCGGTTCGCTCTAACGTAGGCTCGTCCGAGCGATTCGCCTTCTTGCATGACGGAAATTTTCCGCTCCTCCATGAGGACTTCGAGAAGGGCTAAGACTTCATTCACAAGCTCTGAGACTGCGAAGATAGTTTTGTTGTCGTCAGAACCGGCGGCCTCAGCTCTCGCAAGCAGAAGAAGACTCTCGATTGTTTCGTTCAAACGGGATGTTTCTTCGAGGATATTCGACAAGGCTTCTCTGTACTCTGCCGAGCCCTGCCCTTTTTCGAGGGCTACTTCTCCGATAGTGCGAAGCGCCGCTAGTGGGGTGCGGAGTTCGTGGGCTGCGTCTGCTGTAAATCTCTGTAGTTGATTAAATGCCTGCTCCAATCGGTCCAGTACATGGTTAAATACGCGCCCCATTTGGCCCAGCTCATCTTCCGGGTTCACGATAATGAGCCGCTGGTTCAGATTGGTGATGGTAATGCCTTCAGCGCGTGTGGCCATCTCCTGGAGTGGATGCAGAGCTCTTTTCGCAACGACTTGACCTGCGACCGCTGCAAGTATCAATGCCGCGGGGATGGCTATTAAGAGGAGGAGCAGGAATTGCAGCATCCGGTCGCGCAAAGGAACAAGGCTGTAACCCAGGCGAATCAGGAGCGTTCTACCCTGCATGGAATGAATATGACTGATGACAAACGCATGCGATCCGTCCTCGAGCCAAACAATGCGTGGATCAAAATCGGCATCGCCTTCGCCGTGCTTGTTTGGACCGCCGAGCGGCATTCCCCGAAGCGTTGCACTTCGGTAGAGAACATTCCCGCTAAGATCTCGAACCTCCATCATTCGGTCGACTAGCAAATGCGATTGCGGCCGTGAAAAGTAATCTTCCTTTAGTTGGAGACTTCCTTGACTGTCGAAGAAAAGTAGTCCCTCCGCCGTGATTATGTCCAGGACTTCGTCATGAAATAGTTGCCGGGTGAGAACGCCGTATTGAAATACAAATACGATCGCAGCGTAGATGAGCAGAAGAACGGCCAAAACGCTCACATACCAGAAGGTGAGCCGGCTACGCAGATTTGTCGGCCACGGAAGCCTCAAGCTTGCGGCTCCCTTAGGCTGAAGCCCAGGCCGCGTATCGTTTGAAGGAGTTTAACTTCAAACGGATCGTCTACCTTCTTTCTCAGACGTGCAATCTGCACGTCGATCACATTATTAATCGGAGTAAAACGCGAGGTTTCTCGCCAAACGTCCTTTGCCAACATCTCACGCGATACGGTGCGGCCGCGATTTTCTGCCAAATATAGAAGGAGATCAAACTCCCGTGCCGTTAATTCGAGCTGCTCACCATTTCTAGATGCAGTCCTGTTTTTGGTATCGATGGATAGATCTCCAACGACGACCACGGGAATTCGACGAGATGTAAGGAATCTGCGCAATAGAGCATCAATCCGAGCCGTCAACTCTGGGAAGGAAAATGGCTTCCCAAGGTAGTCGTCAGCTCCGGTTTGAAGCCCCTCGACCCTGTCTTCTACGGTGTTGTGAGATGTAAGGATGAGTACCCTTATATCCATGCCTTCTTTGCGGATCTGCCGTAGAATATCAAGCCCGTTTCGCTGAGGAAGAGTCAGATCAAGAAGCAAAAGCTCAGGTTGAATTATGTGTACAAGAAAAAATCCTTCTTCGGCGGAGCCTGCTGCCACTACTTCATATCCCGCGCCTTCAAGACCCGAAACCAGCGCTGCCGACATCTTCTTGTCGTCCTCAATGAGGAGGATCTTTGAATGGGCTGTCACCATGTCTCTTATGATTTCCCAGCCTCGCCCCCGTCGACAAGCAGGGTGGCAGAAATGTCAGAAAGATGTAAGCCAATGTAAGAAATGAAAATGCTCCACTGAGGCTAGCCAGTCATTTCTGATGCTGGAGGAGCCTTACATTGATTCGAACCACACTCATTGGTTTGCTACTGTCTTCGACTGCCATGATCGCCCAGAGTCAAAATAAAACCATCCCTGCTGAACTCGAAGCGCCGACCACGTTACCGATCGTTTTCACGAAGACTATTGTTGCGAACCACTCACATGTGGGAGATGCAGTCACAGCGAAGACAAGCCAGGTTGTGCTTTTGTCCAATGGAGCTGTGATTCCATCCGGGGCAAAGGTGACCGGGCATGTCGTTGCAGCCAACGGCTTCTCATACGACAAGACTCCTTATGCACGCCAAAAAGCATCGACATTAACGATTAAGTTTGACTCAGTGCAGATGGGTGAAAGCACTCTGCCATTGATTACTATGGTTCGAGCGATGGCGGATCCTATCACCAGTGAGCAGGCACACTTCATAGGAGCAACCGATATCGATCCCCAAGGAACTACAACACAGATTGGCGGAGACGAGGTTACACCTCGGGTTTCGGAAGTCGTGAACAGAGATGGCGACGTAGTTGGATACAACAAGCGTGGCGGAGTTTACGCCCACTTAATTGCGAGCGGTGGTTGCGACGGCAGTGACGTTGAAGTATCGATGGGTATCTATTCCGCTTCCGCATGTGGTTTATATGGATTCGGACGTATGTCTGCCACGGAGATGGGTTCACAGGCACAACCTTCAACCCTGACTCTGGTGTCGACTCACGGATCTCCAAAGATATGGAAGGACAGCACAGCTCTCCTCGAAGTGCTGCCGCGCCAGCAGAACACAGCATCGCGCTAGTTGGCCGAATCCCACTACTGGAGATATATGCATGCTGGAAAATGGACCGGCCGTCAAGGTTACGATCCATCTGAATCGGGATACCGGAGCAAAAGAGGGGTTTCTCGTTGACGATATTTTCGCATTTCTGCGCAGAAGTGGCATTCAAGGCGCCACCATGTTGCAGGCGCACGCGGGATATGGAACACATCGCCAGTCCCACACTACCGGCGCTGGCGGTGTAGCCGGTCTTCATCTTCCAGTTGTCATCTATTTCATCGAACGGCAGCAAAAAGTCGACGAGATTCTCGATCAGCTGCTGTCGATGGTCACTGATGGACTGGTCGAAGCTCATCCGACAACGATTCTCAGAAATGTCTCTTCGGCAACGAAGGTCATTTCGTGATGAAGGCTTATTTCTTTTGGGTGTGCGCTTTATTTACATACTGGCTCTTCTCCGGGCATGTTATGGCACAGACGGCTTCCTCATCCACGTCATCTCAAGTCCTTACGTTGGCACAAGCCGAAGCGACTGCTTTGGCGAACCAACCACGCATGCTGGCAGCGCAAATGCGCAGTCAAGCCTCTACTGAGAGAGTTCGCGAAGCTAAATCGGGCTTTTTCCCGACAATCAACTTCAACGCAACCGGAGTCCAGGTTGCCGATACCGGAACTTCTACGGCTGCGGGAAATATAACAACCTCCTCCGTCTCAGATCGCTTTGCGTATGGAGGAAATCTGACGCAACTCATTACGGACTTCGGCCGCACAAGTGCTTTAGTGGGAAGCGCGCGATCCTCCGCAGAGGCGCAAAGTGATCTCGCAACTCTAACTCGCGCACAGGTTCGGCTGAATGTGCGTGAGGCATATTATCAAGTGCTCGGAGCCGAAGCCGTGCTACGCGCAGCACAGGCCGCTCTGGCCAATCGGCAACTCGTCTCCCGGCAGATATCAGCTCTCGCACAGAGCGAACTCAAATCTACGCTAGACGTGAACTTTGCCAGGGTTCTCGAGAGTGAAGCAGAGCTGACGGTCGTGCGCGCACAAAGCGCGGTAGCACGGCAGAGGGCCCAGCTTGCTACGGCGATGGGGTTGCAGCAACCTGTAGCAGCTGCACTCAGCGATGTGGCACTTCCTCAAAATGAATCTTTGCCTCCAGCTCCTGACGATCTACTCAAAGAAGCGCAATCTCAGCGTGCCGACCTGAGCGCGGCTCAGGCGCAGCAGCATGCGGCCAGTGAATTTGCGTTATCAGAGAAGCGGCTCAGCTACCCCACGCTCAATGCACTTGCATCTGCCGGACAGATTCCTTACCACGACCATACCCTGCATGATGACTACGCCGCAGCAGGGTTCAATCTCAGTATTCCGGTCTTTAATGGGGAGCTATTTACCGCACGGCGAAATGAAGCGGAGCGGGAGGCGGATGCGCGGACACACGACGTACAGCAGCTAAAGCTCGAAGTAGGCGAGCAGGTCCGTGATGCGTGGTATAGCGCAGATGAAGCCTACAGAAGCATCGATGTAACCAGCCATCTTCTGGCTGAAAGCAAGGAAGCGCTGCGCCTGGCTCAGGACCGATATGAAGCCGGATTGGGCAGCATCGTCGAGCTGAACGAAGCACAGTTGAATGAGACATCCGCCGAAATTACGGCGGCGGACGCGACCTATACCTATCTGACGCGCAGCGCCCAGCTTGACTTCGCAACAGGACTCCTGAACTGAAAGGCACCTACCGATGGCAAGCCTGAGACAAGCTACCCTGCAGGTACTGCTGACTGCGGCAGTAACCATTCTTCTCACCTCATGCAGGTCAAATACCCCGCAGGCGGCTCCTGTCCCCACAGTTCCCGTGGCAACCGCCGGCCCTGCCAGTCTCGAAAACGACCTTGTGCTGACGGCAGAATTCCGTCCGTATCAGGAAGTAGATGTGATGGCCAAGGTTGCTGGTTACGTGAAGGAGATCGGTGTCGATATCGGGGACCATGTGCGGCGCGATGCCATCCTGGCGACGCTGGAGGTTCCAGAGATTCAGGATGACGTAGCCAAAGCAAAGGCTGGAGTCGCTGCCGCCGAGGCGAACATCGTTACGGAGCAGGCAGCGGTCGAACGCGCCCATGCGGGCGCGAACATTGCTTCGCTCTCATTCAAGCGCATCCACGATGTGGCAATGCGTGACCGCGGCCTAGTGCCAAAACAAGAGATAGACGTCGCGCAATCGCATGATCTGGAGGCGGCGGCGCAGCTGGCAAGCGCAACCTCCGCTTTGCGGGCTGCTCAGGAAAATAAGGTCGAGGCAGAATCGGAATACTCCCGAGCGGTTGCCATGATGCAATACGCAACCATTCGCGCTCCTTTTAGCGGTGTGATCACGAAACGCTATGCCAACACTGGCTCGATGATCCAGGCAGGTATTTCGTCACAGACACAGGCCATGCCCGTGGTGCGACTCGCGCAGAATGACCTCCTGAGACTGATACTTCCCGTTCCTGTGAGTGATGTCGCCAGCGTTCGGGATGGACAGCCAGTGGATGTGAATGTCGTAAGTATCGGACGCACGCTGCGCGGTACCGTCACGCGCTACGCTGACTCCGTACAGATGGCCACACGGACGATGGATACAGAAGTAGATGTATCCAATTCCGATGGTTCACTTGTGCCCGGCATGTATGCGGAAGTACATCTTCATCTGGCAGCACGACCGAGCGTTCTGAGTGTTCCCATTGATGCAGTGGATGGACTCGGCACAAGTGTGCAGCAGATCTATGTCGTCCGTGACGGCATGGTTCGCCTGACGAACGTGAAAACAGGTCTACAGACTTCAACGCGGGTCGAGATTCTCGGCGGCCTCGAAAGCGGAGAAAAAGTTATCGTCGGACGCCACACCGGATTGTCCGATGGCGAGAAAGTTGAGGCGGTGCCGGCAACGTACGAATCGAGCGCCAGCCACAACTAGCACGCAATAAGAGAGGAAAAACCAGCAGCATGTCGGGATTCTCCATCCGCAATCCATATCTGATTGTTGTGTTGTGCCTGGTCATCATGATTCTGGGCGTGGTCAGTGTTTCGGACATGCCGGTGGACATGTTTCCGCCCATTAACCTGCCGGTGGTTGCAGTCGCCACCTTCTACTCGGGCATGCCGCCTCAACAGATCGAAACCAACATCACCTATCACCTTGAGCGGCAGTTCACACTGGCTGCCGGAATCGACCACATGGAGTCGCGGTCGCTGCCAGGCGTCAGTCTCATCAAGGTCTATTTTCGTTCTGGCACTGACCCGGACGCGGATGCTTCGACTATCTCCTCACTGGCAATGAGCGACCTGCGTGACATGCCACCCGGCACGTATCCTCCCATCGTTTTGAAGCAAGACGCATCCAGCATTCCCGTTGCCCTGGTGCCATTGAGCGGCTCAGGACTGAACGAAAGCAAGCTCAAAGATATTGGCCAGAATTTTGTACGCAATCAGCTTGCAAGTGTGCCAGGAGCTTCTGTCCCTCAGCCGTTCGGCGGTCGCTGGCGTCAGATTATGCTCTATGCCGATCCCTACAAGCTTGAAGCGAATCAACTCAGTCCAATGGATGTTGTGCGTTCGGTGAATGATGCCAACGTCATTCTTCCCGCCGGAGACGTTCAGATCGGGCGCTATGACTACGACATCTACACAAACTCCATGTTGAAGGGAGCCTCGGATATTGCACAGGTCCCGCTCAAGATGGTGGGACAGTCGCCGGTTCGTGTCGGAGACGTAGCCACTCCGCAGGATTCGTTTGGGCTGCAGTACAACATTGTGCGCGTAAACGGCCAGCGTGCCGTGTACCTGCCTATCTTCAAGGCGGGCAGCGACTCGAATACCATCGCCATCGTAGATGGTGTTCAGGCAACGCTGAAAAGGCTCTTTGATGTACCGGCAACACTCAAGAGCAGAGTGGTCTTCGACCAGTCGCGATTTGTAAAAACGGCGATCGAGACATTACTTCACGAAGGTGGAGTGGGTCTGTTTCTGACCTGCCTGATGATTCTCATCTTCCTTGGCAGCGTGCGCGCTACGATAGCCGTCTTCTTCTCGATTCCGTTGTCCTTGTTTGCCACTTTCTTCGTGCTGAAACTTACGGGCAGCTCAGTGAACAGCATGGTGCTGGGCGGTCTGGCTCTCGCTCTTTCACGCCTCATCGATAACTCAGTCGTCGTGCTTGAAAACATATTTCGTCATCTTGAAGGAGGTGAGTCGCCGGTTGTCGCTGCGGAAAAGGGCGGCAAAGAAGTAGCGCTTCCAGTTCTTGCTGGGACGCTGACTACTGTGGTCGTTTTCTTTCCCGTCACAATGCTCTACGGCGTCAGCAGGTTTCTCTTCTCAGCTTTGGCGCTTGCGGTTGTCATTTCGCTTTTTGCGTCCTACTTCGTGGCGCTCACGGTCGTGCCGCTCTTTTGTGCAAGGTTTATCAAAAGCGCGCATGGAGATGTCGTTCACGAATCAGCAGAAGATGAGCATGCGATCACGCCTTCGTCGACCGCGCATACATCAAGCCTATGGACACGATTCAATGCAAGATTCACTGCTGGCTTCGACTATATGCTCCATCGCTATGATGAACTCGTAGCAAAAGTCCTCGATGCTCCGCGGGCAACGCTCGCAATCTTTGCCCTCTTCTTTTTAACCAGCCTGCTGCTTTTTCCCTTTCTCGGGCTGTCATTCTTTCCGCGGACTGACGCGGGGCAGTTTGTCATCAATTTCAAGGCTCCGTCCGGTACAAAACTCGAGGCAACCGAAGACGAAGCTGCAAAACTTGAAGGCATTGTGCGCCAGATCGTTTCAAAACACGATATGGGCATGACGGTCACCAATATCGGTGTCGATCCCGGGTTCTCCGCGCTGTTTTCATCGAATTCCGCAATGCACACTGGCTTCACGCAGGTGGCACTTATACCAGACCATAAGGCCAGCAGCTTTCGCTACATCGATGAGGTGAAGCGCGCTGTAGCTCGCGAGATGCCGGAGCTGCAGACATTCTATTCATCAGGCAGTCTCGTAGATGGCGTTCTGAATATGGGTGCGCCAGCACCGATCGATGTACGCGTCGCCGGCAATGACGTCAAGGCTGACTACAACGTTGCGCAGCAGCTAGCGACCCAGATTCGCACAGTTCGCGGTGTCGCAGACGTCTACATTCCGCAGGATATCGACTATCCATCACTCCACATCTCTATCGACCGTACGCGTGCCAGCGAGCTCGGCCTGTCCGAGAAGGAAGTGGTATCAAACCTCATTACGGCGCTGACCTCCAACCAGATGATTGCCCCGAGTATCTGGATCGATCCGAACAGCGGGAACAACTACTTTCTGACGGTGATGTACCGGGAAGGCCAGGTGAAGTCACTCGATGACCTCCGGGCGATTCCCTTGCACGGCGAAAATGTCACGCAGCCGACCCGCCTCGACATGGTGGCGAACATCGAGCGTTTCGACGCGCCAACAGAAATGGATCACACCCAGATTCGCCGCGTCATGGATATTTACGTTCGTCCGCAAACCGAAGATCTCGGCCGGATTGCGAAAAGTATTCAGGCTATCGTTGACTCTGCACAGCCTCCGCACGGAATCGATGTGACTCTCACTGGAAGCGTCTCTTCGATGAACGCCTCTTTTCACAGCTTCGCCATCGGACTGACCTTGTCCGTACTGCTGCTGTATCTCATCCTGGTGGCCCAGTTCAGATCGTTCATTGATCCGTTCATCATTCTGCTCGCATTGCCTCCTGGTATTACGGGCGTCCTCGTGGCTCTGCTGCTCTGGGGTACAACGCTCAATGTGATGTCGCTAATGGGAGTTGTCATGCTGGCGGGAATCGCGCTCTCGAACAGCATTCTCATCGTGGAGTTTGCTCATCATCTGCTGAAGGAAGGTATGTCGGTCAAGGAAGCAGTTACGACTTCCTGCCGCGTCCGTTTGCGGCCGATCCTGATGACATCGTTGGCCACAGTCATCGGTTTGCTGCCGATGGCACTCAAACTCGGCGAAGGCAGTGAGTCCTACGCGCCATTGGCCCAAGCTCTGATTGGAGGCCTTACCCTTTCTGTTCTGTTGACGATCTTTCTGGTTCCTGCCGGTTTCTACCTTGCTTATCGGAACGGGCCGGTCGAGTAGCTGCTGACTGACCAGAGAGGGACGAGCGATGCATTCATTGCCGGACGCACTTCATAGTGGAGCTGCCGCATTTCCTCCCGTTGTTACGGCGATCAAGCTTTCGATAGCGCTCGCGATCGGCTTGATCATCGGTTTCGAGAGACAGTGGTCTAACAAAGATTTCGGCATACGTACATTTAGTTTTGCAGCTTTACTCGGCGCACTCACGGCGCTCATTTCAGCACCAATGATGCTCGTGGGGCTGGGAGGCACCATCGCGTTAGCGGTCGTGCTCAACGTTCGCGACATTTTGGTTTCGCGGTCTGTCGAAGGTACTACGTCTCTTGCTCTCATTGTCACCTTCGTTCTCGGTGCGCTTAGCGGAAGCGGACATGTCTTCACTGCGACGGCATCCGGAATTGCCGTGACCTGGCTTCTTTCTCTAAAGCCCCAGTTCCGCGCATTCGCCGGAGGAGTGAACCCGCAGGAAATTCGGAGCGCACTTGTTCTCGGCCTCTTCGGCTTCGTGATCTGGCCGCTTCTTCCCAATGGACACCTTGATCCATGGGACCTTTTCTATCCCCGCGAAGCCTGGGTGACAGTCCTAGTCGTTGCCTGTATCGGGTTCCTCAATTACGTTCTGCTGCGAATTTATGGAGCGAGAGGAATAGCCTTAGCCGCGATTCTCGGGGGCCTGGTCAATTCAACCGCGACTGCCGCCGAACTAAGTTCGACACTTCCAGCCGCAGGGCTGGTAGATGCGACCACCGTCGCTGTGCTGCTGACTTCGGTAGCTATGTTTATTCGGAACCTGCTACTGCTGGCAATCTTTGCCCCGGCAGCCGTGGGGTTTGCTGTAGCCCCACTCTTGGTGATGTCGCTTGTTGCTGGTTGGTTCGCTTGGCGAAGCCATTCAACCGCGGATACGTCCGACATAAAGCTGAAACTCGAATCTCCCGTGGCACTCGTCAAGGTTGCGAAGTTCGCGGGCCTCTTCATAATGATTCAGATCCTGGGCACCGCGGCGACGAGATGGTTGGGGAATGCCGGCCTCTTAATCGTCAGCGTTGTAGGCGGGGCTGCCTCCAGCGCCAGTACAACAGCTGCAGCAGCCAACTTAAGTTCTCAAGGGCATGTGTCAGCTTTTCAGGCAGCAGGCGCCACGGTTGTCACTTCGATTGTGAGCGCAATGGCAAATCTGCCCTTGATTCATCGCCAGCCGAAGGCAAGGCCAGTGTTTCGCCGAATTATGACAGCGACAGTTCTACAACTAGCCTGCGGTCTCATCGTGCTGGTCAGCGAGGGTCGATTGTAGAAACGTTTCGCACGGCAATACATGGTCTTCAGATAGCAGCAAAACAGATGTGAACAGGCGTTCTTCGTCATGATGACAATCAACCTTAGGGTGGTCTCCATATTGGTGCTCGCCGCGACGGCAGTAAGTATGGCACAGACCACCACTCGTTCCTCCGATGGAGCAAAGACAAGCGGCGATGCAAAACCGACGGAAGGAAGACCGTCCCTCGAATCTGAGATGGAATCCGGGCCAAGAAGATTTCCCATTGATCTTTGATGGCAACACACATGTCGGCTTTACCTATCTGCGGCAACTCGGCTTTCGCCTGGAAGAAACGCTCAAGCGTATTACTCTCGCATTGGCACTCGAAAACTCACAATATCAATTCAGTGCGAGCAATGCGCCATCGAATTTCTTTTTTGGGGCGCCCGGCGCCGCTGGTGGTCTAAACAATCCAACAGCAAACTACACAACTCAGGTGGCACCCGATATTCTCGCAAAAGTTACTTTCGACTCTGGTCGCAGTCACTATGAACTCGGCGGAGTCGCCCGCTTCTTCCGAGATCGTTATTATCCGAGCGGATCTTCGTCCATAAGCGCTATGAACGATACGGTATTGGGAGGAGGACTCGTTGCCAACGCTCGGTTCGCAGCGACACATCTATCTGACATTGGACTGCATCTGGTCGCTAGCGATGGGACTGACCGGTATGGTCCGGCCTTGTTACCCGATATAACAGTGAAACCTGATGGCACGCTCGAGCCCATTCGCAATGTTCAGGCTCTTTTTACACTTGAACTGCATCCGACTACACGCTTTGACGTATTTAGTTACCTAGGCACTGAATATGCCCAGCGTACTTTCTACAAAGATGCTTCCTCAGGCACCCTCGTGGGCTACGCTCCGCCAACCGCGTCGAATGTAGGGTGCAACATCGAGGCAGAACCAACTGCAGGAACCGGTTACGCTCCGGGTTCGAGCCCATGTCTTGGAGCGACACGCGATATTTCTCAATACTCCATAGGTTGGGTGTACAGGCTCTACAACGGGCCTGCAGGCAGACTGCAATACGGAATTGCGTATAGCTACCTCAACAGGGTTGGCTGGACCGGTGAAGGGGGCGCACCGAAAGTTGTGAATAACCTTATCTATACCAGCGCCAGATACTACATACCGTGAGGAAAGATGGACATTGCGCAATGGTAAAGGGCTTCTGAGTTTACATTGGTAGAAACTGTTTACCACTCAAGAGGTAATATGAAACATTTCGTGTCTGTGACCTTCATGCTCTTAGGCTCCGTGGTTGCTCTCGCGCAGCAGTTTACATCCGTTCCGGGGCAGGCTCGATCGATGGTCGTCTCGAAGTTCGGCATCGTTTCTACCCCGCAGTTTCTTGCCTCACAGGCTGGCGCCCACATTCTTGAAGCAGGTGGCAATGCCATCGATGCAGCCATTGCGGCCAACGCTGTCATGGGTGTCGTCCAACCCTACGTCAATGGCATCGGCGGCGACCTCTTCATGCTTTACTACGAGGCGAAGACCGGTAAGGTTTACGGCCTCAACTCAAGCGGCTGGACACCCAAGGCCCTGACGATCGACTATCTCAAATCCAAGGGCGCAACTTCCATCAACCCTATCGGGGTCGAGACCATTGATGTTCCCGGAGCCGTTGCCGGGTGGGATGCTATGCGTAGTCGCTTCGGCACTCTGCCCTTTAGTCAACTACTCGCACCCGCTATCTACTACGCGCAGAACGGATTTCCCCTAGCCGAACGCAACGCTCGCTATTGGGTCGCGAAAAGGCTTCTCAATCAGCCCGGCTTCAAGGAGACTTACGACGTCTGGCCTGCTGCTCCTAAGCCTGGCGACCTCTTCAAGAACCCCGCCCTCGCCAGCTCCCTTCGCCAGATCGCCGAGCATGGCCGCGATGCTTTTTATGACGGTCCCATGACCGAGACCATGGTCAAGTTTCTCGATGCCCATGGTGGAACTCACACCCTCGAAGACTTCCGTGACTTTCAGCCCGAGTGGGTCGAGCCCGTTTCCACCACTTACCGAGGCTGGACAGTCTACGAACTTCCTCCCAACGGCCAGGGCATTGCCGCCCTCTCCATGCTCAACATCATGGAACACTTTCCCATGGCCCAGTACGGCCACAACTCCGTCGATGCTCTCCATGTCATGATCGAGGCCAAGAAACTCGCCTACGCTGACATGTACAAGTATGTCGGCGACCCGCGCTTCACGCCTATCCCGACTAAGGAACTTATCTCGAAAGATCTTGCCGACAAGCGCGCGAAGCTCATCGACATGAAGAAGGCCTCCTGCCAGGTCGTTCCTTCGAATATCTCGGCGGAACTCAACAAGCATGGCAACTCTACCATCTATCTCTCGACCATCGACAAGGACGGCAACATCGTTTCGCTGATTCAAAGCAATTACGCGGGCTATGGCACCGGCCTTGTGGCTCCCGGCCTAGGCTTCTCTTTCCAGGACCGTGGCGCCGGCTTCCAACTCACTCCCGGTCTGCCCAACTCACTCGCCGGCCACAAGCGTCCTCTCCACACCATCATCCCGGCCTTCATGGAGAAGGGCGACATTCACATCGGCTTCGGCATTATGGGCGGCTGGAACCAGGCGCAGGCCCACGCACAGTTCGTCGCCAACATCGTCGACTATGGCATGAACGTCCAGGCTGCACTGGAACAGCCGCGCTTCACCAAGGACACGTTCGAAGGCTGCGACGTTCAGATGGAAGAGACCATCCCGGCTGACGTCCGGGCTGGCCTTATGCAGCGCGGCCACCAGATCCGGCTCCTCGAACCCTTCTCGTTTTCGGTAGGCCAGGGGGCAGCTGTTGTCCGCGACAGCAGCCGTGAGGTCAACTTTGCTGCGGGGGACCCGCGTTCCGACGGAGCAGCCATCCCTCAGGAGCCGGACACCAAGTAGCTCAAGAACCCGGTAATGAAGAGGCCAGATTGTCTGAAGACATTTCCGCGCCGCGGCCTTGTGTTTCTACATCACCAGCCTTCTATATCCACATCACTAAATGTGCAAAAGCCACTCGTTCTCGGGCAAATTGAGAGCGCTATTCTCCTCAACCGATGAGAGAGTTTCGCTGCTCCCTGCTCGAACCCCCCGCAATAGGGGCGATACACTACATTAGTGCTTTTGCATTATCAGTAGTAGTGAAGACAAGCAAGAAAGACCTCTATGCCCATAGCGTTGTTGGTTCTGCCCGTCATCTCCACATTGGTGGGAGGCTTGCTTGCGCTGCGAGGGCAACGATATCTTCCCCTTCTGCTGGCAGTTGGCGCCGGTCTACTCCTTGGAACCGCATTTCTCGAACTCTTGCCGGAGGCGATGCTGATGGCGAGATCTACCGGACAGCCGCCTAGCAAAGTCCTCGCGTCCGCGCTAGCGGCCTTTCTCGGATTCCTATCCATCGAGAGTTTCAGCAATGGAATCGGACGGCTCAAGAACAGGAGGGCGGCAACCAGGAAAATCCTTGGACGCGTAAGTGGCGGACTCCTGATCCTTCACAGCTTCCGCGATGGCATGGTGATCGGCGCAGCCTACTCTGCCTCGCGGGTTGCAGGACTCACGGTAGCCTGCGGCATCGTAGCTCACGATATCGGAGACGGAATGAATACGGTGCTCCTGTCAACCGCAGGAGAAAATCCGGGACCGTGGGATATAGCGTTTCTTGTTGCGGACGCAATCGCGCCATTTCTGGGAGGACTGCTGACCATATGGTGGGTGCAGTCGCCCGAGAATGCAGTGATTCTGCTCGCCGTCGCCGCAGGATTCTTTCTGCAGATGGCGACCAGCGATTTTCTTCCTGATCTCCGCGCCTACGCCAGTTCGCGATGGTATGTCATACCACTCATTCTCCTCGGCGCAACGCTAATCTATGTTGCCAACAAGTTCATCGGGATTCGCTGAACCAGGCTACGACTGGCATGAAACCACTAATTCGCGCCTGCTTGATCTTGACTGTGGCATTGACCTGCGGCTCCGATGACGCACAGCCCAAACAGCCAGCAGACATTCGCAAGATGCTCGATGGGAGAATGCTGCCAGGAGAAGAGGTCACGACCTTTGAAAGAAGCGATACGCTCTATCCGGTCAATGTCGTGCACCGCGGTAGCGTCATCCGCACACTTCCCGTCGCGGACAAGCGGCTTGAGAACGTTGCATTCCAGATCGGAGACAAGCGATATGACTTGTTCGATTACCTGGCAGTCAATCGCGTCGCAGGACTGCTGATTCTCAAAGACGGCCTGATAGTGCTGGAAGACTATGAACTGGGGGCCGGACCAACTACGCGCTGGGCATCCTTCTCAATGGCGAAGTCTGTGACCTCCACCCTGATTGGCGCAGCTCTTCAAGACGGCTTCATCGCCAGTCTCGACGATCCCGTGACGCGCTATGTCCCTGCGCTTCGCGGCGGTGTCTACGACGGTGTCAGCGTCCGCAACGTGCTGCAGATGGCCTCCGGCGTGCGCTGGAACGAGACCTATACCGACCCTAACTCGGACTGCCGCAAGCTGACCGACGCGCAGTTGAGTCACAAGGCCGGCACATCTCTCGCCTACATGAAATACCTTCCGCGAGCAGCTCCGGCAGGTTCTGTCTGGAACTATGACTCTGGCGAGACGAACATTGCCGGAGCAGTCGTGGAAGGGGCGACCCGCATGAGCCTTTCCACCTATCTTTCAAGGAAGCTCTGGTCTCGCCTTGGGATGGAACACGATGCGTTCTGGTGGACCGAATCGCAGGGTGGCATGGGGATTGGCGGCGCTGGTCTGAGTGCGACCCTCCGCGATTACGGACGATTTGGCCTCTTCGTACTTTCCGATGGCGTGATCGACGGCCGCCATACTGTTCCGGAAGGATGGTTCCAGGAGGCCGGCGCAGCCCACCGTATCGGTGGCAAGTTCGTCGACTATGGCTATCTCTGGTGGCCCATGCCGGCGGGAGACTCAGTTCACGCCGGAGCCTTTGAAGCCCGCGGGATCTTTGGACAGCATCTCTATATCAACCCCTCCGAAAGGCTCGTCATTGTGGTGCTGAGTGCTCGCTCCAAGCCGACGGGCGCGACTGTGCTCGACGATGCGGCGTTCTTCGCGGCGGTAGCGAGAACTCTCCACTAAATCTGAATGATTTCCCAGTACACAGTCTTGCGCCAGAGTTCTTAATGAAACAGTCTTCCGTCTGCCCCGGCTATCGGGAGACTCGTCCCATCCCAGAATCTGGCCGGTTCCTCCGGACGTGCCTCAATGATTAGATACGGATGAGAGGAGACGCAGACACGCCTAAAAGGGACAGATATTCTCTGCCTCAGGAGTACGATCTACGACACGGTTATGCTATTGCGGTACTATTATTATTAGTTGTGCACTGTGCGCGCGACACGGGAGGGTGCGCATGCGGCGATCCCACGATGGGGCGATCCAAGGAAATCCCAGTTCCGGCGAGCAGGTCAAGGATTGTTCCGTCTGCGGATGGGGCAAAGAAGATGGCATAGCCACGGCAGACCGATGGCCAGTGTAATCAGAGAGCTGGTGGGCGTACCGATGCTCTGCATAGTCTGGCTGGTCACCGGGGCTGTTGCGCAAAATAGCGCGACTCAGGAGCAGACTCCCACCACTCAGACGCACGATCCCGCTTACACAGCGCCCGACGCGGCAGACATCAAACCCGGTAGCATCGATGATGTGAATGCGATCGGCACTCGCAACATTGGCGGTCGGGGTCTCGGTAACTGGTATTCGGTCGATTCCGAAATCAAAATGGGACGGCAGTATGC
>Ga0335073_10005785_pt1 | contig 17365 bp, 17 predicted proteins | sample Lox_Sample_22_FD_207093 | JGI IMG/M metagenome (GOLD analysis project Ga0335073, IMG submission 207093) | Soil microbial communities from Loxahatchee National Wildlife Refuge, Florida, United States - Lox_Sample_2.2 | ecosystem: Environmental > Terrestrial > Soil > Wetlands | place: USA...
TCGCCAACCCCGTTGTCGCTGCCCCCTCCGCCCGACCACTGCCACATCAGCGCGTACTTGCTGCCGCTGGTGACGCCGCCGAAGAAGCGCGCGCAGGTCGACGACGCGCCACCGGTCAGGCACCAGCCATGCGGCGGATTGGCCAGGCTGCTGGTGAAGGACTCGTAGGTCCATTCGTACGTGTTCGGGATCGACGCGTCGGACCCGCTGCCGAAGATCGAGGACCAGATGCTCGGGGCCGAGTACACACCGGCCTTGTACGAGGAGTGCTTCGCCACGTAGCCCGCGAAGCCGTTCAGGTCGGCGCGGTCGAGGGCCGTGGCGACGAAGTCGGACTTCACCACGCTGCTGCACGGAGCGGTGTAGACCGAGTTCCAGCCGTTGTCCGGGGCCGGGGTGTAGTCGGACGGCCCGCCGGGCAGCTCGATGTCCATCCAGATCACCGGGTACGTCACGTGCAGCTTCGCGGCGTCCGCGAGGGCCCGCCCCGCCTGCTCCGCGCCCCAGGCCGAGGCCTCGCTGGCGGTGCCGTTGTAGTGCGGGTCGACCCCCGGGCCGCCCATGAAGTAGTACACGCCGGTGCCGACGCCCAGCCCTCTGGAGTGGTTGGCGTTGGCCTGCGCGCTGTTCGCGGCGGACCAGACGACGATCTTGTGGCAGTTGGTGAGGTTCGCCCAGTTGCCGGTCATCCCGATGTAGCCGCCGTAGGCGCCGCCGGTCACCGGCTCCGAATACGGCGCGGACCCGGTGATCGTGACCTGGCGGCTGTCGGACCCGTACCAGAAGCCGGCCGGCTTGTCGCCCGCGGGCGCGGCGAAGGACCTCGGCGCCGAGCCGCCGCCGGCAGCGGCCGTGGCCGGGGCCACGGTGAGCGCGGCGAGCGCTGCGGCCAGCGCGACCGCGCCGCAGGCCGTCGCGGCCCAGCGGCGTGCCGGGCCGCCTCCCGCAGCGCCCCAGCGGCGCACCTGGCGCACCTGGCGCGCGCGGCGCACCCAGCGCGCCGGGCCCGTCTGCAGCGGCCCGTCCGTAGCCCGACGTCCCATGCATCCCCCTTTGTCCGCTGGCGATTCCGGCGCTCCCGCATCGTCGCGCCCGCCTGTATCCATGTTTACGCCGTTTTCTGGCGTTTCAAAGCCCGGAGTCACCCCAACCTAGCCGACGGGTGCGGCCGTCACTAGGAAGATCAGGAACCGTCCACCGCGGCACCGCTCCTGCTAGCCTGCCTTGCTGTCCCAGCAACGGAAGGCCCGCCGATGGAAGCTCCCCGTCGGGATAACGCGATCGACCACGTCGTCGCGATCATGTTCGAGAACCGCTCGTTCGACAACCTGCTCGGCCGGCTCTACCAGCCGGGCGAGGTGGCCTCGTTCGAGGGCGTGACCGGCCGCGAGCTCAGCAACCCCATTCCGGACTGGGCCGCCGACGGACCCGGCCGCACGGCCGTGCCGTACGGCGTGGCGACGAACTTCAACACCCCGAGCCCGGACCCCGGCGAGGAGTACCAGCACGTCAACACCCAGTTGTTCGGCCTGATCGACCCGCCGGGCAACCGCGGCCAGGAGCCGGCGAAGATGCAGGCCCCGTACAACGCGCCGGCCGACCCACGCCGGCCGCCGTCCATGGACGGGTTCGTCACCGACTACATCAGCACGTTCACCGCGGAGATGCACAGGCAGCCCGGCTACGACGAGTACGCCCAGATCATGGCCGGCTACACGCCGGCCCAGGTGCCGGTCACCTCGGCGCTCGCCCGCGGCTTCGCAACGTTCGACCACTGGTTCTGCGAGGTCCCGTCGCAGACGTTCGCGAACCGGTCGTTCTTCCACGCCGCGACGTCATCCGGCTACGTCGTCAACATGGACCCGGCCGACTCGTTCCCGGTGCACAACACCGCCGAGACGATCTTCGAGCGCCTCGAGGCGCAGGGCCTGAGCTGGAGGGTTTACTGTGACCCGCCCAGCCACCTCTCGCTGACCGGCATCATCCACGCCCCCCGGCTGCTCGACCGGTTCCGGACGAACTTCTTCAGCACCGACCAGTTCCTCGAGGATGCCGCGACCGGCCAGCTGCCGGCCTACTCGTTCATCGAGCCCAACCTGCTCTACGGCCACAACGACATGCACCCGGCCTTCGACGCGCTGTACCCGGGCGCCAACCTCGACCCGCCGTCGTCCCTGCTCGGCGGCGAGGCCCTGCTGGCCAAGGTCTACGACGCGATCCGTTCCTCCGCCACACCCGGCGGCTCGAACGCATACAACACGCTGTTCATGGTCAACTTCGACGAGCACGGCGGCACGTTCGACCACGTTCCGCCGCCGCCGGCCCCGCCTCCCATCCCTTCTTCCCCGCTGGGCCAGATGGGCTTTGCCTTCGACCGGTCGGGAGTCCGTGTGCCCGCGATCGCCATTTCCGCATGGATCCCTGAACGGGTCGTCGTGACCTCGGACCACCGGAACACGTCGGTTTTGCGGACCCTGCGCGAGCGCTGGCGACTCGGCGATCCGCTGACAGCGCGTGATGCCGTCGCCCCCGATATCGCGCCGGTGCTTTCCCGCCAGACCCCGCGGCCCCCGGAGGACTGGCCGGACGTTCTCCCGCTGCCGGTGCCGCCGTTCGATCCGCAGGCCATGCCACGGGACGTCCCGTTGCGGACGCTGTCAAAGGCGGCGCTGTGCGGGGTGCTGGAACTCGGGAAGGGCCTCGGCCTGCACGTGCCCGAGCTGAACAAGGACGAGGACGTGCTGCGCGCCGATGGCCTGGCCATCATCACCGAGTGCTTCGGGGACCTGTTCCCGCACCTGCACGGAGAGTAGCCGCCTGGCCCTGGATATGCTCGTGTGATCATCCGGGGGCCGGGGGGCGGGGATGGCCGAGGGACTTAACCCGATCGAGGCCGGCAAGAAACTGCACGAGCACGGCGACAAGCAGCACGAGCGTGGCGGCGAGGGCGGCGAAGGGCACGGGGGCGGGAACGGGGAGGAAGGCGACGGGGGCGGCGCGGGCGGCGAGGCCGGCAGCAGGCATTCGCGCATCGTCCAGGTCTGCGAGGTCGTGCTGCTCGCGATCGTCACGCTGACGGCCGCGTGGGCCGGCTACTCGGCGGCCAGGTGGAGCACGGAATCGCGCGTCGACATCGCCAGGTCATCCACCCTGCGCAACCTCGCCACCAGGGCCGACCTGGAGGCGAACACGCTCCGCAACTTCGACGCCTCGACGTTCAACGCGTGGTTCATCGCGTTCACGCTCAACAGCCCGCAGAAGGAGGCGATCGCCGAGCGGCGGTTCCGGCCCGCGTTCCGGGTCGCCTTCAACGCGTGGATGGCGACCAACCCTCTGCACAACCCGCACGCCCCGCCGGGTCCGACCTACATGCCGCAGTACAAGCTGGCGCCCCAGACGCAGGCCAACAAGCTCGACAACGAGGCCACCGCCAAGTTCAACGCGGGTACCCAGGCGGGGGCGACCAGCGACAACTACGTCCAGATCACGGTGTTCCTCGCCGCGGTGCTGTTCCTGGTCGGCATCGGCAGCTCGTTCAAGCTCTACGGCGTGCGGTACGCCCTGATCTGCTTTGGTGCGGCGCTGCTGATCATCTCTCTGGTGCTGATCACCCAGCAGCCCGGCCTGCCGAGCTGACCAGCGGTCAGTTGCTGGCGCTGGTCGGCGCGAGCTCGGCTCGGTCGTAGTCGCAGGTGCCCGATGACTGGAACTGGCGGGCGGCGCGGGTGACCTCGGCGCCGAGCGCGCGCAGCTGATCGCCGATGGAATCGTCGACGAGGCGACCGTCCGCGTCGAACGTCTGCCATGACTGCGGCACCGGCATGACCAGCGGAACGCTCCAGCCGCGGAGCGAGCGGGCGATGAAGTCCATCGCGTTGACCGTCTGCAGCCCCTGCACCCCGCCAGCCGTGGAGACCAGCCCGATCGGCTTGTTGGACAGGTACGGCGGGGTTCGCTCGGCCAGCAGGATCAGCCAGTCCAGCGCGTTCTTGAACGCGCCGCTCACCGAGCCCTGGTAGGTCGGGCTGCTCCAGATCATCGCGTCACCGGCGTAGACGGCCTCCGCGAACTCGCGCGCCGCCTGCGGCGTCCCGTGCTCGGCGGTGTACAGGGGCAGGCCCAGGTCGCGGATTGCCAGCAGCTCGACCTCGGCACCGCTCGCGGCGGCCCCGTCGAGCGCGACCTGCAGCGCCATGCGGCTCGTGGACGCGGCCCGGAGCGAACCGCCCAGGCCCACCACTCGTACCGGCCGTGCCATGGAGTCTCCCTCGCCGCAGCTAATCCTCGGGTGCTTGGCCGAACGAATCTACCCAGTCATCCGGGGGAGTGGAGAGCAGTTGCTCCGCCATGTCTTCGGCTGCCTGGTCCGGGTCGCTGTGCGTGCTTGTCAGCCGGAGCAGCCACGCCCCGTCCCTGGTCTACCGGGAGCAACGGCGAGCCGGAGCCGAGTATCTTCGCCGGGTCAAAACCGCGCCAGGCGGGAGCGACCGCCGCGAAGGGGTCCCGCCCGTCGACCAGGACGCTGACAACAGGTTTCGGCATCGACGGCGGGGTCAGCCGGGGGTCAATGCGTTGCCGCTCGCCGACTCCCGGGCGGGGCGGACAGCGTGCGGGCCTGGGCCGGTAAAGGTTGCTTCGACTAGAAGGCCACCTGCTGGCTGCGGCCGGGCGGTGATGGTGGCGCCGTGGGCGTCCGCGATGGCCTGGACGATTGACAGGCCGAGGCCCAGGCCTTCGCCGCGGCTGGCGCGGTCAGTGGCCAGCCGCTGGAAGGGACGGAAGAGCCGGTCCACTGCGCTAGCTGGGATGGCGGGCCCGGTATTGGCGACCGCCAAGCTAGCAAGGGAATCGCGTGCGCCGGTGGTGACGTGGACCCGGCCGCCGGGCAGGTTGTAGCGCAGCGCGTTGTCGATGAGGTTCGCAATGAGGCGCTCGGCCAGGCTGGGGTTGCCGGAGGTTGGCGCCGGGGCGAGCGCCGCGTGCAGGGTGAGGTTCCTGCGGGAGGCTTCGGGCCGTCGCGCGGCGATGACCTGGCTGGTCACGACGGCCAGGTCGAAAGGTTCTCGCTGGTCCAGGCCTGCCTGCCCGCGCGCCAGGGTGAGCAGCGCGTCGATGAGCTGTTCCTGCTCGGCGCCGGCGGCGAGGACTCGCTGATGGGCGGCGCTGAGCGACTCGACGGTGGCTCCCGGGTCGCTGAGGGCGACCTGGCTGATCACCCGCTGCCGGGCTAGCGGGGTTCGCAGCTCGTGTGAGGCATTGGCGATGAACTGGCGATGGGCGTTGAAGGACGCCTCCAGCCGTGCCAGCAGTCCGTCGAAGGTGTCGCCGAGTTCCCGGAACTCGTCGTCGGGGCCGCTGAGAGCCAGCCGCTCTCCCAGGCTGGCCGCAGAGATCTGGCGAGCGGCCACGGTGATGGCACGCAGCGGCCGCAGCACGCGGTCGGCGACGATCCAGCCGAACGCGACCGCGAGTACCGTCATCACGGTCAGCGCCGCCTCGGACCGGGTCACGAGCTCGTGCAGCACGGTGGCGTTGTCCCGCAGCGCCAAGGCTAGGGCCTGTTGCCCGCCGATGGCGCGGCACCGGAAATGCTGCCCCTGGCAGAAGGCATTACCGGCGGTATTGCCGACGAAGGCCTGGACGACCAGCGCATAGGTGACCGCCAGCAGCGCGGTGCCGAAGGCCAGGAACAGCCCGCCGTACCACAGGGTCAGCCGCAGCCGGACGGTGCGCCGGGGCAGCCTGCCGAGCCATGCCATCGCGACGAGCCGGCTAGGGGTCATGATGGCCCTCCGATCTGGTACCCGGACCTGGGAACCGTGCTGATGAGAGGCGGATCGCCGAGCTTGGCCCGCAGCCGGCTGACCGTGATCTTCACGGCAGCGGTGAACGGGTCGGCGTGCTGGTCCCACACCCGCTCCAGCAGCTCTTCGGCCGACACGGCCCGGCCCTGCGCGGCGAGCAGCACCTCCAGCACGCCGAACTCCTTCGGGGCCAGGTCGAGCCGCTGGCCTGCCCGCCAGGCCAGTCGCCGCCCGGTGTCCACCGCCAGGTCGCCGCAGCGCATGACCGGCGCGATGGCGGGCTGGGCGCGGCGGAACAGCGCGCCGATCCGGGCGACGAGCACTGGGAAGTCGAACGGCTTGGGCAGGTAGTCATCGGCGCCCAGGCTCAGACCCTCCACCAGGTCCTCGGTCGCGGCCGCAGCGGTGAGCATCAGCACCCGGCTGCGGCACCCGGCGGCGGCGAGCCTGCCGCAGACCTCGTCGCCGTGCATGCCCGGCAGATCCCGGTCCAGCACGATGACGTCGTAGTCGCTGGCCAGGGCATGCTCCAGCCCGGCCGGGCCGTCCAGCGCGACGTCGACGGCCATCCGTGCATGGCGCAGGCCGATGGCCACCGTCTCGGCCATCTCCCGGTCGTCCTCGATCACCAGAACCCGCACCGTCTCATCTTCCGTCGCGCGCCACATCCACGATGCTCTGCCAGGGGTTTCGGCACGGTATCGATCCCGGGCGGGCAGCTGTACCCGGACCGGATCGGCGCTGCCGCCCGCTACAGCCGTGATCTGGGCGCCCTCCGCCGCCGATACCTTCCCGATACCTTCCTCGCTCTAGAACTGGCGACATGGCCATCCACCGAACCCCAAGGTCTCCCGGGAGGGCAGCCCGCCGCCATGCCGTCCCGGCGGCAGCCGGACAGGCAGAGCACTCGGCCGGCCTGGCTCGCCTGGAGGTGCTGCTGGCAGTTGCCGGATTCGCCGTGCTGTGCGCGGTAGCCCTGAGCGTCGCACCGCAGCTGAACGCCGACGGCTATGCGTACCGCGCCTCGATCATCGCCATGACCGACGGGCGCTTCGGCACCCTGTCCGCCGCGCAGGCTCGGGCCTTGGCCGCGCAGCTGGACCGGTGTCCTCCGTCAGCCAAGACCTGCCAGTTCGGCTTTGGCCCGGAGATCGAGTTCTGGGTGCGGCTGCCCGGTGGGCGATGGATCAGTGAGAAAGACCCGGGCTACCCGTTCCTGGCCGCGCCTTTCCAGTGGCTCGGCATCATCCGGCTCGCGCCCCTGTTCTACGGGGCGCTGGGTTGCCTCGGGCTGTTCTTCGGCGCCCGGCGGTGGCTCGGCCGTTTCGGCGGCACTGCGGCTGTCGCCCTGTTCTGCTCGTCCGGGGCGGCACTGCTGTCTGCCTGGCAGGATTACTGGCCGACCTTCACCGATGCGTCGCTGATCGCGGCGGGTACCGGCGCCCTGGTTTGGGTGGTGCTTGCCGACGGTGCCGCGGCACGACGGCGGACCTGGGTCGGGCTGCTGGGATTCCTGGCCATCGAGGCGGCGGTGTTCGTCCGGTACACCGACATCGTCGTGCTCGGCTGCGCCGTCGTGGCTGTGCTCATCGTGCGGTGGCGGCGCGCCGTGAGCGTGCCGCCCGGAGCGCTTCGGTGGTGGCTCGGCTCCGTCGCGCTCTTCGCCGCGGGCGTGGCCGTGTTCGACGACCTGATCTACGGCGGCCCGCTCAGATCCGGGTACCCGCCGGGCGAGGTCACCTTCAGCCTGAGCGCGATTCTTCCCAACCTGCGATACGTTCCCGGGCACCTGATCCAGGCCATGCCCGTGCTCGTGCTCGGGCTGGCGTCGCTGGCGTGGATCACCAGGCGACGGGTCCGGATGAGGCAGGCCGACGGCGAGCGGGCCGTCATCGCCCAGCGCGACTTCGCCGTGGGCACAGCCCTGGCCGCGTCCTGGCTCAGCGTGTGGGCCCTGTACACCGCGTACACCTGGACAGCGCGCCCTGGCATCGGCACGTGGCCGACCGCCCGGTTCTACCTGCCCGCGATCGGGGCCATCGCGCTGCTCGGCGCGTGGCTGGTGGTGTGGGCGCCAAGCCTGGTTCGCCCGTCCCGCCTGGCGTCGCTGGCCGCGTGCGCAGTACCGGTCGGCGTCGTGGTGATGCTGTTCGCCTTCGGCGCGTGGTCCTTCCACGACATGCTGAATCCGGGAAGCCAGGCACCGCCGCCGCATCGCTGCAACATCGGGGAACTGCATTGCCATGCAACGGCGCCGCCGGACGGGCCAGGGGATCGCGTGCACCGGCGTGACGAATCGCCTGCCTTCCCCGGCCCGTTCCGGGCTGCCGGGGAAGGCAGGCGGGCCAGCCGTCGCGGCTTCCTCGGCGCGGGCGCCGCGGCGCTGGGCCTGGCGGTGACCGGATGCGCGGCACCGTCGCCTCGTCACGTCGGCCACGGCCCACGTGACGATGTCACGCTCGAAGGCTTCTGGGCCAACCTCACGGGCTGGCGGCTGCTCCTCACCTGACCCATTCCGGCCATGACAGCTATACCGACGACGAGGAGTTCCTCAGCCAGCTAGTTCAGGCCGGCATCATTCCGGCCAGCCGGGTCAGCGAGGTCATCACCCCGGTGATCGGCACGATCGACCCTGCCCGCGCCGTTGCCGCCGAGCGCGCGTACATCGGCGCGTTCTTCGACCTGCACCTGCGGCACCGGGCCAGCAGCCTGCTGGACCGCCCGTCCCAGCAGTATCCCGACATCCAGTTCATCGCCACCTGACCGCCAGGAACGCAGCCGCACGTATACCCGGCAACGGGTGGCTGCGAGTCGGGACACGGCCAGGCTCGATGATCATTTAGTAAGTTCAGAGAAAAGGGCAACGGCAGGAAAGTACGTCCGGTACCGGGCGACGTCGCGGGTGAGCAGTTGGTAGCCGGCCACGGCCGCGTGCGCCCCGATGTAGAAGTCCGGCATGGGCGATCGTTTGTCACCGCCGCTACGCCGGTATTGCACGAACGCTTTCCCGGCCGCGAAGCCGGCGGTGTAGGGCAGCGGCTCGCGCTCGTAGTCACTAGCGGGGAGCAAGTCATCCAGCTCCTCGACGGTGTCGTAGCCGACGGAGATCTCGGCGTAGATGAGCGGGTTGATGACCACGCGCCCGGAGTTCATGGCCGCCGCGATCTGCTTAGCTGACCAGTCAGCCCACCGCTCATCGGCGGTGATGACGTCGAGCAGCACGCACGAGTCCACCAGGGTGGTCGGCTTGATCGCCTCGCGATCACTCGCCACGGAGCAGCGCCATGATCTGGTCGGTGCTCAGGCCGGCCACGTCGCGGCTGGAAGCCGAGTTACGCAACCGACGCACCAGGCGCTGCCCCCTGGTCTCGGCCCCCTCGGCGCGCACGATCTGCAGCGTGCCGCCGACGTCGATGACCTCGACCTCATCGCCAATATGCAGGTCGTACTTGTGACGCAGGTGCGCCGGGATGGTCACCTGGCCCTTGCTGTTCAGCACCACGACGCTCTCCCTTATGTATCTCGTATTACTGGTACTACGTAATACTAGTACGGCAGGCCGTCATAGCCCGTTGACGACCCGATGGGTTACCGGTCCTCTGAGGCGATCCACTTTTCGGTGTGGACGGGCTCGGCGGACGTGAGGATGGCCAGCGCTTCCTCGGGGGAGTGGGCGCGGCCGATCAGGTCACGGTTGGCCTGCTTGAGCAGCCCGACGGCGGTCATCCGGTCCAGCTGGGTGACCAGCGGCTCCCAGAAGTTGTCGACGTCGAGCAGGGCGATGGGCTTGCTGTGCAGCCCGAGCTGGGACCAGGTGGCGACCTCGGCGAGTTCCTCCAGCGTGCCGAGTCCGCCGGGCAGCGCGATGAACGCGTCGGACAGGTCGTACATGAGCTGCTTGCGCTCGTGCATCGAGCCGACCTCGCGCAGCTCGGACAGGCCAGTGTGGCCGATCTCGCGGGAGAACAGCCCGACGGGGATGACCCCGGTCACCTGGCCGCCGCTGGCCATGGCTGCGTCGGCGAGCTCGCCCATGAGGCCCACGCTGCCGCCCCCGTAGACGAGGCCGATGCCGCGCCGCGCGAGCAGCGTGCCGAGGGCTCGGGCGGCTTCCGGATAACGGGCATCGGGAGGTGTCGAGGACCCGCAGAACACGCACACCGTTCGAAGATCGACCACGAGCAGAACCTATCCGGCTGCGCCGCCGGGGACTCGATCCAGGGCTATGCCGAAGTGGTCGCGGTAGGCGGTCAGCAGCGCGTCGTCGGCCAGTTGCTCTTCGGTGCGGGATGCGCCGGTGGTCCGGATCAGCGTCCGGCCGCTGAGCGAGATCCGGCCGCCGTCCTCGGTGAGCCGCGAGCAGACCGGCCCCTCGGTGAAGTGGGACAGCGGCGACGTCTGCTGCCACCAGCACGTGGCGACGAAGTCGGGCAGAAATCGTTCCCGCAGTTCCATCCGGTACTGCGGCTCACCGTCCTTGAGCACGTCGACGTCGCCGTCCGCGGTGTCGGCCAGCAGGAACCGGCCGGCCGGATCCTGCTGTTCTGTCCTGCTGTCCAGCGTCAGCGGGCCGACGCTGTGCCGGCCGAAGCCGACATCCGCCAGCCAGGGGCCGCTGCCGTCGGGCAGGTGCACGGCGAGAGCCAGGTGGTCATACGGCGGACCGAGCCCGTTTGCGCCGTGCACGCGTGCGGCAAGCCGCGTCACGTGGGCGCCCAGCGTCTCCAGCAGGAGCGCAAACGTCCCGTTGAGTTCGTAGCAGAAGCCGCCTCGCCGGTTGCGGACGATCTTGGTCACGAGGTCGTCCTCGTCCAGCGAGATCGGCTCGCCCAGGTGGATGCTCAGGTTCTCGAACGGCACTGCGATCTGGTGAGCCCGATGCAGCATGCGCAGCGTCGCTTCGTCGGCGGCCAGTGGCGGCGAGAGCCCGATCCGCCTCAGGTAGGCCTCGGCCGTGCTCTCGTCCATCACCAGCACCGTCCGGCTTCGCCAGTAGTCACAGCTCTCATCCTGGCCTCCTTCGCCGATGGATGTACCGATGGGCCTGTTCTAACGGGCCCAGAGGTACATTCACACACCGGCAACGGTCAGCTGGGCGGCGGCTGGACCGGGGTATTCTGGCCGGCGGCTACCCACCAGGTGCCGCCGCGGCGCACCAGCACGTAGAGCACCATCTCGGAGAACGGGCCGGTGAACGCGGAGCTCGGCTCGACGGGTTGGCCGTCCGGGCCGAGTGCGGTGCGCCGGCCCCGCCGGCGACGTCGGCGGTGTGCAGGCCGGGGTGCCCCGGGTCGACGTTCCAGCTCACCACGCGTCGCGGGTGGATGCGGATGAGATGCGAGCCGCCGGCCGCGACCTGCTCGGCGTCGCCGCGGATCTCCAGCATGCGCATGTTCTCGGCGCCCTCGCCGACGGCGTCATCGACCACGAACGAGACCGCCGGGTTGACCCCGATGTTGCGGTACTTGGCCGAGCGCTCCATGTCGAAGCCGACGATGTCGATCGTCCCCAGGTCAGCGTTGTAGCGGTAGCCAACCGGCTTGTTCTGCGGGCTGCCATTTGCGCTTACCGTGGCCAGACGGCCGCGGCTCTGACCGTTCAGGTAAGTCACGTGGATCTCGTCGAGTGGCATGAGAGCCTCCTGCCCCTGGGGTCGAGACCACCGTAGAGCCTCGGGCGGTGCGCGGGAGGGCAGGGTTTCCCCCGCCCGTTCACCCTCCCGCGCACCGCGTGGGAAGGGCCTGCGGCCCGCGGCGAGGCGGGCCGCAGCCCCAGGGCATGGCTACAGGAACGACTTCCGCAGCGTGGCGACCGAGACGTGGGGCCAGCCGAGCAACGCGGTGGTGCCGAGGATGTTGAAGTTCAGCACCGTCATCTGCGCGTACTGCAGCTGCATGAACGGCGGCCGCTCGGGGTGCGTGACCTTCTCGATCCAGAACGTCGCGTAGACGAGCGACGTGAACGCGTTCGGCCCGACGTCACCGACGGTGCCCTGCTGGTCCGCGCCTTCGAGGAACAGGGTGTTCTCGATGCCGCCCGCGGCGTCGGGCACGGTGATGGGCACCGAGTTCCCGCCGGGATTGTCCTGCTCGGTGAGGAACGTGATCGTCGGCTCGCTGGCCACGTTGAGCGCCGCGCCCTCGAAGCCGTAGCCGTCGGCCACCTGCGTCTTCACGGCGCTTTGCAGCAGCAGGATCGGATCGTCCACCACGTCCTGCATGGCGACGCCGTCGATGAACGCTGGCAGCTGCGGGTCTGGCGGGTTGGTGTCGAAGGGCGTCCGCGGATTGGTGGACGACGCGGCATTGCTGATGTTGTACTCGCTGAACCCGCCGTGGGCGCCCGCTGGCGCGCTCTTTGCCTCCGAGGATCCAGCGGCATTGATCTTGAACCCCGTGGGCGGGTTCGGGATCGGGAACGGGGTGCTGTTGAACGACGGGAACACCGAGAACGCGTATTGCTGACCGCCCTCGGTGAGCGTGGGCGGCCCGGTGAACGCAGAGGCCGCTCCCTGGGCCAGGACCGAGGTGCCGTGCGGGATCGTGGCCAGCCGGGCGATGATCTGGCCGTTGCCCGGCGACGTTTCGGGCGGGTACGTCGTCGATGGCTGCGTCGTCCAGAAGCCGGTCTCGATGTGCAGCGCGCCGTCCGTGAACCGGTCGGTGATCTTGTCCAGGTAGTTCAGGCCGAAAAGCTCGATGTCGTCCTGGCCGAAGCCGCGGTCGGGGACCGGCGATCCGATCGGATCGAGCTGAAGCGTCTCGTCGGTCTGATTGAGCTGCAGGTAGAGCGGCGCGTTCCCCTGGAAGTCCGGCCTGGCGATCAGGTTGAACCCGTGCCCCCGCCAGGTTCCCGCCAGGTCTGCTAACAGGCCCAGGTCGCCACTGACAGTGGCGAGATCTGGGGTGATGCGGACGTCTTGAACCTTCCCCGTCATGACATGCCTCCGCTACGAAGTGGTATGGGCATGAGGCGTTCAACGGCCAGCGATTCCCGGCACGGCCGATCCGCGAGCATCTTCGTTGACCCCGTTGGCGGATAGTCCGCCCAGACAGAACTTCCCCGTAGTTCGCCCCGTGCTGAACTGCCGCCAATCTACACCAAATCAGTGCTGATAAGCAGGTTCTTACGCAAAAGTGCCAGCCATGTGCACTACCCGGTCATAGTCATCTGTCCCAGCCGACACGGCGGGTTGCGGCGGGCGGGCGGCGGCTGCGGCCCTGGGCTGGCATCATCCAATCTTGTCCACTCTCCGGGGCGCCCCGCGGCGCTCCCGGCCATTGGCGGACAATTGGGTTTTCGCTGCAGAGGGGTGGTGGGCATGCAGCCAGGGCCGGGGCCGCAGCGGCGGCCGCTGAAACGCCATGACAGCCACTTGGCGGAGCAGATGGTGGAGCGGGCGGCCGAACTGGCCAGGGACTCCCATGCGCGGACCCGGCACGCCGCGGTGCTGGTGCAGGACGGCAGCATGCTGGCCTGGGGGACCAACGGGGTGCCATTTCCCGGCGAGGACCACTGCTACTGCAAGGTGGGCCAGCTCGGTCATCATGACCAGTGCCGGACCCACGCGGAGCAGCGAGCGATCTCCCTCGCGCGCGACGGCGACGGCTGGCGGAACGTGCCGGGATCGAAGCTGATCTACGTGCGGCTGGCACCCGACGACTCGGTGCGGCTGGACGAACCGCACTACTGCCCGCGTTGCAGCAGGCTGGCGATGTCGCTCGGCGTGGCCGAGTGGATCTTCGCGCTGACCGACGGGCTGGTCAGCTACTCCGCCACCGACTACGACGAGATCGCCCAGCTCCGCTGGTAAGAGCCGCCGCAACGCGTCGCTGCTTGAGCGATTCCTTTCGGTGCGATGCAGGTCTGTATGGGCATCCACCAAAGTTGAAAGGATCGTGACGATGACCATGGCAAGCAGGGCGGTCGTGCTGTCCGGCGGTGGCGCCGCCGGAGGGGCATGGATGCTCGGAATCCTCAACGCCCTTCGCGAGGAGGGCGCCGACCTCGGCGACGCCGACCTGATCGTCGGAACCTCGGCGGGCGCGCGCGTCGCTGCTGCGCTCGCCACCGGAGCGCTTCGCCAGGCCGCGCAACAGTGCCGCGACGGGCTGCCTGCGACCTGGGTCCCGGTCGCGCTCGGGCAGTTCGTGGAGGCGTCGATGCGGATCATCGCCGACAGCCCGACCGAGGTCGAGGCGGCCAGGCGCATCGCGAACATGGGCCCGCTCGGCGATCGGCTCGCGTCCGGCGCCGACCGCCGGCGCGTGATCGCATCCCAGCTCCCGGTCCAGGAGTGGCCCGGGCAGCGGCTCGTGATCACCGCGGTCGATGCGGAGTCGGGCCGGCGGGTCAGCTTCGACGCGGCCTCGGGCGTCGGCCTGGTCGACGCCGTGACCGCCAGCGGCGCGCTGCCCGGCGTCTACCCGCTGGTCCCGATCGGCGGACGGCGCTACGCCGACGGCGGCGTTGCTTCGCTGTACAACGCCGACCTTGCGGCGGGCCACGACGTCGTGATCGTGCTCACACCAGCGCCGCCCAGCGACTACCTCAGGGCCAAGCTGGACGCCGAGATCGCGGCGCTCGGCGCGCTCGCTGTGCACGTGGTGAGCGCCGATGAGCAGTCGCTCGCGGCGATCGGCCCGGACCCGAACTCGGCGGCTGCCGCGCGGGAGGCACTGGAGGCCGGGGCCGCCCAGGGCCGCCGGGAGGTCGTCAGGCTGAAGCCGGTGTGGCGCCGGCCAGAGCCAGAGCCAGCGCGACCGCTCCGCCGATGCCGCCGGAGGCTCCGGTGACCAGTGCCAGCCGGCCGTCGAGGGACAATGCCATCGCGCTCCTTCGTCCGTGACACGCTGAGGCTAGTGTGCCCCCGGGCTCACGTGTGGGCCGGCACGAAGCGGGCAGGGCCCCAGGTGAGCCCCTGGGGCGGCACGGCGCGGCGAAGGGAGCAAATCATGGCGATCGCGACGATCAACCCGGCTACCGGCGAGACCGTGAAGACGTATGACGAGATGAGCGAGGAGGACGTCGAGCGCTGCCTGGCCGCCGCCGCCGCGGCGCACGCCGGCTACCGCCTGACCAGCTTTGACGAGCGGGCGGCGTGGATGCGGCAGGCCGCCGCCATCCTCGACGCCGAGCAGGACCAGATCGCGGCGATGATGACTACCGAGATGGGCAAGACGCTGGCCGCCGCGAGGCAGGAGGTCGCCAAGTGCGCCGCCACCTGCCGCTACTACTCCGAGCACGCCGCGGGTTTTCTCGCCGACGAGCCAGCGGACGCCGGCGCCGTCGGGGCCAGCCGGGCATACGTCACGTTCCAGCCCCTGGGCCCGGTGCTGGCGATCATGCCGTGGAACTTCCCGCTATGGCAGGCCATGCGGTTCGCCGTGCCGGGCCTGATGGCCGGGAACGTCGGGCTGCTCAAGCACGCCTCGAACGTGCCGGCCACGGCGCTGTTCATGCAGGACCTGTTCCAGCGGGCGGGCTTCCCGCCCGGGACGTTCCAGACGCTGCTGGTCGGCTCCGCGCGGGTCGAGGCGATCCTGCGCGACAAGCGGGTGGTGGCGGCGACGCTCACCGGGTCGGGGCCGGCCGGCCAGTCGGTGGCCGCGATCGCCGGCAGCGAGATCAAGAAGGTCGTGCTGGAACTGGGCGGCAGCGACCCGTTCATCGTGATGCCCTCGGCCGGCCTGCAGGCCGCCGCGGAGGTCGCCGCGTTCGCGCGGCTCATCAACAACGGCCAGTCGTGCATCGCGGCCAAGCGCTTCATCGTGCACGACGCGGTCTACGACGAGTTCGAGCGGCTGTTCGTCGAGCAGATGGCGGGCAAGGTGGTGGGGGATCCGATGGCCGACGGCACCGACGTGGGGCCGCTGGCCTCCGAGCAGCAGCGCGACGACGTCGAGAAGCTCGTCGCCGACGCGGTCGCCAAGGGCGCGAGGGCGCTGTGCGGCGGCGCGGCGCCGGACGGGCCGGGCTTCTACTACCCGCCGACGGTCCTGGCCGGCATCACCCCGGACATGCGGGTGCACGCAGAGGAGGTGTTCGGCCCGGTGGCCACGCTGTACCGGGTGCCGGACATCGACGCGGCGATCGACCTCGCCAACGGCACCGAGTTCGGGCTCGGCGCGAACGCGTGGACCAACGACGAGGCGGAGCAGGCCAGGTTCACCAGGGACCTCGTCGCCGGGATGGTGTTCATCAACGGCAACGTGACCTCCTACCCGCAGCTGCCGTTCGGCGGCGTGAAGACCTCCGGATTCGGCCGGGAGCTGTTCGTCCAGGGCATCCGCGAGTTCTGCAACGTCAAGTCCGTCTGGGTCGGCGCACCGCGCGGCTGACGCCGCGTGGTATGGCTTGAGCCGGCGGAACGCCGCCAGGGGAGGCAGGATGCTGGGTACCCGGCCGCTGGGCTCGTCGGGACTGAACGTCTCGGAGATGTCGCTCGGCTCGTGGCGCACGTTCGAGCGGCTGCCCGCCGACACCCGGGTCGCGATCATGCGCGCGGCTCGCGAGGAGGGCATCAACTTCTTCGACGACGCCCGGTACAACGACGAGACCGGCACCGCCCCGATCCCGACCGGGTACTCCGAGGTGGTGTTCGGCGAGCTGTTCCGCGGCGCGGGCGTGCCCCGAGACCAGGCCGTGGTGACCAACAAGCTGTGGTGGGAGTTCTGGCCGGAGCAGAGCGCCGCGGCCGAGCTGGACGCGTCGCTGCAGCGGATGGGGTTCGACTACGTCGACGTGATCTACGCGAACCCGCCGCCCGAGGGCATGCCGGTCGCCGACGCCGTCGCCGCCACCGTCGCGCTCATCGGGTCGGGGAAGGCACGCGCGTGGGGCCTGGTCAACTGGCACGCCCAGCAGGCGCAGCGGGCCGTCCGGGCCGCGGCCGACCTGGGCGTCGCGCAGCCGTGCGCGATCCAGCTCCCGTACAGCCTGGTCCGCCGGGACTGGGTCGAAGACCCGGAGATGGCCCGGGTGCTCGACGTCTCGGGCGCGGGCCTGATCGCGTCGTTCAGCCTGGCCGGGGGCGTGCTGTCCGGCAAGTACCTGGCCGGGCCGGCGGCCGGGCGCGCAGCGGAGACGCTGGACGACCCCAGGGTCGCGCCGGCTGCCGCCGCTGCCCGCGACCTTGCCAGCCTGGCCACCCGGCTCGGCACGACCCCGGCCGTGCTGGCGCTGGCGTTTCCGTTCACCCATCCGGCCCTCGCCAGCGTGCTGTTCGGCGCCACCAGCCCGGAGCAGGTCAGGGCCGACTGCGCCGCCGCCGGGCTGCTCGGCCGCCTCGCCCCCGGTGACCTCGCGGAGCTGCGCCGCATCGGCGCGCGCGATGAATCGCGATGAACGGGCGCCGCGATCGCGGGAATACCGGAACCGGGGCGGCGGTTGCCAGCGAACGTGACAGCACAGTCGGATGAGCGCGAAGACGTACAGTTCTGGTTCGACCCACTGTGCCCGTGGGCCTGGATCACCTCCCGCTGGATGCTGGAGGTTGAGCAGGTCAGGCCGGTGCGGACGGACTGGCGGATCATGTCGCTGGCCTACCTGAACCTGGTCCA
>Ga0335073_10005786_pt1 | contig 17365 bp, 14 predicted proteins | sample Lox_Sample_22_FD_207093 | JGI IMG/M metagenome (GOLD analysis project Ga0335073, IMG submission 207093) | Soil microbial communities from Loxahatchee National Wildlife Refuge, Florida, United States - Lox_Sample_2.2 | ecosystem: Environmental > Terrestrial > Soil > Wetlands | place: USA...
TTCTTCTTATCCTTCTTTTTACCATCCTTCTTCTTGTCCTTCTTTGCAGCCCGCGCTTCAAGACCCGCATCTCCATCAAAATCAATTTCAGCGGAACGTTTATTGAGGTCAAATTCGGAGAATGTATCTAGATCTGCATTGCGAGCATGTAATCCCTGCTCGGGATTGTGACTTGACGTTAGCCATGTTATAAAAGAAAGAGGAGTACGTTGGGAGAGCAAAAGCCAAGTTGACACCCGCCAAAAGAATGAGAATACTCGTACGCATGTTGAATTGCTTTCAAAGCTTTAGAATGAAGAAAATGATAGATGAAAACCGACCGGCGGTGAGAATGAAGAAGTAAGAAGTGCTTGAGTGTGTTTGAGGAATGGAGATTTGTTGGGGAATGCGAGTGCCTTTATACACCTAAGTTCGACTCATGCTCATGGTTGAAGACGATTCGATTCTTGCAATTTCCATGGAAAAAGAAGCTTAGTGAATATGCGGGATGCCCTTGGTGGCGTGTTATCCAAAGGAGCTCAAACAGAATCGTGCTCCTTTCTTTTATCGGGATATCCAAATTACTTTCCGTTGAGAGTATCTTTTAGCGAGGAGCGTGTTCAGCTGCAGTTTTCCGTAACTTCGGGCCGTTCGCTCCGAAACGCGGAGTGTCGGGACCGTGGATCCAGACCCAGACCTTTTCAATCCAACTTGCCGAAAGTCTTGTGTGCCAAGCGATCGGTTGCACGGAATGGTTAACGTCTTTATTCCGAAACCTTGAAACGACTCTGAAACGGGGACAGTCACTGAGCGTGTGGCGTGTAAAACATAGGATTAAACTTGAATGAAAGTTAACACATCGAGCGTTTCCTCATTGATTGCTGACTTGTGGAATTAAAGTCCCCGCCTGTTTGTACCGTATTGTTTCAATTGGGGTGTGTGGCTAGTGTGAACTCGTGGGGAGCAGAGTCCGTGCTTAAGTTTCTCGACGTGAGTTCGGAGTTCGAGTTTCCAAATGAATTACCCATCCTGTTTGAGAGCGAAATCGTACGTTGCCAAGTGTTTTGCATGCTGAGTCCATGGTCTTCGCGACAAGTCTCTCGGTAACAGGGTTTGAGCGAGTTGACGATCTCGAATCAGTCGTCCACAAAAGTCCCATTTTTTTTAGCCTCGGACCAGCCCCCATCCGCCCAGGATGGGAGCTGGTCCGAGGCTACATTTTTTTTTGGTGGTGTGGGACTCAAATTTTCGGATTTTCGAATTTCGAAATGCCAAAAATTCTTATCGTGAGCTGCCTCAACGCACAGCACCCTTCCAAGTAGGACCAAGGAAGGTGGACACTGGACAAGGGAGACCATGGATGTCGAATGGACAATATCGAAGCCCCATACAACTACGTCTGGGTAACCGCTCAACGAACGCACCTTGTGCTTTATTTATGGTTCAGAATATCGAGCATTTCCGCTTTTTCATTTGTTCGGAATATTGGGCATTTTTAGTAGTATCCCAGTTCACGTCAAAGAAATATCGACTCTTAGATTCTCAGTCCCCGACCGTAAGTCTGCGGCGAGCATTACAGAGGTGCAGCGATTACGGACAGAAGGTGGAGGTTCTCGAGTATCAACACAGAATTCGAATTGTGGATCGAACAATCTCATGTTGAACTTTACTCTCTCCGTGCCAGCACCGGATCTGACATATGTCTGGGTACGTCTAAAGCCTCCATACATTTGGAAACCTCTAGAGGAGCCTCAGACCTCGGAATTATCATAACTCCTGATGTCTAGCCAACGCTGGAGGAGAGGATAATAGTCGGACGCTCGGCATGACTCTTCTCACAAGATATTGACCTATCGAGGATGTGCTGCGAGGAGAACGGTCCCGAGGCGTATTCTGATGTCAAATGCACCTTCCAGAATGATTTCGGAGTCGATTGTCTCAACTTCACGTTACATTTTTGTATCATCTCAGGACATGATAATCTGAAATTCAAAAGATGGTATTTATGGATTCGATACTGACATTCGAATCCTCTACCCGGTAGAGAAGATATTTGCAAAAGTATTAAGGTATCTGATGCAGTGACAAGTTTCTTGGAAGAAGGGATTGAAATCTGAAACAAAAAAGGCTGGATGGAGACCGTCGCCTCTTGCGGAGTATGCAAACCGATGGGAGACTAATACTGTATTGAACCCTCTCCGACTTGTTTTTGCAGCAGTAGATAGTCATGCAGATTCAATGGGAGATATCAACAAAACCCGAGAGTTGTCCTGGATGCGCGTGAATGACCATTTGAGGGGACGTGATAGGACTCGGATTTTAATCTCATGAATGACACTGTGGGATTTTAAATAGCCAAAGACCGCTTCGACGAGTTAAACGAACTGGTCGAGGAATTCATTATATCCATTTCTATTTAGTTTACGTTGATGTTAATAGACAAGACCCTCTCCGAGTGCTTTCCTTGCTTGAGCACCAAGAACCTCCAAATCCAAAGCACCAACCATCTTCCTCTCGTTCTGCTTATTCACCTTTTTAGTATCCTGGACCTTGAAATCATGTGGCGCAATTCCGTTAATCATATCGTTCCACTGCTGCGCAATGTATTTGACATTCTGTTTTGTATAAGGTGTTGCAGCAATATAGACAACACATGCAATCTCCTTGCCTGTATGCATCGTCTCAACAGCGTGACACATCTACAGAATTAGCTCGATCAACGGAGGTAAAGTACATCAGCATGCCACCAGACGGTATCTCCAGGACGGATCGCAGGGATACTGACCAACGTCTCTTTAAGTTTCAAATGTGGATGACTCTCCGGACTCAGCATCTGCGAGTTGTCTCTCTCTGTCCCTGGAAACCACCCGCTCTCCAAATCTAGCTCCCACTTTTCCGGTTCCAGTGAGCCGTCTGCAGGCATCTTGAAAAAAGGACGTAATATGAGGTATGCTGTTACTTCCTTGATGTTGGGGAGGAGCATGAGACTGCCTTCTGTAGGTGCTGCTCCAGTCAGAGCAGTCCATCCCTGGAACGCACGGAACACGCTGCTGTGCGCCGAACCGTTGAACAATCTGAGGTTGGCAAACTTGCGGAGGCCAAGGTCGTAAGGATCGTAGAGCTCAGGATAGCCAGAGAAAATGCTGGTGTAGGATGATCGGTAAGCTTTGTCTGCCCATCGACAAGTTGATCCTGCATCGATGTGAGGACCGAGACCAAGGAATTCTTGTCCGGGTGCGCGCATACGGACGGCATCTGCGTACAGAATTGGGTCTGAGGAACTTGGTTCGATTTGAGGATTCGAGTCGTGGAACAGTGAGTTGAGAGCTTTCTGCAATTTGAGGTGTCTTGGATCTGTGCGAAGTTTAAGTTGGGTGGGTGTATAATACAGATGGAAGATCGCTGGATTGGATGCTGGCCAGCCGGTGATGCTTTCTTTGTTGTCTGCCACAAATTTCTGGAGCTCTGCAAAATGGCTTGTCGCTTCCTCTGTTGAAATGACTCCTCGAATAACGAAGCAGCCGGACGTTTGCATGGTTGCGACAGTTTCGGGAGTAGCGTCAATGACTTGGTCATAAGTGAGCACAGGAATGACGGTGTTTCCTTTGGCTGCGATCTCCGAAATAACTGGTTCGAGATTACGGACTGCCTTGACCCAGGCTTTTTTGATATTTTCTGCGCCGTATGTCTTGAGGATCTCCATTTTGAGTTCCAATTCGAAGGTATCATGCGTGTTTGACTCTTTGGAGGTGAACTTGGGCCAACCCGAAGGCCAATTCGAGATTTTGCCGGACATCCTTGCGGACGAGCACAAAGCGATTAGAGTATTTGAGAAGTACACAGTCAAGCAATCAATTCGAAGGGATGTCCCGACAGAAAACGCTCTCAGATAAGAAAGAACTGTCTTCGGCCGGGTCCACGAATTGGGCAAGGCATAGGAAGAAGACAAGGTGCAAGATAACAGAATACGCGTCCCATTGGTATTGGTGCCTTATTTAATTTGGCGGTGTGTCCGCGGTAATGCCGGTATTTTCACGGATTGGTGGAAAATATTTCCCATTTCCGCGGACAATTCCAGGCAACTCGGACAATATCATTGACGGAAAAATTAAAAGAGGAGCTGTACCCAATAGAATACCATCCATTTGCCCATTTTTTGCCTATCGGCTTATCGTCAGGGTTCTTATCGTCGTTTCTACCGTTTTTGTTTGGCGCAATTAGCCGTCGGTCGACGATGTCTCTATCTTGCCGTCAGAAGGCAAATCGTTTAATTGCTCAAGGCTTATCTGTCGGATCACCACCGATATATACCAGTATGAGAACTACCTTCGGTGTCAGTCCTCAAAGTCATTTCTCAGAATGAGGAGCCTACGATTCACTTGGAACCCATCTGACCGTCCCCAAGAAAAGATCCCCCGCCAATATGTATCGAAATGGGTACCCCACAACTCGAACGCGGTCACTCTTCTCCTGATCGGCGCCTCCATGATCACCTCCATCACACTCGGCTATGACGGAAGCATGATGAATGCCCTCAATATCCTGCCATCCTACACCGACTATTTCTCTCTCGACACGGCTACACTTGCGTTGAATACAGCGTCGGTCTGGGTCGGCGGTTGTATCTCGGGTTTCTTTGCTGGACAATTGACAGATTGGGTTGGACGACGTCCCGCACTCTTATGGGCTGCGCTCCTCACTATTGTCGGCGTCATCTTACAAAGTGCAGCACAGAATATTGCCATGTTCATCGCCGGCAGAATCATCATCGGAATCGGAACAGGTGTCTCCGCAGTAGCAGCTCCAACCTATTTGTCTGAGACGACACCAATCGAGTGGCGGGCTTTCTCCTTGGGAATCTTTTACGACTTTTGGTACGTCGGCGGACTTGTCTCAGCTGGTGTGACCTTTGGAACAGCAAATATTCTCAACACCTGGGCATGGCGTGCTCCATCTGTTCTTCAAGCACTCCCTTCCTTTTTCTGCATCGCCATTCTTCCGTTCATTCCCGAATCCCCCCGTTGGCTAGCATATCGCAATAGACAAGATGAAGCTCTCGAAGTCCTTGCTGTCTCACATGCCTGGGGTGACAAGCAGGATCCTATTGTTCTCACCGAGTTTGCCGAGATTGTCGAAACCATCAGATACGAAAAGAGCACCGGCGCAACTGTCTCACCCCTGGAAACTCTACGCACCAAAGGAAATCGCTACCGACTTCTCCTTGCGCTCTCTGTGGCAGTGATCCAAGCGACGACCGGCAACAACATCATCTCATTTTACCTCGGTACAATGCTCGACCAGGCTGGGATCTCAAATTCAACGCAACAATTACAAGTCAACATTGTCCTGTCAGCATGGTGTCTTGTGCTTTCGCTCATCGGTACTGCGTACGCCGAAAGACTCGGTCGCAAGTGGCTAGCCATCATCTCTACCGCGCTCTGCGTCGTCTTCATCTTCCTCGTCGGTGCATTCACCAAGCTCTATGGTACCTCAACTAACCAGTCGGGAATCTACGCCACTACTGCCATGATCTTCCTGTTCCAAGGATCATATTCTTTCGGATGGACGCCGCTCACAGTCATGTACCCTCCGGAAGTACTCAATTATACCACTCGTGCAATTGGAATGGGGATGTACACCTTCTTGGCCAACGGGATGGGACTGATGGTTACGATGGCATTCCCATTTGCCCTCGCCGCAATTGGATGGGAGACATATATGATCAATGGCTCTTTTGATGTTTTGCTCTTGTTGTTTGTCATTTTCGTCTGGGTCGAAACTAAGGGCAAGTCATTGGAGGAGATTGATGTTATCTTTGATGGAGTGAAGCATGCCGACGTTCCCGATGTCATGGATGTTAAGCGGGGAACTGTTGGGCCAAAACAGGTTCAGGAGCAGGTTCAGCACGACTTGCAGTCAAAGGGAATTTATACTCTTGAAACTGGTGAAGTCTAATGGGTTGCACGTTTGAGTTCTGTATTAGTGTTCGATTTGCGTAGCTGTATATACTTTAGATTAGAATGAAGCGTCAACAATTACCTTTTTGCTTATCTAGTTCACATGGCAATTGATTGTGGATGTATGAATTCCTATTTTGAAATATTTAACCGTACTTGACGATGCCTCCATCATTGGGAAGACCGCCCAAGAAGCGGACACCTAATCGATAAAGATCCTCCTCCACAATTTCCTCTGGGTGGGAAACAACATACCCAATATCCTGCTCGCAATCGAAGTACCGACCCTTGAGAACCTTGGCCTTGCCACTCGCAATATAGACACACGTTGCGCCGCAAAGGAATCGACTGACGATCATCTTGGGCAATATCTCATTCCTTGCCTTGACGCGTTCCGGATACACTTCTGCCACGTCCGGCGGAATCGCACCTACAATTACCATTGCATCAGATGGGACTACCCTTTGGCATGTCGGTGAGGACAGCACCGGGGTGGAGCGCGTAGACTTGGATTTCGTCACCAAGTCCTTCTGCGTCGAGTTCTTTTTGGATACATCCGACAGCGCGGACCAAGGCAGTTTTACTGACGGCATAAGCAAAGGAGCCTACATAGTCGATGGTTCCCGCTCTGGAAGCAACGTTGATGATGACGCCTCTCTTCCGCGCCTTCATCAAGGGAAGGACCTTCAGCATTGATATGATTGCCTAGCAAATTAGCGTAATCGCAATTGGCAACAAACACATCCCGTGTTAATTCTCATCGTTTTCCAGAAATTGTCGAAATGTTCCATGAAAATCGGTCGTGAGCCTGTAATTCCCGCCACGTTGACCAGGATATCAATTGGCCCAAGAGTTTCCTCAACTTGATCAATGGCGTCGCGGACACTCTTTTCATCCGATGCATCGAGCTCCCATCCTTTTGCAATCACTCCCTCTTTCTCCACGAGGGCTAGAGTCTCATTGAGATCGCGGAGATCAAATGCAGCGATATTTGCTCCGGCTTTAGCGAATTGGATTGCAATTCCTTGGCCGATGTTTCGCGCGGAACCTTGGGAAGTTAGAATACAAATCCGATCGGAAGGGTCAGATACCAATGACGAGAACTACTTTTCCTTTTTGTGAGTCTTTGAAATGCTTGGGGTCGACGGCATCGTAGATCTCAGAGTGGAGTTCAGGTGGAGAAACCATCTTTGCCGGGTACTCCTGGGTGGGTTGCGCCTTTAATACTTTGCGGCGACCCCGCATTGCCCACTTGCGTCAGCCTGCCACTGCCGTTTGCCGAATAATGTGGGGTAACGCGTTTCTGGGTTAGGGCCTGACTCGTTAAGAATTAATCTCGATGTTAAGGTTAGAATTTCCCCGAGTTTTTTGTCCGGTGATGTCCAACGTTTCAATTTGAGAATTCGTCATCCCGCACCTTGAGCACGTTAGGGCTCTAGTCATTCAGTCCTCCGTTAGGATTGCGCCAACTCGCAGCCAAATGAGGAATCTCAACGTCCCTTAAGATACTTAAGTCCAGCAAGTCACTCGATGGTCGCGCGACAAAATCATGGCAGAACACCCGGAAATCACAGAGGATGTTGAGAAGGGAAGAGATGGTGGTGGACTCAGTCATACTGTAACAATCAGTGCTGAACTTTACGAAAAGGTTCATCTCATAAACTCTTTTCTGATAGTAGCTCTATCTCAATCCCAAAACTGCCGTTGCAGGGGATCTCCGCGCTCGTTTTGCAAATCCTACTCCCCTTGGTCTTTTCGGGTGACACCGCTCTACATATACTCATCTGACTGAAAGAATTGTCGTCACATTCGGATCATTCTCTTCTGTTCTCATTGGTTGGGATGGCGCCGCAGGCCTCAATGCTCTTGCGTATCTCCAAAAATACTCGTGTCTAATTCGCAGAGGAAATTTCTTCTTTACAGGACCCATCTTGCTCCTCCTTGCTACCGTGTTTGAGTGGATTCTCGGCAACTTTTTCGCTTTCCTCGTCACGTATGTACATGCTTCTAAGCTTTGACGGATAGTAGTGGAGCGTTCGCGGCATTCTTTCTCAGCTTCGGTGTCCTAATTAATCCCGTGTGGGGTATCGCGTCTGCTTACTCTGCAACGGGTAATGCCGCAGAGGGTGCTGCGACTCCGGCATACAATGTCGCTATTGGATTCTATCTCATCTGGTGGGGGCTTGTGATCTTTTTGCTTCTTGTGGGGAGTACGAAAACGAATTTGGTGTTTGTGTTTGTATTCTTTACCTTGGATATCGGAGTCTTCCTTTTGGTCGGCGCTTTTTTCAAAGTTGCTTCCGGCGACGATGCCTTGGCAGGACGGTTGCAAAAGGTATGTAGCCTAACTCAAACTCGCTAACTCTAGGCTGGGGGGTCGTTCCTTTTCGCAACCACAATTGGGGCACTTTACTTGCTTGTCGTAATCACCTTGGCAGAACTCGGATTTAAGATTCCTTTCCCCGTTGGAGATCTCTCTGTAGCTTGGACTAGGTCTTTGAAGAGGGTTGCCAGGAAGGAAAAGGAGTAGCTTTAACAATGTATCACTCGTTACATGATATTTATTTGGAATACGTTATATGATATTTGGAATGGGATCGCTTTGTAATTTGGTACAACAGTAGGAATAATACAAACCTTTCATTTGAATGGATAGCTGTCTCTGCAGACACATACACTCTCGGTGGTTGTCCCGAACCTGCGGGTAAGACCGCGCCGTTTCTCGACTGGCTCCTGGGGTTTTCCGACATCTCAATTCAATGCCGAGTTTTGAATTAGATAAAACTAGGTCTATAGCCACATCTTATGCAGACTTCACAGACCTGTATTCAACTGGTTACGGGCGGTACTGATCATCCCCGTTGCGCTTAGAAACTCCCAGGAAATCCTTCGTGGTGAAGTTGAAGATCATCGCAGCTTGAGATCACGAGCACCCCCAGCTCTTTTCTCAGCCGTATCTCAACCAAAATAGGGACCGTTTTCACACTTTATCTCGTTGATCTTCGTGAGCTGCCTTCAAACAGTAACTGAATTGGCTCCCCATTTTGGAGAACCAATCAAATGCTGATCAATTAATTACATTGGGTCCTGGATGTTTGTTTGTTTAATTCGGAACGATGAGAAACGTCCGCACCTAATTCTAAGTTTCATGACAAGCAACACGTTTTCTTAAACACATGAGCCACTCAGTCCGGGAATCTCTGTTATTATTAAAAAAGTTGTGCTACAATTATGAAAGGCACAATTACTCAAAAATCGGATCCAGTCACAAGCGATTGAATGTGTCTTACATCTGCCATTGAAAATTCAGAATGATTCTTTAAAGCTCGCCATGCAGAACTAGAAACATATAAACAAAAGACATTGTCACGCATAGTATTCAAATTATCGGTTTTGGGGTGTTAGAGCGCTCAATCTTCGGAGTGAGGGTCTGAGCACCGTTAGGCGTGGCAATCGCCCGTTCAGTCACCGGTGGCTGCATATCTCTGGGTTGATCGAGTCCCGGTTTTTTAAATCATCTCGCCAGGATCATTCTTTCAATTTCATTACGGCAACAAAATTTCCGGGTTTGAATTGGAGGCTTTTTACTTATTTATTTAAATTTTATTTAATATATTCGTTCGGAACTGATATTAGCCACTCTAAAAGAGCTGAGAAATTGAAGGCAGCGTTGCGGAGGGCCCGTTCGGACCTCCCACAGAATCAGCCGTATGACATACTGTGAACGGCACTAAAATGGAGGTATATTTCATTAGACGTCTGCTTTGAAGGGAAACGACTACACGGGGCTTACACCACCCACATGTGAAGAAGTCTTTGAATGATTGATTGGCGGCCCGAATAGCGGAACGGCGATCAGATCATCAGCTGCAGGGGCTCGAGCGGCCGTGCATGGGTTGCAGGGAAATGTGCCAAACACAAGTGACTCAGAAAAAGGACGATCCCAAAAATGGATTTCCATTATTGCTTTTACGAGTACATAGTCCAAAATTCCCAGGGGAATATGTAAACTTCGAAAATTCTAAAAGTAGTGGTTTCGCACAATTTGAAGATTCGGCATGCTATTGTCATTCAACGATCCTAAGGAAGAATATTACGTCCTTCTTTCTTTTTGTCTTATTTTCGGTTAAACCTCCTATTTTGAGAAACGAACTAAGTTTTTATGCACTCACACACCAAGTACGCGGTACTCGGGAAAAACAAAACTCTGCTATTCTAAAATCTGGCCGCTTCTATTGGATGGGTAGTCCCATTGTTCTCAAGACGATTGTCGCGTTCAGTGCTTCCCATATGAATTATCCCACTCTGATACGCAACAAAGCACGGTAACCGGCGTTGAAGAACCGAAGACGCTGATCAGCTACCCATAGCCTGGGTTTCCTTAATTTCACTGCCAAGTTCCCTTGGTTTTCCTTTGCAGACATAGTTTTCCTGACTCCCTTGGTTCGGAACCATTGGCAATTAAGCGCCACACGCGCACTATTACTTGAACAACCTTCCTTTCGGCTCAAAAGTTTGTTATGTACAAACCTGCCCAACAACTCCTTTGAACGAACCCTTGACTTCTTGTCTAACTTGGAAGTCCGACGATCTAAATTAAAATATGTAATGACACATTCCCCGTGGGTTTTCTAGCGAACCGTCCACAAGCTGCATTTCATTTGGTACTTAACCAAAAGTGAGAAGTCTCCGCGTCTGGCGGTTAGAGTTTGAGGCTGGATGGCATAATTTCTAATTCCATCTGACGACCAGCGGTCTGGATTACCGTCTGCAAGTAGGTTTCGGCTGCATCATTAATTTGCTGTCCAATTTGCCACACACCATTTCAAATTGTGATAAGCAGAAGGAAAGCTTATTTCTCCTCTTTCTGTGCTAGTCGCAGAGTTTGCAGAACGCTCCTGCAGGATTCTATCGGGACAACTCGGTAATCCTTCCTCCAAATCTTCGATAACTCCATCCCGCCGCGAAGATAGTCCATGTGAAAAGGTAAAGCCACAAAGCTCTTTGCCTTACAATCCAAAACTTTAAATCCTGCAACGACGAGATTACACAACCCAAACGCAAGAAATCCATGATTTTTAAGGACTGCTTTTGGAGCAGCTTTTCAAATATTCGGCCCTCTTTCGAAGCAAAATTCCACGAGTCTTGTATCAGGAGGTGGAGCAATGTCAATACAACAGCGCAGTCAAAATTTACGGTACATTAAATGGTAAAGGTGAACTTTTTCATGACCTCGATTTAAGGTGGCGTAGAACACTTTTGATTTCTATCTGCATCTTGCTGTGAATGACGTGCCTAGTACACCGTTGCCGATCTCGCATTTTAGACTTTCTCCAACCTCACCCACGCATTTATGCCACCGAAAATAGAGATTTTCTTTGAATTTAGGGGGCAAACCGCACTGTGGGTCGTAGCAATGGCGCTTTGCAATTTCCGGCGGCTTCCGAGGCAATTGAAACCCATAATTATTTATTTTTGCACTTACAGAAGAATTTAGGGGGGCCAGATAGTTGCTCCGGTGTAATGAACTGAGCCAGCGCTCACATCCAGAATTCTTCCAAACACTCACTGAGAAACTCACTTCCGTCTCGCTGGTTTGTCGTTTCAAGAGAGATGAGTACCTGGGGTGCGATCACCAGTCCAGATGTAAGTTTCCTCAATGTATGGCGACACCAGGCAGTACCAGTACGCAATCAGCTACGTCCATTACCCCCTTGATGACTGCCCAATCTGCTCCCACGAACCGACCGGCAGCGCCGGGAGGTATGTTCTCCATATCCCCCAAGTTCTGAACTTCAAACTACCTCCATCTTTGTAGCTGTCAACCCCCGTTATCTAACGGACCGACAGGTAGGATTTATCGGCTTTTCACTTCTCGCCATAATTTATCTTCTGCCGCTGGTTATTTGTTCCACTCAAGTGCATATCCATGTCATCCTTACTCCAATCCTCCCTGTCCCGTTTCTTTCAATCATCGTCTTGAGATAAGGCTGGGTTTAGAACTGGATTTACAAAGGCATCATGGCCCTCATAAAGATTACATCGATCTCCGTATTACCCGGTCAACAAGCAAAAGTTCTCGAAAACAATCTCACGGTACAATGGCCTTTGTAATACATTCTGCACAGTATCATAATGGTCTCTGCCTTCTTTGACGTATTCTATTCCCTTGGCCAAGTGTTGAATGTCAATCTCAGAATTGCAGAGAGTTCAACATCATCCTTTTCGTCCTCCAAATTACTGTATCTCGGCATCGTCTCTACCGCACTCCTACTTCATGCAAAGGACCTCAACCAAACTTCACAAAACTTTTCGTCAATGAAACTGCCGTGGCTCTACGTGAGCATGTCCTTGATTGGATCCTTGCTTGGGCACATGCTCGATTATTTGATGGCGATTTGGTGGTGTTGGACCAAACTTCACCCGCAGTGAGGGTTGTGGGTGTCACGTCTGGGTAGGTGTAAGTGGCGATGAGGATTTGGGAAGGAGTCAGGAAGCCTTTATTAGCGTGCGTAGTCTTCCTGTTGGGGCCTATAACTCAGTCAGTTGGGTGTCATTATTACCACACGTTGGATGGTTGAATTAAGAAGAATGTATCTAGCTACATGCATCTTAAGCTATTATCCTTTCCTCGTTGGGGGGCATTATCTGATTCCGAGTTCTATGGTAGCTAATGGTGGTGGTCACTAATATTTTGGAGATCAGGGCGAACTTCACGAAAATAATATAAAACTTGAAAACCGTGCTAAAATTGATTTGGGGGTAGGTTAAGCTCCTCCTACCCCCTATTCTGCTAGTCGCAATAATACAGATAAGGGTTCATTATAATGTAGATGTGCATGTACGTGTGTATGTATGCGTGCACGCGCACGTACGTGTATAGAATAGAATAACAATACACAGAAAACCCAAAGACAATCGAATTACCAAATTAGAGTATATGGATTCCGGAAAGATTTACATATATATAAAATTTGGCCACTACGGGGTGTGATGACGGAATAATATAGAGCAGGTACTTCTGAACGCCAAAGTCTCTGACATGACTGTCGATGTTGTTCGGCACTTGAGCTTTGCTGAGGCGGAGGATTTTGTCCTGGTTAAAGAGGGGCGGTTGAATTAATCCGGTTTGTTTGGAAATCTTACGACAAGAAACTTGACCGACAAATTCCTTCGCCGTTCAAAGGTAGTCAAGGATGATTTGCCTTTAACCGGCTATCTTGGGACTGCGTTCAACGATGAGACTAGGGAATCCACCTCTGTATTCGAGAAAGGGATGTGACAGACAAGGTTTCAATATGACCACTCGCATCGATGCCCGTGCATTTGGAGACGCAGTTCGGCTTCAAAGTCAAAACTACGAGCTAGTTGGCAGTTGCCTTTCCCAGACTAGTAAGTGTATGGAAACACTCGTTCATTGTGAAAGGAATGCGCCTGCTGAATGAGTTTGAATAGAGCGAATAATTGAACTGCGAGGGGCCGAGCGCTATCAGAGGGAACTTGGCTGCATGAGACTGAGATTCTGAAAGAAAGAATGTCAATTGTTCTTAACAGTAGTACAGGAGTTAAGGGGCGCAGTCAGCAGTAGACCGAGAGCCGGTGTTTCAGACTTGCTCTAATGCTCTTTCGAGTAACGGGGGACTAACGCACAATAGGTTTCAAGTGTATGTACACTAAAATTTTAGTCCGGCTTTTGCAACGCCGAAGGGCAAATCAAATAATGGGAATTTCTGGACGATCTTTAATCTTCATTTGACCTCCGGGGGAAATAGGAGACGATTGTTTCTAGTTTCTTTCACAGTGGACGGCACATTGTCGCTAACACATCTCAACTATAATGGGAAAAGACAAGAATAACTAACCAGTGGAAACCGGGTGCATCTAGGGGTTTCATTGTAAGTGAAGCAATGCCCTGAGCGTCCAATCACGCTCCTGGATGCAAGCAGAATGGAGACGCCTTTTGAAGTCTCCAGACCTCTCTCAAAGGGATACCGGAGATAAGGCAAAGGCCAGACCGTTCGATGAAAGCATCGCCATAGATCACTGGCAGATTGCGCCAACCCTCGCTGTTTCACAGATTGTCTAACCGACACTGAAGGATCTATTGCGAATCAATAAAGGGAACCATTTGTATAAATATTGGCCGCTTGTCACCGAAGTTCTACATCAACTTTCATCTTCGAATTTCTTCTGAACTCCATAACACTTCAAAAACGAAATCCAAAGGGAATCCCAGCTCGTAACTAGCACCATGTCCATGACGTCGAAATTGATTCAACTCTTTCACAAAAAAAGCTCCACCCCCCGCCTTGTCAATGATGCGAATCCTAATTACGTTAATTGCGGCGGATGCACCAGGATGAGGGTTCCTGTGGGTGGGCCCTGTCCCGGCTGTGGCTACATCAATTTGTAAAGTAGGTTATCCTAGCGTGTTCTGTCTAATCATCAGAGGCGTGTTTAAGGCGACGTATTGGGGGCTACTCTAGGAAAATCTTTAAAAAAATAAAAAATACAGGAAATTATAACAAAAAAGCAACTCGAGATGGGAAAGGAGAGGATTTCGTTTTCATTAAGCATAAGGCCTACTATGAAATATAATTAGACAAAAAAAAATAAAAAAAAATGGTTGTAAAACCAAACCAATGGCGCCAAACGCACTGCCTAAAAGTCTAGGCAGACTTGAACCATTGAAAGGCGTTCTGATCCCCCGACGGCGGGTAGCCAATTCCCTTGGTCAGAAAGTGGGGTGTGCGTCGCCCACGCCGAAATATACGGAGTGAGAGCGCTTCCCTCAGCATTAATAACTCGTAAACAAATTTCGAAGAGACGGGATCGGCCTGCCGGCGTCTAGATACGTGGGTGTTGCTTGCCGTCGCCCTCGACGATTGATCAGCAATAGCAGCCAGCGAGTTGAATTGCTCTCTGATGCGTGCCTGAAATTGGTGGAACTCGATTGTGCTAGGATTGAGTTGACCTTCGCACACGGATTTGATTTCCCGAAAGATTTTCTCCATAGAACTCCAGAACTCCGTACCGGTCGTCTCACTTGTGTGCCAGTATTCATATCGTTTGTATTTCATCATGAACTGAAATGTTTGCTGAAGCAAAGGCCAATATGCCTCAAAGTGTGTATTCCAATCACAAAAGACAAGATTTGTGTTGAGAAGCACACCCGGCAGACAAAAGTTGATGAAGTAACAATGAGCCTCCCACCATTCCGCACTAGGAGGCGTTGGCTGACCCATTACAGACGGCACAATTTTTAGCGTATCGGGCCAAATCATGAGATACTTGAAGCGATAGTGAAGGGAGAGTCTCTGCATTGTAGTGTTGAACATGGCTTCTCTGCAGTAGTTGTATCGTAGAAAATCAGTCTTGATATCATCGTTTGCTAGGTACTCGATGAAGACCCTTTCGCCGGTAATTTCTTCGAACGAGCTTTTCTCGACGAAGTACACAAGGCACTGTGCGACGGGTTGACCTGTTGTCATGTGCCCCGGGGCGAAGTAGTCGAGATTTCGGCCAACGTCGAAATGTGTAAGGGAAATATTCCAATTGAACCGAGGACTTTTGCTGCAGGTAACAAAATAGGTTTTCGGGCCACGACGTACGAGCTCAATTCGATGATGAGATGCTCCAGCGGCGTCGGCAGCTTTATTCAGCTTCTTTGCCAACCTTGCAACCTTCTTCCATGAAGTCATGTTTTGCAGGGTTGCGGTCCGAGCTCTAGCGAAAACTAGGACGGTGTTCAGCAGCGGATCAAGATCTTGTGTAGGGTCGGCAATGTCCTCCTCCAGATACCGAGGTAGCCAAGAAAGTTCGCCTGAAGTAAGAGACCAGTCCATTAACGGCGGAGGCACCTTTTAGTCGTTCAAAGGGAAATTCAGGTTCCAACTCATTGGCATATAGGCTCCGCTCCGCCATCTGGAAGATTGGGTTCGCTGAGCAGCTTTTAGAATGGGATAAAAGTTGGTCGGAATTGCAACTTGACACCCTTCCACTGCCAGCCTCCTGTAAAGCGCTGTGGAAAGCGAGATGACGATGCAAATTAGCGACTTCAGTTCAAACAAAGTATTGGCAACTTTGGTTCCACCCTCTACATATGTTGTAAACCTACGATGCAAACAAGGTAAATGAGATAAGCAATCACGAAATCACGCACTCAGAATCGCGCACTCTGATCAGAGTAACAAACTCCGCCACTGCGCAAGCACTCAGAGTCTCAGAACTCCTTTCCCTGTCCAGCGTTATGGCAGAGAAGGCTCTCTATGACAATTACGACGAACCCGACTTTCCTTTCGATCTCATACGCCCCAAATTATCATGGCTTCCCGAATACGTGGCCACTCACACTTCGCCTCGGGACCTCAACAACTCTCTGCTAAACACGATTCTTGTGTTTGGTCGAGCAAGAACCTCAGCATTGCTTCCCCGTTGGCATGTAGTGAACGACCTGGTAGACCGCCTCAATGCTGCAGCGCAGGCTGTCGGGGCGACCCATCATCTCCTCGAAATTGACGACGACGTCCTGCCTCGCGGGATGATTTTTGTTGTTTGCCGCCGAAGCCCACGTTACAAGTGGACCCGCCCACTAACGCACCGCGACATCGGGAGAAATCTCGACTATTTCGCACCCGGACATTGGTCCATGGATCTTAACCAGCGAACGTGTGTCGTTGATTTTATCGATCGGGGCAATTTGCGACAACTCACCTGTGAAGGTGTATTTGTTGAAGCTCTGGAGGACCCTCATGTTGTCCAAGAATTTCACGCTTACAACAAAATACGCGAAACGCTTTTCAATTCCGTTATGGAACAATTTGGCCTGGAGCATCGATTCAAATGCGTTGTCCGCAATGCAGACATCCTGAACAATATCACGCAGACTATAGGACTCTCTGTGCCCCCCACGCCCGACTGGTGGGAGGCAAATTGCTTTTTTGTCAATGGCCACGGCTTCCCTGGACTCAACGCAGACCCAACGTATTTCTGGTGTGGCTACCGAACGAAATACCGACAACATTGGGGCTTGATTCGCAAAACATTTCACTTTGTCGTCGCAAATAACCGTCTTGAATGTCGCTCTCTAGGCCCGGCTTATTGGACGCCTTTACATTCTGTTCTGCTTCGCATAAAAGCCATCTGCGAGGCGGATCCCGAGTACGATTATGAATCTGCATTACAAGAGATTGATGCCACCTTCCAGGACCTCGGAAAGGTAGCGGCTCGGAGTGCACTCATCCCCGCGACCCTTCCTCAACTGGACGAAGCCAGCCGCCCACCTATGCCAAGTCTGTTCGAACGTTTTTATCGAAATATTCTAAGATTTTTACGTTTGAACACATATGAACGGTTGAAGTTACGAGACAGACTCGTTCGTCCTTCGGTTGAGTATCCGAAATCGGGCGATGAAATCGCTTTCAGATAGT